>JAABUQ010001960.1_pt1 | contig 42247 bp, 41 predicted proteins | sample 5560001 | NCBI WGS metagenome assembly JAABUQ01 (sample SAMN10711888, study PRJNA513371) | rock metagenome | isolation source: Antarctica rocks | place: Antarctica: Victoria Land, Finger Mt nord | collected 2015-12-18
CCCAAACCTATTCAATTGGGTAATGGAACAGATAGGTGAGTTACCTCGACCCAGAATCTCCAAAAAATCAGCAATGGCTAGAACCCTGACGCTGCAAAGTGTCCCGTGTTAAGTTGGTAGCCCTTATTTTATTCAGCTGATGAATATATGACACAAAAAAATGAAATGAGGATGAAATTTGATTACGTCGTTAGAACAATAAAAAATTACTCCTGCGGAGGGAAGCAAATATATTCTCCAGTATAGAAAATAAGCAGAGTAACTTTTAATCATAGAAGTGAAATAGCTTTTTCATAAATGCTATTTTTATCGCTGATAACAATAAAAAAAATGAGTTTTAAACATTTTAATATCGGCAGTAAATTACACATTCAGACTGAGATTAAGGTGATTAAAGTAATGATACCAAGCTACTTGTGAACAGTAGAACAACTTTTATAGTAAAAATAAAAAACGGAGTATTTTGTATGAGTGGATCGAAACCTGAAGTTGTCGTCATCACTGGAGCCTCAGCCGGAATTGGACGAGCGACTGTCCGAGCATTTGCTAAAAGGGGAGCTTATATCGGACTAGTTGCCCGTAGTCGCGATGGACTTGAAGGGGCGCGTCACGAGGTTGAAGCGGCTGGTGGCAAAGCTTTGATGCTGCCGACTGATGTTTCCGACTCGAAACAGGTTGAGGCAGCGGCAGCAGCAGTAGAAGAGGCATTTGGACCGATTGATATCTGGATTAATAACGCGATGGCATCGATTCTATCGCCCTTTATGGAGATCGAACCAGAGGACTTTCGGCGAGTTACTGAAGTCACGTACCTAGGATACGTGTACGGAACAATGGCGGCATTGCGCCGGATGAAGCTACGCGATCGCGGTACGATTGTACAGGTAGGTTCTGCACTTGCCTATCGCTCTATTCCACTTCAATCAGCTTACTGTGGTGCCAAGGCAGCGATCCGAGGCTTTACTGACTCGTTGCGTTCCGAACTGATTCACGATCGCAGCAACGTCCAGATTACTATGGTGCAAATGCCAGCAGTGAACACGCCGCAGTTTGGCTGGATCAAAAGTAATATGCCGCACAAGGCGCAACCCGTACCACCAATTTTCCAACCAGAGGTAGCGGCTGAGGCAATTGTTTGGGCGGCACACCACAATCGGCGCGAACTCTATGTCGGTGGACCTACAGTAGAGGCAATTTTGGGCACTAAAGTTGCCCCCGGACTACTGGATCGCTACCTTGCTACATCTGCATATAGCGGACAACAAACAGACGAACCGGAGAAGAAAAACCGTCCTGACAACCTGTGGGAACCATTGCCAGGCGATCGCGGCGCCCACGGTAGCTTTGATGACCGAGCGCAGGACTCAAGCGTGCAACTGTGGGCAACTCAAAACCAAGATATCCTTGCCCTCGCCCTTGGTGCTGGTGTTGCTTGCATAGCGGTTGGAGCTTATCTGGGGTACCAAGCTCAACCTCAGCAGTCTACTGCAAGAGAGGATGAGGAAGATAAAATAACTGAGCCAGAAATTCGGTCAAAGGCATCTCAACAAATAAATCAGACTATGACTCGTAGCAGTAATCGTTTGCCTCTGCTGGCGGGACTAGCTCGAGTAGCTTGGAAGGCATTAATAGCAGAACCCAAAAAAACCTCTGAAGAAATAGAAACTTAAATATCGAGCAGCATTACTGTCTCCTTGAGACTACATACAAATAATCTAGAGGTAAAGTTTCTTGACTAGAAATCAGAGCAGATTAAACTACTCTAGTCAAATTACGCATTGTACTTCCACCTGCTTAAAGGTTGAGTTGATGTTGTTAACGCAGTGCCTCCTTACAACAAATCAATGATTGAGAGATAAATGATGACAAACAACAATCAAGTCAATAACAAACGTGTCGCTATCCTAATTGAAAATGGGTTTGAGGATGTAGAGTTTCAAGTCCCTTACAAAGGGCTAAAAATGGCGGGAATTGAGGTAGTTGTACTTGGTTCCCGTATGAACCAAGAATATCAAGGTAAACACGGTAAATCTATTCAATCGGATGGGACAACCGCTGAAGCTTTAGCGATTGAATTTGATGCTGTCGTAATCCCTGGTGGTATGGCTCCAGCTAAGATGCGAATCAATCCCAGTACAATCCGCTTTGTACAAGAGGCAATAGCACAAGGAAAATTGGTTGCTGCTGTTTGCGATGGACCACAAGTTTTAATTAGTGCCGAGCTGCTCAAGGGTAAACGAGCAACAGGTTTCATCGATATCCACCAGAATCTGATCAATGCTGGTGCTAAATACGTAGATGAGCCGTTCGTGATTGATGGTAACTTGCTCACGGCACGGCAGCCTGGAGACTTAGCAATTTTTACTACAGCGCTACTCAATCGTCTTGGTTATGGTGGCAAAGAGGCAGGTTTGCCAAATGAAAAAGATACCCACGTCGAATGGTGGAAACTGGCTGACGCTTGGGGCGGCTCAACCAAGAGTGAGATTGTTCAAGCTCTAAATACAGCGCTTGTGGGTGAGCATTATTCTCAGGAAACGTTTGAGCAGTACGTCAAAAAGACGACGGATGCTGGAGTGCGATCGCACAGCGTGCGCGAAGTGCTCTCGCTCTTGCAAGAGATGATCCAGAACAAACAGCAGACCATCCAAGTACTAGAAAGGCGTCTTGCTGACTTCGGCGAAAAACCTTCGATTGAGACGCAGGCTGCAGAAGCCTATGCCAAGTTCAAGACTGCACTACAGGGAACTGATGAAACATTTCTCCTCCAAAGTGCTTTACACATTACTCAGATTGGCGCTGTTGATTCTTACGAGTTGCGTCGAAAATATACTGACCCAGTATCAACCCAAATTTTTACGCAAATGCAAACTGATTTGACGCACTACGAGCAGCGCTTGGCGCAACTCTATCGCGCCAACAGAGAACGAGAAAGCAGGAAAGTACCCAAAGATGTCCAAAGTGCATAGTCATCCTTACTTTTTCATTCCCCGCAAATTTAATCTAGGGAATCCACTCTTTGTATTTCTGCCAGGAATGGATGAAACTGGCAAAGAGCTAATGTATCTGCAAACAGCGGGATTAGAAGCTGCTTTTGATGTTCGCTGCTTTGTGATTCCACCTGAAGATCTGACAAATTGGGACAACCTGGCAGAGAAAGTAGTAGCTTTAACTCAAGCAGAACTAGAAAAGGCACCTCGACAATCTGTTTACCTGTGTGGGGAATCATTTGGAGGTTGCATAGCGCTTAAGGTAGCCCTAAAAAGTCCGCAACTCTTTAAACGGATTGTTCTGGTCAATTCTGCTTCTTCATTTCCTCAGGTACCTTGGCTTAATCTGGGATCGCTTTTGTTTCGTTGGGTGCCTGAGCTGTTTTATCAAGCCTCCTCTTTCACAGCTTTGCCTTTTCTGGCTCCTTTAAATCGACTTTCGCCTGCTGTTATCCAAGCATTATGGAAAACAACTACTGCTGCACCCAAGCAAACTGTTAATCAGCGTTTGTCTCTTTTAAGGCAGTTTAATATTAACGAGAAACAACTAGCTCAACTCACCCAACCTGTCTTGCTAATTGCGAGTTTAGATGACCGAATCTTACCTTCAGCAGCAGAGGCACAACGCCTAGCTAATATTTTTCCTAATGCTCAAATAGTGACTCTACCCCATAGTGGTCATGCCTGCTTAATAGAAGCGGATGTTAATCTATTCAAGATTATGCAAGCAGAAAGATTCTTGGATTAATCTAGATATTCCAGTTAATTTAAGGGTAACTTTAAGCGCCGCAATTGGGTTTGATTTGAATATAGATAAAGAGAGAAAAATTATGCCAACAAAAGTCTCCGTTAATCCTGGACAAATCGCCATCAACAATGGATCTTCTTTTCTCGTCACCGCTTCTGATGGTTCCATTGACGACACTAAAGCTCAAGGTTTCTTCGTTGGTGACACTCGCCTAATTTCCTATTATGAGATTTCGCTCAACCGCAACGAACTCGTACTGCTAGCCTCCAGCAATCTCAACCATCACAGCGCACTTTACCAATTTACTAACCCACAAATGCGCACGATCAATGGCACGTTGCCTCAAGATTGTTTGATGGTAACTATTCGGCGCGACATTGTTGAGGGAATCCACGAAGATATTGACATCACTAACCATTACACCGAAGCAGTTGAGTTCCAATTGATGCTAGCTGTGCGCTCAGATTTTGCCGATATTTTTGAAGTCAAAGCCAAGAACATTCTGACGCGCGGCGAGATTGAAACCAGTGGGAAGGATGGTGTAATCAAGACTGAGTACCGCAACTGCTCGTTTCACAGAGGTATGGTTGCTGAGCCAACTAATTATAGTTCCCAGCCACGCTATGCCAACGGTCGTCTCATATTTGATGTTGCGATCGAGCCGAGCCAGACTTGGCACACCTGCATCAACTTCACAGCCTTAGTGGATGGTAGAGTCCTCAAACCCCAACAAACCTGCACCCAACCCCACGCAACAGAAGCCGGAAAGGTGAAAGATAGCTTCCTCAACAGCGCCACCAAGCTACACTCATCCAACGCAGAAATTACCGGATACTATCAGCAAGCTCTCGTAGATATGGGAGCGTTACGGATTAAGGTAGAAGACAATGGACAGGATTACTGGATGCCAGCAGCAGGTATTCCGTGGTTCGTTGCTGTTTTCGGGCGCGATTCTGTGATCACCAGTTTGCAAACAATGGCAGTTGAGCGGGAGTTTGCTCGTGGCACTCTCATAAGACTAGCTCAGTTACAGGCAACCGAGGTAGATGACTGGCGCGATGCCCAACCAGGTAAGATGTTACACGAACTACGAAGTGATGAGTTAACACAACTGGGTAAGCTGCCGTACACACCTTATTACGGGACAGTAGACACGACTATTCTTTGGATTATTACCCTAGCTGAAGCTTATAGTTGGAATGCTAATCTCAGTATGCTTGATGAGTGTCGAGCGCCACTTGAGAAGGCACTAACCTGGATTGAAAAATATGGAGATTTTGATGGAGATGGGTTTGTAGAATATTTGACCCGTTCTGACAAGGGATTACGCAATCAAGGATGGAAGGATTCGGGTGACTCAATGGTTTACCCCAATGGTAGTTTAGTCGAACCGCCGATCGCCTTGTGTGAATTGCAGGGTTACGTATACGATGCTTGGCGACGAGCGGCTGAACTCTACGAGGTTTGGGGGGAAGGCGATCTCGCCAAGTCACTGCGCTCTCAAGCAGACGATCTTTATCAACGATTCAACGATCGCTTTTGGATGGAGGATGAAGGCTTCTACTGTCTCGGCTTGGACAATAAAAAGCAGCAAATTCAATCCATTACCTCGAATCCTGGTCATTTACTCTGGTCTGGTATTGTGCCAAAGGAACGGGCACAAAGGCTTGTAAAAAGGCTTTTTCAACCGGATATGTGGTGCGGTTGGGGTATAAGAACTTTGTCAGCGAAGAACTCAGGTTATAATCCAATTAGTTATCAACGGGGCAGCGTTTGGCCTCATGACAATTCCATCATCGCATCTGGGCTGAAACGATATGGCTACAATCAGGAAGCTAACCAGATTGCAGAGGGTATTTTTGCTGCTGCTAGCTACTTTGAGGCTGGGCGGATGCCGGAACTCTTTGGCGGAATTGAACGTCAAGCTGATAGCTTTCCAGTACCCTATACGGATGCTAATATCCCGCAAGCATGGGCTGCAGGCTCGATTTTCTTGCTCATCCGCACCATTCTTGGCTTAGAAGCTGATGCAGCCAAGCAGCACTTAAGAGTGTGTCCAACTCTTCCAGACTGGTTGCCAGATCTTGAACTGACAAATCTGAATGTTGGAGATGCAACGGTTGGATTGCGCTTCTGGCGTGATGGCGAGCAAACACGATGGGAAACAACTTATGTAGACGGCGAGTTACAAGTGGATGCCAAAAATTAAGTTGACCCGATATTAAGTGATAAAGACATAGATTCGCAAAATTCTAACTGACTATGCGACTCCTGTTAGTTGAAGATGAACCCGATTTAGGTGCAGCGATTAAACGAGTACTGACCCAGGAAGCGTATATTGTAGACTGGTTTCTTGATGGCGCTCAGGCATGGCAATATCTCCAAACTGATTGGACTCAATACACGCTAGCAATTTTTGATTGGATGCTACCTGGACTCTCCGGCTTAGAGGTGTGTAAACGCTTGCGGGCACAACACAGTCCACTGCCTATCTTGATGTTGACAGCAAAAGACCGGATGGAAGAGAAAATTATCGGCTTGGATGGTGGGGCAGATGACTACCTAGTTAAGCCATTTCTTATGGCAGAACTACTAGCACGGCTACGAGCATTGCGGCGCAGGTCACCTCACCTGCAACCCCAGCAACTCCAGGTTGGTGCCCTTACACTTGGCTATGGTACTCATGTAGTAACTCGCCAGTATCCTAATGGCAACAAGCAAGCCATGACACTCACCCTGAAAGAATTTCAACTGCTGGAATACTTCATGCAGCACCCCAATCAGATTCTTATCCGCGATCAGATCCTGAATCAACTTTGGGAAATTGGGGAGGAACCAATTAGTAATGTTGTTGCCGCTCAAGTCCGCCTGCTGCGGCGCAAACTGGGAGAAGAAAACAGTAACTCGCTCATTGAAACTATTTATGGTGTAGGCTACCGTCTGAACGTCCATGAATGAATCTGGTCTCTTCTACCAGGCCCGCTGGCGATCGGCTAGCTGGTACGCTGGGGTAATGGGTTGCATTCTGACGCTCTGTGGTATTGGAGTTTACCATATTGTTGCCCACGCCTACAGACAGACTATAGACCAGGCGCTAGAGTCAGTAGCAGAAGCACTTCATAGTAGCATCGAACCAATTTTGCAGCGACCTGAGCAGCTACAACCGCTTGCCCGACAGCTCTCACTAGAATTTTGTCACACTCAGACAAGCTGCTTAACGAAACCGACAAAAACAAATCACTCGATTTTGGCAGTAGTTGAATCTGTCAATTATTACCTACGGTTGTCTGACAGCACAGGTAAACCAATCGCGCTAGCAGGTCTACCCCTAGGACAATTACCAATTACTAAAGGTGCAGAACACTGGCATACGCTTCGTACCCGTTCAGGGATTTGGTATCGGCAAATTTCTCTGCCATTGCATACCCAGAACCAGCTTTGGGGCTACGTGCAGGTGGGGCGATCGCTGACCGATCTAGAGCAGCATCTCGCCGCTTTGAGATTAACACTTCTGTTAGGTGGTCCAGTTGCTATGCTACTAATTGGCTGTTCCAGTTGGTGGTTAGCAGGACTGGCAATGCAGCCCGTCTATCGCTCCTATCAACAAATGCACCAGTTCACCACTGATGCCGCTCATGAACTTCGTACTCCTTTAGCAGCAATGCAGTCCACGATTGAATCAGCTCTGCTCCAGCAAGAACGATCTAGCGATGCCTCACCTGAGCTAGTACCGACTACCCTCACAATTCTGAAGCGTCAGAATATTCGGCTCTCTCAACTGGTAAAAGATTTGTTGCTGTTGGCTCGGATAGATCAGCAAAGCTTGTCAAAACAGCGCTCTGTTTGCTGCCTAAATGACTTGATCGATGACTTGATTGAGGAGATGGCATCGCTAGCGATCGCTGCTAAGGTGACATTAAAAGCACAAGTACAGGAGAAGGAACCCATCTACGTTTTGGGAAATGAACAACAGCTTTACCGACTAGTCTGCAACCTAATTGACAATGCGCTTAAGTCAACACCTGAAGGAGGAAAGGTCACAGTTGTACTCACTCGCAGCGAGATCGACGCTATCATTCAGATTCAGGATAATGGAATTGGCATTGCTCTAGAAGCTCAAGCCCGTATATTTGACCGCTTCTACCGAGTTCAATCAGATCGTTCGCGACATACCGGAGGAGCGGGATTGGGATTACCCATTGCGCAAGCGATCGCCCAGGCACACCACGGCAGCATTCAGGTTCAAAGCCAGCCGGGTAAGGGCAGCTCCTTTACAGTGCAATTACCGCTCTTATTGAGTGCAAAGAACTGAAAAATTCTCTGCTTTGAGCGGTACAACAATTTCATTATTATTTCATTTTCTCGTGAAATGATCTAAAGGGATAGTTTTAAGATCAAGTGCAAGCTCCGAGTAGATGAAAGATTTCAGAAAACATTAATGTCCGAAAAGCACCGCACTACTAGCAGAAGTCAACACCAGGCCTTCTCCTGGCTACACAGCTTAGCAGAACGAAATCCTCTGACAATCTCGCGTTGGATTGTCTACTGGGCGATCGTTGGCATCGGCAGTGGTTTATTTGCCGCACTGTATTGGAACATTCTGGAGCTACTAACTCATTTCCTGCGTTCATTCCAGGGTCCAAGCTTGCTAATTGTGATGCCCCTGTCAGGTTTAGTAATCGGATTGGTCATTCACTTTTTAGGAAATCCTGGTGAAATCAGCTTCATTGTCGATAACATCCATTCTCGCGGGGGACGCATTGATACTCGCGAAAATCCTTCAATGATTCTCTCCTCGCTAGTCAGTATCTCAGCCGGAGGAAGCCTGGGACCAGAAGCCCCGATGGTTCAAGTAACAGGTTCATTGGGTACCTGGGTTGCAGATCGTTTGAAACTCAAGGGTGAGGACTTCCGAACTCTGAGCCTTGCCGGGATGGCAGCGGGCTTCACTGCTTTGTTTGGCGCACCATTGGGTGGTGCCTTCTTCGCTCTGGAAATCTTGCACCATCAACATGTTTTTGAGTACTACGAAGCCGTCTTACCAGCAGTTGTCTCTAGTTGCGCCAGTTATTTAGTGTTCGCTCTGATTACTCACCTGGGTATTAGCCCAACTTGGGCATTTCCTCAATACCAGATCGATCGGATTAACGACTTTGCTTTAGCAATTTTGTATGGAGTGGTGGGAGCTTTAGCCGGATGGCTATTTATCAGTATTTTTAAAGTTTGTACCCGGTTGTTCGCTCAAACTCCCGGCCCTGTTTACTTACGAACTACAATAGCCGGTTTGGTATTAGGGGGTCTAGCAGCCGTGCTACCATTAACTCGCTATTTTGGTCACGAGGAAATCAACCTTGTAGTCGAGAATAACTCAAGTGCCTTTTTATTGCTAATTCTAGCTTTGGCTAAGATGATTGCGATTGGTGTGACGGTGAATGGCGAGTGGCGCGGTGGATTTATTATTCCACTCTTCTTTACTGGAGCTTGCATCGGCAAAGCGATCGCCATTCTCATCCCCGGACAGCATCCGGTTTTAGCAATGATTGCAGTTATGGCGGCGTTAAATGCATCAGTAACTCGCACTCCAATTAGCACCACCTTATTACTTACCAAGCTGACTGGTTTCGCCCCCTTCACACCCATTTTATTTGCCAGTCTAGTTGGGTTTTTCTTATCTCCCAAAATGCCTTTGATCGAATCTCAACTCCAGCCTCAGAAGGGAAAATCTTTATCAGCAGACTCGATTGAATAAAAGCTATATATGCAATTATCTCTCTACCTTTTTATTAATAGTAGTCATGTTTTATCCTTAATCTTTTGGGAGCTGTTTAATCTTGCTTCTGTCTCACTCTTAGCGTCTGATGGCAGCACTGTAGGTGAAAATGATGATGGTCCTGATGGCACTACTAATTCGTTGCTAGTTGTCAGTATTTTCAAGACAGGTATCTATACTGTGCGGGTGCGAGCCTCTAATAAAGCTAAAAAGGCAGTTGGACCGTTTACAATTTTTGTCACACATTGAGCTAGGTACCTAACTGGGCAGAATATACCTTTGGATATTTCAAACTGCCAGGAAAACGAGTAGAAATCAGTTTGTTTAAACTAATTAAAAGTGCTTAAGTATGTCCGATCTCCGAGAACAACAGCGCCAGGCGACAGTAGCTCGCCGAGTCGTCAATAAAGCTAAAAGTTTTTTCAAAATCCTGGGACCTGGCTTTGTGACTGGAGCGGCAGACGATGACCCTTCGGGGATTGCTAATTTTTCCCAAGCTGGAGCCCAATATGGATTCAAATTACTGTGGCTAGCTCCTTTTGTTTTTCCCTTAATGGTTTAAGGGGTAATGTTACGGAAAGTGTCATCAGGGGCAAAGTAGACAAACTAAACAGAGAAAGTACCGAATTTTGTTGAAGAGGTGGAACTTTACCCGCAGTAGTAGAAATTTGAGCCCTAAAAGGCACTTCCATGCAGGTGATTTTTGACAAAAAGTTCTGATTCCAGTAGAATTCGGAACTTTCGTTTTGAGGCTTTAAGAAAGTGCTGATAGCCTAAAAGCCAGCAATGACAAAGACTTTAACTGACTTTGCCCCTGATAACACCTTCTGTAACACTACCCCTGGTTACAAGGAGAGACACATGCTCAGACTCACGTCTCTCGATTTGCCGCACTGGCTCCAAGTTGAAAACTTCGTATTATATTAGCTTACCTTTTGTAGCACATTCGCCAACAGCATCCATTGCTACCAGAACCCCGCTTCCGACTCTAAGCGTCGTAGACTATAGCTGAAAGCGGTCAAGGATTTAAAGGTATAAGCAAAAATCATGAAGAACGGCTGAAACCCTGATTCTGTCGTCAGAGGAGCTAACTGGCATTGATAAGTTTGAATAAAGTGGAATGGAATCCACGAGAGAATGGGGGTTGGCGGCGCTACAACTGTCAGTAGAAGAACCATTTTACAGACAGTTTCTCACAAGCCAAAAAGGAGGCTGATGCTGGAGCGCAAGAAGAATGAATTTTATCGCAGTCGCGAGTACCTGACCTTGGCTGAGGTCAAAGCGGTGATTGAGGCGGCTGGCAGTCGAGGTCGGCATCGAGAACGCGATCTGGCGTTGCTGTTGACGATGTTTCGGCATGGTCTCCGCGCCGGTGAGGCGGCACGACTGAAGTGGGATGCGATCATGATAGATCGGCGAGTCATCTATATCAATCGTCTCAAGGGCAGTCAGAGCGGCAATCATCCCTTACGACCCGACGAAATTGAAGCGCTCAACTCGGTCAGGTCCCGTTACCCCAATAGCTATTTTGTGTTTGTCAACGAGCGCGGCGAGTCTTTGAGCGTAGCCGCCATTCAGAAAATTGTTAGCCGAGCGGGAGAGGAGGCGCAGCTACCCATTAAGATTCATCCCCATATGTTTCGTCACGCCTGCGGCTATTACTTAGCCGAACAGAATATCCCCACTCGGGAAATTCAGAGCTATTTAGGGCACACCAATATCCAGCACACTGTTCGCTACACCGCCCAAAATCCCAAACGCTTCGAGCAGTTTAACTGGGATTGGTAGTTCTGGCGCTAGGTGTAGGTAATGGTTTTCCGAGCGGGTGATGATTCCGGCTGCCAAACAGTGCCTTTAATTGCACTGAATCAACTCTTATAAAGATACGTTAACGCTCTTATAGCTTGATAGCGTTAACGCGATATCGCTCTTATAGGAATTATTCAAGTGGTGCTGCCTGATGCAAAGCGGCCGAAAGGAGCTGAGCCAGTTGGTATTCAAATCTGGCAAGGGCAACCGGATCGCCATTGGGCGGTCGTTCCAGTTTAGCAGCTTCACGAGCTTGAGCCAGAATTTCGTTTTCAGCATGGCGAAGGACGACTATACAGGCTCTGAGCAAGTGACTCAATTTGAGGGAAGTTTCCAGTTCGTCAGCGAGGCGATCCACAAACCGCTCAATTTCCCGCTCCTCAGATTTAGTGAGGAGTACTCTTTTCTCCCGACTGAGTTTCTCAACACCAGTTGCCGTGACTTCTGGTTGAGACTTAGGCTCTTCTCCTTCTGGGAGCGCCAGTGCCAATGGCAATGGTGATTCGGTCACGACAGGTGCAGACACATCTGATGACTCTACAGGAGACGCCGCTTTGCTACTAGTTGGAGGTAAAGTGACCTCCTCCGATATGGAACCTCTCAAAACCGAGCGCACCAGGGCTTCATCAACTGGACGATAAGGTTTTTCATCTTGTGGAACGCGCTTAGCCATTAGTCTCTGCCTCCTCCGTTACTTGTCCTTAACTGCGGAGCTAGCAGGAGTTAGCGGCTTCAACTCCGTAATGCGAGCTTCAATCTCCCGCGCTAGCTTGCGGTACTGCTCGGTGACTTTGTGCTTCGGTGCCGTTTGAAAAATTGTCTTCCCTAACTTCTGGGCTTGAGGAATCACTGTTGAGCGACTAATCGTTGTCTCAAACTTAGCTGACTTGTTCCCACCAGCAAATAGCTGCTCGACGTACTCTGTCAACTCAGATGTCAATGTAGTTCTACTATCAACACCGCAAAGAATCACACCTAGTAAGCGCAGTGCCGGATTTCCATACCGTTGTGCCCCTTGAATATCAGTCAGCGCATCATTCAGTCCGGCAATGGCAAAAGGGTCAGGAGTGGCTGAGAGGATGAACCAATCAGCCGATTTGTAAGCCGCAATCGTCGGGGTTGTCGCATTGGGTGCCGTATCCAGAAAAATGTAGTCATAAAGCCCAGCTAAGCTGCGTAACGGTTCGAGCAACACATCCTGGGTAACGACAAACTTATTCTTGGTCGCTAGCGCTTGGTCGATCTTCTCCAGGTTGCGACGAGCAGAGATCAGGTGAACGTTCTTGGGCAACTCGACCTCATCTTCAGCGGTGATAATGACATCTTTCGGGTCTTCCTCTCCGGTCAACACCTCAAAAGTCCCCATGAAGCTTTCGCTAGGAACTCCTAAATGTCGCGTTGCACCTTGATTCATGTCAAGGTCAAAGATTAGACATTCCCTCCCCATCTCACCTAGAGCCGTCGCAATCTGAACCGTATTGCTTGTTTTTCCTACCCCACCTTTTTGGTTCCCGATCGCAACGATTTTTGTCTGACGCTCTGTTTCTTTCTGGTTCATCGCATCCTCCGTCATAAAACTTTCCCTCGCTCTCGCCTCGATATAGCGTTGTAGCAACCTAGCGTTATCGCGATTTTATTGTGATGAGACTAGCATTTATTGATAAAAGCTAAGCAAATTTGCCGTAGAAAGCGACTTTTCCCCTTAATTGTCTACTTAGCTGTTTTTGCCAAATCGCGTTATCATCCACTCTAACCGCGATTTGGTGTCCTAGTAACCTCGCGTTATCGCGATTTCTAGGGAAGAGAGAAAGTAACAGCTAGCTGTTGTGATGCGACTCAGGAATCTGAGCGCTGATAGATTTGACGCAGCTCATCCAGGGTGTTCGCTGTTTCCAACCTCTCCAGAATTGCTTCCAATAGATTCACATCCTGAAGTGCTGAGATTTCTGGTAATATGCCTAATCCCTCACTACCAAATTTCCGCATCAAACCCAGGGAGATGCCTTTTAACAGTCCCTGCTTAATACCTTTTTGAATTCCGATTCTCTCGACGCTGGTGATGTATGGCATCCGCCTTTCCTCCTCGTACTGACTTAATTCCTGCTGAAACTCTTGTTCTAACTCGGACGGTAAGCTCATCACCCAGTCAATGAATTCAAAGAGGTTGATGACATCCTGCCGCTCATAACCTTTTTCATATAGCTGTCGGGTGAGAGCCAGCTTCCATTGTTTCCGCTCAAGACTCGCTTGGCGTGTCGCTTGGGCTTTCAAGTGAGCCATGACTACGGTGGCAAAGGGGTTAGAGCTGACCTCTAACACTGACCACTGCTGTTGATAGTCTATCAATTGGTCGTGCGTCAGGGAAGTGTGGGAATGAGTATTATACGAGAGAAGAAAATTAGCCTGATTCTCGAAAGCTATGCCCTGCCTACTATGCGGTCATAATAAAACCTATAAACATGGAAAAACTAGTAAAGGGAGCCAGCGTTACTTTTGTCCTGCCTGTAAGCAGTCTTTTACTGACACCTTTGACACAATCTACTACCGTCGTCAGCTCAGGTCACAAGAGGTACACACAATTCTCCAATCACATTGTGAGGGGAGTAGCTTGAGGGGAGTGGCAAGAATCAGTGGCAGGGCTTACAGTACTGTCGTCAATCTGGTCCGGGATGCCAGTCACAAAGCACAGATGATACATAACGCCTTTGTCCAACAGGTAAAGACCATCGGCATCACAGCAGATGAACTGTGGTCTTTCATCCCAAAAAACAAAAACACTGTTGGCCTGGAGAACTAGAGGTGGGAGACTGTTGGGTTGGCTTAAGCCAGGCGGAAGATAGTGGATTGATTCTATCAGCACGGGTGGGGAAGCACACTGATGGATTGATTGAAGAACTGGTCGTCAGTACAGAAGGAAAAACCGACTGCCAGGAATGGGATACTGATGGCTGGGGTGGATATGAGCGGGTGTTGCCTCCTGAAGTTAAACATCATATTGGTAAAGACCGAACCCAGCGCCTGGAACGGACCAACGGTATCTTGCGGCAGCAAACTGGAAGATGGCATCGTCAGCAAAACAAATTTGGTAAGGAGTGGCAGCAGACGAAGGTAACGACTTGCTTGGTGGTAAGTTACTTCAACTGGATGTGGAAACACAGTCGCTTTGGTAATACTGCGGCACAAAGAGCAGGATTAGCTTCAGAGCCCTGGTGTTGGCACACCTTTGCTACCTTTCCCACGCTTCTCTGACGCACAACCATGTTGATGAGGTCGAAGTATCGGTGCCATCTACACGTCCCCCTCTGCAACTACCTCTTTTCTGGCGGTAGCACAATCCAAATCGTGCATTTAGGATTCTGGTCATGTTGGCATTTGAGAATTCGCTCCAGGTTCCATTGCACCAGGTTGCGTCCTAAGACATCATTCGCCTCAGTGTACTTCAGCCATATAGGCCACCAGCCCGTACCAATGCCAATCAGAAACACCACAATCAGAGCCGCCATTGGCGAAACCCATTTAACCAAACTAGCCCACTTCAAACCTGTTTGCAGCTTTTGGAGCGCCGTGTGAGAATCACGAATTGTTTGCGTTACCCGCTCCAAAGCCGCCAAAGACTGACCTTCCTGCTCTAAAAGGGATCTCAAAACATTTTCATTGGCGACTCGCTCCTCTCCCATACCCACAATCAGCCCAGTGATTTCCGAGTGAAGTAACTCTACTTCCCTCGCAGTCCCCCTAGATTGACTCAACACCTCAGCATTCGCCTCAGCAATTGCCGAAGTGGCGGCGCTACCTGCTTGCCCAATCTGGCTCGCAGTCAACCGCCCTACCTGCTCTAATAAATTCTTCACCTGAGCCAACTGTGACTCATGACTCGACTTAATTTCCCGCAGCAACCGCTCCAAGTGCTGTGGGAAATTTGTCATCATTACCTCTAGCCTTCCAGTTGCGACCAAAATCAGAAACATCGGATCGTCTGGGTCAACCTTATATACATAAACAATCTCATACACCTGGCGCTTAAAAGTATCTGACTTATTTTCTAAAACAAGATCTAATAATTTCGTCGCCTTCTGATTAAATTCATGACTACTTACCATGATTTTCCATTCCTACCATTTCAAATCCACTATAAGCAGCCTTAAGGAAACTTACGATCCGTTGTTTACTAACTACCCCAAACTCTTTGTCCTCTCGCGCTACGGCAAAACTCAGCCGCTTTTCATCAATAATATTTCGTTCTCTATAAGCCAGCTTCGGAAAATCTATTACCTTGACCTTATACTTCTTCACTAATTTCTTTAACTCATCATTCTCCATAACATGCTCCCAATCGTCACACAAACCAAGATTCCTCACTAAAATATGTGGCATTCGGGATTCAAAAGTTTGTACTGAATTGACAAACAGTTTAATACTGTCATATCCTCCCGTACACACAAACCATTTACAGAAACTTACCGAGTGGCTTTTACCCAGCTCAAATAAATTATTTCTCTCAATCCAAGCCTGTACGGGACGGAAAGACTGAGCCGCTAGATTCACAATCACCGGCTTTTCTACTGCCATCTCAAAAATTCGATCTGCCTTATCAGCTTGCCTTTCATTCTCTGAGAAAATTGCATATTGACAGCTCTCCTGATAAAAAGCTCCTACATCAGGATTAGACCGATCTGTTTCAACCAGAACAAAAGGTTTTTTGCGATCCAAACAATACTGCACTAAAGTCCGTGCCACCAGAGACTTACCTACCCCACCCTTCTCCCCGTCAATCAAGTGAATTATTGCCATAGATTCCCTGCCTAGTATTTATTAAACTCCTCTGAGAGATCCTCAGTTGACTTCGCCAAAACTCGACGTTTCGTTGGCTTACGACTTAAGTGCTGACTTTTTTCTTCCGACTCAGTGGCAGTATCGTCCGTTTCCCTCTTACTCACCTGCTGAGTGTTCTCTATTTGCATAGGAGCTAAATCTGATGAAGCATCTAGTTGCTCTACTCCTAAATCTCTCTGTAATTCAGCGGATGATTGTTTTGGTACTGTTTGTTGTGAGCTTTCAACTGACTCTGATTGTTTAACCAAGTTTGACTTAGCAGTTCGCTTTTTACGGGACTCCCGACTAAACTCAGTCAAGTACTGTTTCAAAGTAGCAGCGGAAATAATAACCTCTTGCTGCTGAAGTAACTCTGAGAGATCTTCGTATGAATAACCCTTCTTCACTGCCGAGCGGAGCTTGTCGCGGAGAAAGTAAACACTCTCTCTAAGAGACAGCTCTGACTTCGGTTTTTGTTCCAAGTTGTCCAGCTTAGAGAGAGCTGACTCTAACTTATCAACGTGAATCTTTTTATTCGGCTTAGCCGTTGCCATTTCTGACCTCCCCTAAAATATTCTGAGTATCGTTAATTGTTATCCATCTGCCCATTCTCTGTTTGAACATCCTTATTTTTTTTATTGGCTGTATCTTGATTCAATTGTTCATCTATTATTCTCCTTATTTCTGAGAATTTTCCCTGACCACCTTTCTCGCCATACTCAAAGTAAATCTTCGACATCTGAACATACTCTCCTTGTAGTTGAACTTAACTGCTTATTCTCTCTAAAATTTATCCAAGCTTTCTCTCTTTCGCTTCCACTCATTATATTATAGTTTTTGCTCTTGTTACATTTTTCACCTAGTGAACACTTATACAGATATTACTTTTTCTGATTTGTCCGAAAAATTCTATTCAGGCTTATTAGTTTTATCAGAATCATCCCTTGCTACATCAGGTCAGTCTAATACTGAGTAAGTTTATTTCATTCCCTGATATAAATCATACTTCCCATTAACAATCAGAGTAAATTTAAAACAAACTAGCTTTTCATGCATCTTTTTTTATAGTAGCTGTATTATGAGTGTAGTTAGAGTTTCGTAAAAATTACTGTAAATATCACCTCTAACTGCTGTTCACTTATTTGAGAATAGCTCAACATAAGTGGACTTACTCCACAATTTTGCCCCTACGGGGTCGCTGCGCTCAAAAATTATGACGTAAGCCCTGCGGGGCACCTGTACAGTCCTTGCCTCTGAGTTACAATTGGTATTGGCTACTGGGAAAGAAAGAATCATGGCTTATGGGATTTGTCGGATTCAAAAACTCAAAGCTGGGTCAGTTAGTGGCTCTGCCTTACATAGTAACCGAGAACGCTACACCCCTAATGCTGACCCAGAAAAACAACACATCCGCATTATAGGCGAACCAGACAGCCCGAAAACGCCTGACCTAGAAACCCTAGTCAGGCAGCAAATTGGTAACCAAACGATTCGGAAGAATGCTGTCCTAGCGGTTGAATTTTTGTTGACCGCTAGCCCGGAGTATTTCCGCCCGCATGACCCTGGTCGAGCGGGACACTACGAGCCACAACGATTAAAAGATTTTCAACATCAAGCCTGTGAATGGCTAACCAACAACTATGGCGAACGAATAGTAAGAGCTGAGTTGCACCTAGATGAAGCCACCCCTCATATCCACGCTTATCTGGTACCGCTAGATGAAAAAGGAAAGCTGAACTGCCGAGCTTTGTTTGGTGGTAGCCGCTATCGGCTTTCAGAACTCCAGGACAGCTTTGCTCAAGCAATGGTCCCCTTGGGACTAGAGCGTGGGATCAAGGGTAGTCGAGCCACTCATACCGAGGTCAAGGAATACTATACGGCTGTCACCCAGTCCCCAGACTCTTCCCTCGACCTGGCAACCATCCATCACCAACTCGCCGACCGCCAACGCGCACTGAAAGAGAAATTGGAGATGGAGCGTACCGCTAAGGCACTGGCAGCCGAGAAGGAAGTTTTACAGCAACGACTCCGAGACTTGGAAACTTTAGTACACAATCAAACGCGGTCAGCCGAAAACTGGAAGACTAAATATCAAGACCTCGCTAATAAGGTTCGCGACTTGCCTCTAGAACAAGTTGTCTACGAACTTGGTTTAGACCCAGACCCCAAGGATAAGCACAAGTGGACGAATTCTGATCACATCATTAATATCACTGGTACCAAGTTCTACGATTGGAAAGAGTTAAAAGGTGGTGGGGGTGCGATTGATTTGGTGATGCATGTGAATCAGTGCAATTTCAACCAGGCAGTTGCTTGGCTGAGTGACCGCTTGGGAGAATCAGCTACCCTAACTGCTACTACCTATCACGCTAGGGAAATTATCAAGTCAGAACCACTGGCGCCGTTCGTGAAGCCAGTGGAGAATCAGAACTACTGGCAGCAGGTGAAAAGCTACCTGATTCGTGAGCGAAGGATTCCTAGTGCTGTAATCGATGACCTGCATCAGCAGAAGTTAATTTACGCTGATGACCAACAAAATCTAGTGGCGATTCGCCGCGACCTGTTAGGAAAAAATATTACTGGAGCCTCCTTAAGAGGTACCGTAGGCACAGACAATAAATTCAAAGCATTAGCTCGTGGCTCAAAGCGCTCTCAAGGTTGGTTCTACTTTGGGCGTGGGGGACAACCGGAGGACCAGATTCAAAGGGCTGTGTTGGTAGAGTCTCTCATTGATGCCGTGTCGTTCGCTGTGCTAGACGGCAACGAGTCGAAGAAGACGATTTATTTATCTAGCGATGGAGCGGGTTCTGTGCCGCTTGAATTCCTTAAGACGCTAGCAGCTCAATCAGTAATCATTGCCTACGACAATGACTCAGATGGCGATTTAATGGCTCAAAAGGTGATGCGGCAGTTGCCCAATTCAGTCCGCAGATCGCCTGGGGCTAAAGACTGGAATGAGGAGCTGAAAAACACGTTTAATCTAGAGTTGCACCGCCAGTCAAAACTCAAGCAGCAACAGCATAAATCAGAACAAAATCAAGGCGAGGGATTAAGCCTGTAGATCTGGTACCACGGTTATAGATCGCCAGAGAAGGAGTTGGAAGGCTTATTCTAGCCAGCACTATCAGATTTAGTAAAGCGAGGTTGAAAATATTTCCGGTCTACCGCTAGCTAAAAAGCATATACAGCACAATGCTCCCAGATTTACTTTGCCTGGCAGTATATTTAAGTTGTTCTGTAGAAAATAGTTTTGTCAATAAATTACCAGAAAAAATCTTTGATGTGGAGTAATTTATCTAGTCTGCGTTTGAACTTAATTAATTTACCAGAAACTGTTTTTGATCCGGAGTAATTTATTTCAGTCTGCGTTGGATCACTCTGCGCTCCAACTTTGCACTACAGATAGAATAAGCCTTCTAGCTCCTTGTTTGGTGACTTATAACAGTAGTGCAACGGCTCAAAAGGTTGTGGAGGAGAAACCCGAACAAAATCAGGAATGGGGATTGAGCCTGTAGAGCTGAATTAAATTCCTGACTCATCAGAGCTAATTTCTGCCTCCTCCAGTGCTTCATAAAAGGCATTGGTAATAGCGAGCTTATAAGGTTTGCTCTCTCCTGAGACTATTCCGGCATGCTTCAAGATGCTAAACATCTCTCTAAACAGACTGTCAAGATAGTTACCCTTAACCTCCTCCTGCAGCCCCTTCATCCTATCTCCATAAGCAAGAAAATAGAGTTCAAGGGGGTGCTTCCCCAACACCTTCGACAATTTTCTTAGGGTACTCTCTGTAGGGTTTGTTCCCTTAAGGCAAGCTGCCCTTAACCCTGGCTGAGTAATCCCAGATTGCTTGGCTAGTGCGTTCATGCTTACTTGATGCTCATGCATATGCTGAAGAATGAGCAGTCCCAAAGGTGAACAGTCTTTAGGTTTAATTTGTAGAGGAGCTGGCATTTTTTAGCACTAATGCTGAATTCTTATGGTAATTTAATTATGTAACTGGTTATAATCAGTTATCACAAGTAAAGCCGGAGCGGAATAAGGGGAAAGTGATTGCGACCCACAAAACCCTGAAAACCTACCGGCTTCTTGTGGAGCATCTGCGTAAACTCTCTAATCAATTGATTGGGTGAGGGAATGCCCAAGAACACTAACTTATTCAGGTGCGGGAACACCCAAATATACAGTACATACACATATTCTATGATACGACAAATTCAACAAGTTAAGCCAACTGAGCCGTGCATTCATTGTGGTAAGCCTGATTGGTGCTATCGGCTGGGAGAGTTAACCGTCTGCAAACGAGAGGCAGCACCAGCGAAGGGATGGGAAGCGACTAGCAAAAGTGACGCGGATGGCAGCCGCTACTTCGCCCCGCTTCCACCGCAGAAATTAATCAGACCCGCACAGAAACGCTCCTGGGAATATCCCGCTCGTAATGGCTCCCCACTAATTCAAATCCGGCGCGAGGATTATGGAGACGGACGAAAAGCTTATATTCGTCCCTGGCGGTGGACGGGTCAGGAGTGGGTGCAGGGATACGAAGGTCATGTAGACCGCGTAGAGATCCCCGTGTATCGGCTGGATGAGGTGAAAAGATCGATCGCGGCTGGTACACCGATCTTTATTGTCGAAGGAGAGCCATGCGCTGATGCCTTGCGCTCATTAGGACTAGTAGCCACCACCAATATTGGCGGGTCCAAGAAGTGGCGGGACTCAGATTCCGCCGATCTGACTGGAGCGCAAGTGATTCTCTGTCCCGACCGGGATGCGCCGGGACTGGCGCACATGGAACGCATTGCCCAGGATTTCCCCCATGCCCAATGGCTCTATGCATTTCCTGACTTGTCCGCGTGGAACAATCTGCCTTCTTCTCAGGGGTTGGACGTAGCGGATTGGGTTCAGGATTACAAATTAACTAAAGAGGAGGTCTTGAACGCTGTGGGGTCAAAACGTCAAGCTTCTCCTGTAGGTATAGTTGAGGTATCTCAGAAGAACCAGAAGAAGAAGTCGGACTGGACTTTTATGGATATTTGCTCGCACGTTAAAGAAATCCGGCAATTGAGCGATCCTGGAGAGCAGAAGTGGGAAATGCTCCGACTCGCTAAACAGGTAGGTTGTTCGGTGGCTCATCTGTACGAGGTTTACGATAAAGCACGGCAGAATCAGCCAACCTTCGACCTGACTGATGGGCTTGAGGTGTTGTCTAAGTCGCCCGAAAAATTTGACTGGCTGGTAGCTGGACTACTACCGATGGCGACGACAGCACTACTCTATGCCGAAGGGGGAACGGGGAAAACCTTACTCACCAACAGCATTATTAAAGCTGTTACTTGCGGACAGAACTGGAATGGGTTTCCCACCAGACATGGCAAAGTGCTGCTGATCCAGACCGACGAACCATCCATCGTCATGGCTCAGAATCTCAAGATTGCTGGCTTTCAATCGTCACTCCCACCAGGACAACTGTTAATTAATTCCAACTGGCAGTTTACTCAAATGGCTCAGTTGCGTGAGGCGATCGCCACCCATCAGCCAGTGTTGGTCGTGATTGACAGCCTAACTAGTTCCAACCGCACGGCGACAGTCGAGGAGAAGGATGTGGAATATGCGCGCTGTCTTTATGACCTGCGCGATATTGCAATGGAGTTGGGCGTAGCGATTCTCATCCTCCATCATGAAAACAAGACAGGTGGAGTGCGGGGGTCTACAGCGATCAAGGCAAATGTCTCGGAGGTGTGGCACCTGGCACGGAACAACACACTTGCTCCGACTCAACGGCTACTGGACGTTGAGAAATCTCGTTCGGGATGCTCTGGACTGTTCCAGCTCGAACTGGATGTGGATGATTACAGTTGGCAGCACCAAGGCGATTTCGATCCGTCTCAAGCTGGTCAGTCAGGCGATCGCCCAATAGCGTCTTTACCACTGAAGGCGCGGCTGCTGAATTTTCTGGAGGAGCGCCCAGGAGTTTCATTTGAGCCGGAAGAGTTAGTCGCGGAATTTGGCGGGAACCGAGATGCCATCCGCAAGACATTAGAGCGGCTCTGGAGGTCTGGACTAATTCAATTTGAGCAGAGGGAAAAAACTACAGGACAAGGCAATAAGTCTCGATACCGGATATATTTTTACCCTGAGTTGTCCAATAGCTCTGAATCTCTTGCTACACAAGACGTAGAGCTATTGGACAAGCTCTCGAACAACAATAATGCTCCTCAGCCTGTCCGAGAGCCTGTCCGAGAGTTCAAATCACCGCCAGTTAATGATTTTGACGCTATTGGACAAACCAACTCCAGGACGGACTCCAATCGTCAAACTGATTCTCCACCTAATATTTTCCCTGTCCAATCGGCGCCACATTTGTCAAGACCGCATCTAGTTCCGCAACCAGGTGTTGCCCCCAAAGTCAGCGATTTTGTTATGACTCCAACAGGTCAAGGCATTGTGAAAGCGATTTATTCTAATGGTCAATTAGGAGTGGAACTAGAAGGTGGGCGCAGTTTTAGCGCTTGGTCAGTATCTGAAATTACAGTACTCGGCTTCAATTGATTTGATCATCAGTTGACCCATCTTCAGTAGTTAGATTGGGGACAAGTAGATAAAGCTGTAGCTTCCTCGCTTGTTAGATTGCCGTCCTATGTAGCAAAGCGCTCCGGAAGCGCTCGCCCTTCGCGGCTTTACTGCATCGCTCTGGTATTAGTCAGAGGCAAAAGTCTAGAAGCGCACCTTTCAACTACGACTAATTGACAAAGGTAAGGAAATGCCACTTAGAGGTTAAGCCGAGATCTGAACGAAAACGGAAATAGGGGCTGAAAACCCTTGATTTTTCGTTACCCATAACAGCATTGCGTACAATCCAGTAGCAAATTATCAAACCTATATAGGACAGCCATTTTCAGCCTTAATTTCCGAAAATGCAGCTATCTCGGCTCAACCTCGGTATAGATTGCCGTGATTCTGCCGTGAATTCCTGCCGTGATGCTGTGGCTGGAATAGGGCTTTTATCGCCCGTATAGAATTCACGGCATCAGGTCTGACTTTGATAGTTTGATACCCGCTCCTCATATGAGCTGTCCGCCTAGCTTAAGCGTAGCATCCGTTGAACTTGGCTGGACGAATCGGCACTTGAAGTAGAAGTTAGCTGATGTACAACTTATCTCGAATTATTGTGTGTGGTAGTGTGATTGCAGCCAGGTTAATAAAAAAATAGCCAATAATTAAATTTGACTCCTGGAAAGATTGATGGTTGAAGTGAAAGAGGAAAAAGTAAAATAAAGTAAAAACTGATATCGAAATTAGGGTGAGTGGTACAGATTTTAGATAGAAATCAACAAAGTTGAATTTAAAATCATATTTTCTGACAAATTGAATCTGATCGAATGTAGAGCCTAGTGAATGCCAAAGTCCAAAATAAACTCCAAAAGATGTCATCAAAGGAGCTGTATAAAATAATAAACCTAATACTAATAGATTCAATATCTCTTTAATTAATTCTTGCTTAGTAACGCATTTGAATATAAATAATAAACTCATTATTACAAAATTCAAAATAATTATGGACACTAAAAAGTACTCCTTATTCTCAAGGTTAATTATCCAAGTTCTACTTAAAAAGTTTTCTAAAATTGCAATTACTTTCTTAGAGTTAAAAATAATTGGTGCAAATATAACAAATAAGCCCCAAGAAGCATAGATGAACGTTTCAAGTAATTTATTTTTAGGTAAAGACAAATAGTGTAAGTGCGATTGCCCTAAAAGCTAATTCCTAAAGGAAAGATTAAGCAGTAGCTAATCGACGAGTCATGAGCCGAATTAGGGAACCATAAATCATGGCTTCACTGTTTTCGTTGTGCAGTTCGTAATCTTTACTCAAACGACGGTATTGATTGAGCCAACCAAAAGTTCGTTCCACCAGCCAGCGTTTTGGCAGAATTTCAAATGTTTTAGCAATCCGTTCTATGACTTCAACTCGCGCTCCACAAATTTGTTGGACCACTCGGGCAAAATTCGCACTCCCAATAACCCCCATCGACCCAAATTACTTCGGTTTGAGACAACTCCTCTCTCGCCTCGTCTAAGACAACGATGGCTCCTATTCGCTCTGACAGATTGGCTTCGCTTACCAATACCCCAATCACCAGTCCTTGAGAATCCACTACTAGGTGGCGTTTGCGACCCTTGACGAGTTTACCGCTATCGAACCCGTAGACCTCCCAGGGTAGCCGCCGAGATACGTGCAAAATGGGACACGTTGTAAAGTTATGTTAAGCCAACTTACAGAACCCTGATCTAAATCGGTTTCAGCCACAAGCTGAATGTGCGATCTCCCAATGGAACATTCCCTAAAAAGGTCATTGATGGGTAAGTTTGAGGGAATGAATAGGGTGAAGAGTTGATTTTATTGTGCAAAACATTGAATGCCTATCTACCATTTTTGGGCAAGTTGGTAAATTACTAAAGCACATTCTGCAATATTTGTTTACAACATGTCCCATTTTGCACGTATCTCGGCGGACATCCTCCCACGCCAGTCGCCTCAACGGGGGGAACCCCCGCATGGCGCAGGCTCCCTTTTTTCCGTGGTTTTGACCGACTGAGAATCGGCAATTGCCACAGTAGATTTTTCGGCTCGTCCCATTTGCGTTCGTAATTTATGCCTTAGTTGGTCATGAATCTGTTTCCAAACGCCTTTGCGTTCCCATTTCTGAAAATATTTGTATACTGTGCCGTATGGTGGTAAGTCATGCGGTAGCATCTCCCACTGACACCCACTGCGATGTACGTAGAAAATTGCATTCAGAATTTCGCGCAAGCTTACGGTTCGAGGATGTCCAAATCCTTTGGCAGCAGGCAGCAGTGGCTGGATTATTTCCCATTCCGCGTCGCTCAGGTCACTTGGATAAGCTTTGCGGTGTGGGTTTGCTATTTGAGGAAGGCGACTCATCAATTGCTTAATGATGCAGCAGCTTTACTTTAAAAGCCTATCCACGAAATCTTGCCCTGCTTTAGATTTTCTTTAGAAATCAGCTCTAAGTGATAAATGCTAATAATAATAAATGTTACTGGAGAAAAGCAAGGAAATAGATACCAAAATATTGCATAAACAAGAGCGTAAAAGATATAGATTAAGTAAAACCTTATTTGACAAGCTGTACAACTATTATATTCTGATAAGTACTTGAAAACAAGATGGTCTGTAGCCCCGTGGGGAATACCTATCCCTACAATTAATATAATTGCGATCGATGTACCATATGTGTTAATAAATAGAGGAAAGAAAACGGATAAGAGAGTAACTGATATGGTAATCGCTATTACTAAATAATAAATTATAGGCGTTCTTAGGCTCAGATCCTTCATGATTAAATACTATCAACACAGACAATTGGCTGGGTAAGGGTGGCATCAATCCCGGTCGGTTAAGTGGTTAAATTTTGATGCCACATACTTAAACCCTGGTCAGTTCTCTTGCTGCTCTTATGCTCTTAGTTTTCTACAGGATAAATTGGTATTAGTACCTTTCTCTCCCCGCAGGGTACTCCATCTGAAGTCGTACAGCTTGCACTCCCTCTTCCACTTTGACCTCTACGATATGTGGTTCGCGAACGGCAGGAATGACGCTAATTTGACCATTGCGTTCAAAACGAGCAGCCTTAACTTCACTTAGCTCAAATAAATGTGCCTGGGTGCGGATAGATACATCAAATCCGTTTGACTAATATGAGCTTTTTTCATGTTGTCTGATTGAATCTCGCCATTCTGAATTAGGGTAAGTGGTTTACCACTGATCAGTTGACTGAAGAGAGGAGAGCGATCGGAAATGAAAGTAAATATCCGATTCAGAGCTACAAGTACACAACCCGCAACTATTGTTACCCAAAGTGGTCCCGAACCATTAATGGCGCGGCTTAACAGCGACCCAAAGGTGATACTGAGTACGATGTCAAAATCAGTATATCTGCCACCAAAGCGTCGATCGCCAGCTAAGCGCATCATTGCTAGAGCTGATACATAAATGATAATCGCACGCAGAGTCATCTGCAAAAAATTTAGCGTCTTTGGCTCTGCGCCCAATCCTAGCAATGACATGAAATCCTCTCCTTACCTGTAGCGGACTGCAATCATAATCGCTCCGACCCACAATCAAGACAGTTTTGAGACCAGATTAAATGCATCTATTGCGATAGTTCAGACCAGATTAAATCTAACTGGGACCACAATAGATGCAACCAGACTGCAATCATCCGACTGGGACCACAATAAATGCAACTAGTCCAGTACACATTACCAATAGCAAGTTTAAGGTTTTTGACGGCTAAGAATTAAGCTCTGCTAGCGGCGGCTGGGCACGATCATTTGTTTGTGTCCCAAAAAGGAACGTTTTTCGGACAAGATTTGCCTCTGTGCATGACAAAGGTTTAGGTGGCCTTAATCTGTGACAAAACTCGTCTCATAAACTTAGTCTCATAAATTCTTAGACTGATGATTTTGAGACAAAAAAACGTTTTGAATCTCGTTGCACTTAATGTGGGTCGAATCGGATGATTGCAGTCTGGTTGTATTTAATGTGGTCTGAATCGCATTTAATGTGGGCTAGACTGTCATTTCCGTTGCATTTAATCTGGTCTCAAAACCGACTTGATTGCGGGTCGGAGCGATTATGATTGCAGTCCGCTACACTTACCTTCCCTGATTGTTCATCTCTACTGCCTGCTACGGCTGGGTGCATTGCTCGTTTAGCAAAAAACTACACCAGCCACTTTCTCAAGAAGTAATCCACGTCAAAAGGTCCAACTTTGACAGTTGATACCCGCTCTTCGTTGGGATTAGGACTATTGGGAGCAACCTTGGGGAGCATGTCACGGTACTTACGCGGATCGCCTTCTCTTTGTAGCCGTTCATGGTGCTTGGTGTGATAAAACTTTGCCATGATAAAGCGCCAATCAGGTGCGCCCGTTTCTGCTAGCTCTCTTTCGTAGTATTCTCTACCGTAGCTGGGCGTAACCAAGTTAAAAGGGCGCTCCTCCATGCGTTTACGCTGGTACGGAACAATATTATCCCCAAAAGCTTGTTTGTACTCCTCACTATCAATGATGGCATCGATAAAACCATGAAAGCCCAAAGTTGAGGTTTTAACTGACCAAGCAATTTTTTCTTCTTGATTGTAGGTAGCACGACCTAACAGGCGCTTGAAGCAGACATCTACTAGTCGGTAGTTATTATTCTTTGAAACAACTAACTCATAAAACCGTTCTGACTTTGCTAAACCCCGAATGAAGTCCCGTACTATAATCATCCGATTTTGTAGTTGCGATTCTAGACTCTTCTGACGGTTAAACTCAAGAGTTTCATGTTCGCTAAAAATCTGGTAGTAGGCGGCTTTAATTAGTGGCTCCAGTGAAGTGGGAAATAAGAAATCTTCAATTCGGTAAATGTAGGGAGTCTCTTCATTTCGATCTGCATCACCAAAGCTGCGGACTCGATGATTTTGAGTGGTTGGTTTGTATTCAAGTAATGGCAATGCCATATTCTTATCTCCTTATCTTACAATCAAAATAGATGAGACAAATTATTTCACTGCCTCTAAACGGGACAATTCACCAACTCGCTGCAATACCTCCCGGTCCCTCGTTAGATATAAACCATAAAAGACTTTAGCGAAAACATCTAAGCACAGGATAAATACAGTTTCTAGTGCTGGACCATATAAGCCAAATCCTTTTAAGCCGAGAATCCAAACAACCGGATAGAGCCAGAAGAATACTGAGAATATACCCAAAGCTTGAGTATATAGTTTACTTACGGTATGGTGTTGTCTGCGGGCTGATGTCCAAACTGGACCCAAGAGAAGAACGAAGATTGCAACTTCAAACAGGCAACTGACGATGTACCAGACCATTCTCTGGTCGTGGGGAGAGAGCGCGGCAAAAATACCAGTGAGGATCATAGCAACATCTGCGTACATTGCGGCTTTTTGAACAGTAGGTCGTACCCCAGAAAGCTTTGTCAGGTCGTAGATAATAATTGGAGTAGTAATCAACCAGTCTGCGTAGCGAGCCCAATAGATATGACGTTCAGGGTCCACTGTAGTTGCGGGCAGGGTGATCTCTCCTAGATGCATAGCCATAGCTAGATAGGCACACGAAGCCCAACTACAAATAATGAAGTTATTCAGGTAAAACTCTTCCCAACTCTCTCGCTTAGCAGAACGAAATCCTAATCCATAAATGCAAGCACCAACTGCTAGAAGACCACAACCAATCCAAAAGGCGATTTGCTCCATAGAAGATTCAGTTGGATTGAGAAACTCTCCTGATGTTTGCAGTACTATGAGAAATTTCCCTGATAGAACCAGTGACATAAACTTTAAACCTCACCCTTGCTAATTTTTACCTGGCATTGCCTCAGTTTTCCGATAAACTTTGAATTACAAAAGCTATTAGGCATTCCTTGGAATTACATTAAAACAATAAATATTCATTCACTTCCTTCTAAAGTAATAACGTTATTTTCTTCCTATAAGTCTAAGGGAATTTCATACTCATTTCATTTTTAGCTGAAATTACATCTAAATAGCTTTGTCCACTTCACCCTTGATTGGCATGGTATTTAGGAGTAGGAGGAATCTCTAAAACTTAGGTGAGAACAAATTTCTAAGATTGTATTATATGGTGTAATATTCTAATATATAAGCGATCACTTTAATGGAAGATACGAAAAGCGCAACTTGATTTACGGTAGATGAGAATAATTAATTGTTTGCAGTTTACTATTCTAGTATTTATGAATACACCTAATTGTAATAATGTACAGGTGCAAAGAATTAGAGCCATCGGATTGACAGTGACAAGTGTGGAGCGATCTCAAAATTTCTATGAGCAAGCACTGAATTTTAAGACAGTTTCAGATATCACACTTGAAGACCAGAATTATAGCGCTCTAGAAGATGTCGCTCCGTCAAAAATTCGCATTATCACCTTGCAACTGGGAGATGAACTTATCTATTTGATGGAGTATCTCAACCTTGAAGGAAAACTGATCCCAAGCGATTCGCAAAGCAATGACTTATGGTTTCAACATTTAGCGATCGCGGTGAATGACATGGATCGCGCCTATGCCCACTTGCAATCGTTTCCCATTGACCCGATCTCAGTTGAGCCACAGACAATACCGCCGAGCAATGAAGCATCTGCTGGTGTACGAGCTTTCAAGTTCAAAGACCCAGATCGCCACAACTTAGAACTAATTTGGTTTCCTCCTGGCAAAGGACAAGATAAGTGGCATCAGCACACCAATCATTTATTTCTCGGCATCGATCACAGTGCGATCGCCGTTGCCAACACTGAGCAGAGCCTACAGTTTTACCGCGACATTTTGGGAATGCACATTGAGGGAGGCAGTCTGAATCAGGGGGAAACACAAGCTCGCCTTGATGGTTTACCAGAAGCCCAAGTCAGAGTTACAGCTCTGCGACCTGCCCAAGGTGGTTTGGGTATTGAACTGCTAGACTATATTACTCCAGCCAACGGTCGAGCAATGCCCAGTGACTGGAAAAGTTACGATATTGCACACATGCAAGTCGAGCTAGTTGTTAACGACATACAGGCAGTGGAGCTGCTGCGGCAAAATGGGGTTCAGTCCGTCTCATCGCAACTAGTGCAGACAAATACCTTATCCCCTGACCGCCAGGGTTTTCTAGTCAAAGACCCCAACGGACATGCAATGTTGCTGATTGCTGAATAATTCAACGTCCAAAAATCAAAGCATCCACCGAATAAGCACCCGGACCGATAACCGCAGTCGCCAGCAACATCACGCAGTACATAAATGCCTTCTCCCAACTTGGCGGTTCGCCTTGTCCCTTCGGACCTTTATACTGTTCGGGAGGAATTAAGTACGGATCGGAGGCAACAAAAGGCAACCCTTGTGAGACTTCTAAAAACATGGCAAATGCCATTGAGCCGAAAATCACTAAGCTAGCTACTAGTGTGAGAAGTCCAAGAATTAGGCAAATGCCACCGAGTAACATTGATAGCGCTGATAGAAAGCAAAGAAAGAGCGGCATTTTTAAAGAGCTAGCCCACTGGCGAAGATGAGTTATTTTGGGATAGCCATGCAGTAAAAATAATACGCCAACACTAACTCTTAGCAGTAAAAGTACAGCGCCTTGAATTCCAGCAGGGAAGACAGTATTCAGTGAACTGAGCAGGTTTAGACCTAGTGGCAGATAAGGTAAAACGTTAGTAGCTAATAGAAAAGCGAAAGCACCGCTCAGAGCAAATTTATAATTCATTGTCTGATTTTACCTAGCGTGGACGTTTGGTAATTTGATCCACCTTTGATGTTACGGTCAATTGCACCATCAAGGCTGTTGCACCCCGTGAGTGTTGAGGTCGATGGCATATAAAGATTTACCCGCCGCGATCAAAAGGCGATCGCGTTCTGGTCCACCAAAAGTGAGGTTGGCACAGATTTCCGGCACCATAATTTTACCTAAACGGGTACCGTCGGGCGCATACACCTGCACACTATCTTGAGAGCTAGTGAAGATGTTACCGTGTTCATCTACGCGGAGTCCATCAGGTTGCCCCGGCTCGATCGCCGCGAATACGCGACCGTTCGTTAGATACCGACCATTTACGACCTCATATACACGAATATGATGAGGTCCATCAGGAATGTTGAAGGCAGCGGTATCCGACACATACAACAGGTGTTCGTCTGGACTGAAGACAAGTCCGTTGGGGCGCACCATGTCGGTGACGACAGCATCAATCTCACCCGTCGCTGGGTTAAAGCGGTACACAAAGCTTCCAGGTTGTTCTTGTTCGCCGCCATAGCCTTGATTTGGCTCAGTGATGCCGTAGGGCGGATCGGTAAACCAAATCGTACCATCCCGCTTCACCACCAGATCGTTTGGGCTGTTAAGGCGCTTGCCTTGGTAGTGGTCCACCAAAACCTGCCACTCACCATCGTGTTCTCGGCGGATGATGGCGCGGTCGCCGCACGAACACGCGACGAGACGACCCTCTAGGTCACGGTAATTACCGCTTTGATAATTGGACGGAGCCCGTAGAACGCTCACTCCATCACTAGCGCTCCAGCGTAACAAGCGGTTGCCGTGGGAGTCGCTCCAGATAACGCTGTCATCTTCATAGAAGTAAACCGGACCTTCACTATGAACTGCACCATTAGCAATCTTCTGGAGCGAGGCATCTAGTAGCACGATGGTACACATCCGCTCATCATAAATTTCAATGGTTTCAAACATAGACATCTCCTACATTAATTATCGTTTAGCAGAAGCTGAAAAATTAATTCTTAATGTGTTGCCTAAATTGGTTTCATTGTCAATAACAATCAAGATTAATTCAGTCTAGCTTAATCATAAATTAGCTAAACTAAGCCTCCGCTAAAACTGAGTTGACCGATTCTGAAAAATACCATGTATATCATTTATTTAGCTCATAAAAATGAAGTCATAATGAAATAAAATTCAGTTGTTAGATATAGTTAAATATAGCTCATTAGATAGATGCGTTTATTAAAACATTAAATTTATACGTCATTAAGTTAATAATTATTATGGTATAGGTAGCAATTCTTGCTTAAGTTCTAACGTAAATTATTATCATTCGCTATGACATTTAGCTGAACGAATGTAGGATGAAATGGAATTAAAAACGATGAAGCGATCGCCACTGCCTGAGGGAGCATCCCAATTTGGAAAAAAGCCTGAAGTAAAGCAGATTGAAGGCATAGATGGAGGAGAATCAGAGGCAAGCAGTACAAACAACGCTCCCTCAATGACTCCAGAAGAAGCCCAACGTCTACAAGTATGTGCGCAAGAGATAGCCGCGATTCTTTACAAAAACACGCCAACAGAAGAACTCAAAACTCTGGAAGGAATTGAAAAAGCCGTGCGACAGCAAATGCTACAGTACGTCAGCCCAGAAGTCGCCGTTTTTTTGTCCAACAAGTTACGGGAGTTAAGCTTGGCAAACTCCGACAGCTCAAAAGTTGTATCGGGCAGTTAAGACTAACGACCAAGCAAGTGCGGCATTTGGGACTCAAACCTCGTAGTCGGTTAAGTCCCTTGTTAGAGAAGTGTTGCCTACGTTTAAGTGCTAATGAATCCTATCAGAATGCAGAAGCGGACCTGGAGGCACTGACAGGAATTCAAGTTGGGCATAGCAGTTTGCATCGAACCGTGCAGCGGCAGGAACTATGCCTACCGGATGCTGTCCAAACAGTGAACGAAGTTAGCTTGGACGGGGGCAAAGTGCGGTTGCGCTCAGGAATCAAAGGGCAACCGAGCCAGTGGCGGGATTACAAAGCGGCACGATTGCAAGGCATTTATTATGGAGCCTTCTTTCAAGACAATCTGACGTTGAGCGACTGGGTGAACAGTCAACAGCTTAGTTGTCCCTTAATTTGTTTGGGAGATGGACACGATGGGATTTGGAACTTATTCAAGCAGATTGGTCAGGACAGGCAACGTCAAGAGATTCTTGATTGGTATCATCTCAAGGAAAACTTGTTTAAAGTAGGCGGCTCCCTTAAACGTCTGCGCCAGGCAGAAGCTTATTTATGGCAAGGAAATGTCGATCTGACCAAGCAACTGTTTAAAGACTGTCGAAAACAGCAAGCTCACAACTTCTGTGCTTATCTAGATAAACATCGCCATCGCATTGTCAATTATGAGTATTTCCAAGCTGAACAACTGTGTTCAATTGGTTCAGGAGCAGTTGAATCTGGTGTCAAGCAAATTGACCGCCGAATTAAGATTTCTGGGGCGCAGTGGCAACCAGAAAATATTAATCAGATGCTGGCGCTTCGCTGTGCTTACCTTAATGGAGCGCTATGACTTTAATACTTTCGCCCTATTGGGATGCTCCCCTGCCTGATTCTCTCACCAATTTTCTGTTGCCCTTAGCATTGATCTTGGGATTGGTGCTACTGTTGAGCCTCAATGCTGGGCAAAACGCTGGAGAAGCTGTGGCAAGCAGTCCACTAGAATCCTGGTTGAAGTTGATTGTGAGCTACTTAGCTGCTGGGGTAGAAATTGCTGCTGCGATCGTGATTGGAAGTGCGGTAATACGTGGCATTGCAACTTATCTACGTCAACTGTTTTCGCACTCAAGACAGCATCTTGATGCAACCGAAGCTATTCGCTTGCAGTTGGGGCGGGTATTGGCATTAGGACTAGAATTTACCGTTGCTAGTGACATTCTTCGCACCGCCGTTGCGCCAACTCGCCAGGACATCTTAAATTTAGGCGCAATTGTTCTTCTCCGAACGCTGCTGAACTACTTCCTTGAGCGCGAGATTCGCCAGGGAGAACAAAGCCATTTACCCAATTAGAACGCTTTAAAGAGAAAGTAATGAATCGAAAGCGGACGAGCTTAGAACCAGTACAAGTCAATCGCTCGTTAAGACGCAGATTAGATCTTAAAAGCGAGATCGTGCTGGCAACTGCTCCCACAGTCGTTGTGCTAGTAGAAGTTTTGAGTCGGCAACGTTTACTGTTTGCCTCCCTTGCTGCTAGTGCGTTTTTAATTTATCTTGACCCTCAACATGGTACTAATACAGTCCGAACGCTCATTTGCTCTCGAATGATAGCAGCGACTATCGGGCTACTCACTTTTAGCTGCTTCGGATCTGGTTATCTATCTGTCGGTAGCGCTATGGTAATTACGATCGCGTTGATGATTACACTTGATGTAATGCATCCTCCTGCTGTTGCTACTTCTCTAAGTTTTGCTCTAAAAGCAAGCAATGAAAACAATTTTGTTTTGTTTGGGCTAGCGGTCGGAATCACTGCCATATTAGTTGGGTTAGGGCGATTCATTTTGTGGCTGCTGGCTCATTACAGTCAACAATAGTTTTGTAAGTTTTTGCTCGATTAGAGCGTCATAAAAATGAAATTAAGATGAAATCGAAATCTCTCGATAGATGTAAATGAATACTAGCTCATCAGATAGATGTACAGGTTGATTTGAAGGATTAAATTCAATACGGACATCTACGACAATAAGCTATTCTCATGGCTTAGTTAATAACTATCTTGACCTCGTAATTTGAAAAATAGCTGTCTAGCAGAATCTAAACTGAAGGTGATTCATTGCTAGTGGCGGAAGAAAAACCCCAATCTTAATGAATGTATTAATGTGGCAAACATTGTCGTAGCTAACCATATCCCCTCCCTTCCGACTGACAAGCCCACTGGCAAGATAGAGTTAGTCACACTCTTCGATGGTTTCATGCCGATTGGCGTTGTCATCTCTAAAGAAGGACGGATTTTCATCAGCTATCCCCGACTGGTTGATGATGTAGACTTCACCGTTGCGGAACTTAAACAACCGAATCAAATGAAGGGCGATCCCGTTGCCTACCCAAATCCAGAAATCCATCAACAGGATTCGGCAGCGCCATCCGAACGCTTGCTGTCCGTTCAAGGTATGACACTCGATGCCCGCGATCGCATCTGGTTATTGGATCATGGCAAAATCAAACAAAATTCAGTCCCCCCTGGAGGACCAAAGCTCGTTGGCATTGACTTACAACAAAATCAAATTTTCCAGAAGATCTTATTTCCCGAATCTGTTGCTGCTGCCGAATCTACTTTGAATGATGTGCAAGTTGATTTGCGCTATGGAGAGCAGGGCATGGCGTTCATCACTGACTCATCGGAAAAAGGTCCCAACGGCATTGTCGTTGTAGATTTGGCCTCTGGACGCAGTTGGCGCAAGCTTAACGATCATCCCTCAACCAAAGCTGTCCCAGGCTTTTTACCAATCGTGGAAGGTCAACCATTGATGGTGCGACATCCAGGAAAGCCGCCACGCCATCTTAGTACTGGTAGTGATGGCATTGCGCTGAGTGGTGATGGTGAGCGGCTATTTTATGGTCCCCTTGCGAGTCGGCATCTTTACAGTGTCAGCATTGAGGCACTGGTTGACGAACACATGTCTGACGAACAGGTTGCCGCAACGGTGATCGATCACGGTGAAAAAGGAGCTTCCGGCGGGATGGTTTCCGATGCCAAGAATCGCCTTTACGTGACGAATTACGAGAACAATTCGATTTTGCGCCGTCATAGCGATGGTACATTAGAAACCGTTGTCCACGATCCGCGAGTACTCTGGCCCAACTCTCTCGCAGTTGCCCAAGACGGTTATCTCTACTTCACCGTAGACCAATGGAATCGTAACCCCACATATCACAATGGGCAAGACTTGCGTGAGAAACCTTATAGCCTATTTCGCATTTACATTGATGCACAGCCAGTGTTGTTAGCAAAAGGCTAAAAAAACCGATTTTCGAGGTTAATTTGATGAAAACTACAGCCGAGCGCTACGATGTCATCATCATTGGTACGGGGGCAGGTGGAGGAACACTAGCGTATCGCTTGGCATCCACAGGAAAGAAAATTTTGGTGCTGGAACGGGGCGAATTCCTCCCCAGGGAAAAAGCCAACTGGAGTGCGATGGAGGTTTACCAGAAAGAGCGATATCACACTTCTGAGCGCTGGTACGACAAAGACGGTAATACAATTGCCCCTGGAACTGGCTACTGGGTAGGTGGCAATACCAAAGTCTATGGAGCGGCACTGCTGCGGCTACGAGAGCGAGACTTTGAAAAAGTTATTCACAAGGGCGGAATTTCTCCGGAATGGCCGCTTAAGTATCAGGACTTTGAGCCATATTATATGCAGGCGGAACAACTCTATGACGTGCATGGACTCCGGGGCACCGATCCTACAGAACCTCCTGCTAGTGCCGCATATCCCTATCCTCCCGTCAGCCATGAGCCAGATATGCAGGCGATCGCGGATGAGATTCAGCAGTTGGGTTACTACCCATTTCATTTACCTTTGGGACTAAAGTTGAATGAGAGCGATCGCACTGCCAGTCCCTGTATTCGCTGTGATACCTTTGACGGCTACCCCTGTCTTGTGGGTGCAAAAGCTGATGCTGAAGTTAACGCCATTCGTCCGGCACGTCAGGCGTATGCCAATCTCACCTTGATGACCAATGCTAAAGTATTGCGGTTGCATACCAGTGCTTCAGGGCGAGAAGTCACAGCCGTTGAGACAGAGATTAACGGAGAGATTCATTCCTTTGTCGGCGATCTTGTTGTTGTGGCGTGTGGTGCCATTAACTCTGCCGTATTACTGTTACGTTCTGCGAACGAGCAACACCCAAATGGCTTAGCTAACAGTTCCGATCAAGTCGGTCGTAATTTCATGAAACATGTGGAAACGGCTTTGCTATCATTGGGACTTGAACCAAATCGTGCTAACTTCCAGAAAACGATCGCCGTTAACGATTTTTATTGGGGAGAGCCAGATTTTCAGTATCCAATGGGTATGGTGCAAAATACTGGAAATGTTCTGGCACATATGATTCCAGCGGAAGCTCCACCCTTACTTGCACCATATGTCAAACTAGTTCCAGGGTTTGAATTGCACTTGATTGCCGAGCGCTCAGTGGGGTGGTGGCTGCAAACTGAAGACTTACCCGATCCAAATAATCGCGTCCGCGTTGTCGGTGACAAAATTCATTTAGACTACACGCTAAACAATACCGAAGCTGCCGAGCGTTTAGTGCATCGCTGGACTTCAATTCTCAAAGCTGTGAATCGAGGATTTAAACATGTGATTCCCTTTAGTATCTATCCCCGCAATCATTTATCTATTCAATCGCTAGCGCATCAATGCGGTACTTGCCGTTTTGGTTGGGAGCCAAAAACTTCGGTGCTTGACCTTAACTGCCGCACTCACGACGTTGAGAATCTTTATGTGGTTGATGGCAGTTTCTTTCCTTCCAATTCTGGCGTTAATCCCACGTTGACGATTATGGCAAATGCTTTACGAGTGGGCGATCGCCTTGCCTCGCTGTTGAACTAAAAGAATAAAATCTAAAGGAGACTAAGAGCGTGGAAAACGATAACCAACCACAACATGAAGCACAATCAAATGAGATTCAGCCGATTGCTACAGGCTTAGGTGCAGTCAGTGGAGGAGTCATTGGGGCAGCCGTGGGTCGTTCATTTGACCAAAAATTGGGGGCAGCAATTGGCGGTGTTGTCGGCGCGATCGCTGGCGGAATTGCTGGAAATGCTGTGGTTGGAGTGACTGAAGCTGTAGTTGATGAAATACAGCCGACGCTTGGATTAGGTTTGGGTGCAGACAATAAGCCGATTGAACTACCAAATCACTACTCTTGGGGAGAACTCCAAGCCTTATCGAAACCTGAAGGAGATCGCAGTTATGGATGACAAATCAATGACGGCTCAATGATTAAGGATGATCGCTGGCAAAAGACGTTCCGAGTGCAGAATAACTCAATTTTGAGCATCAAGTCATGCCCACTGCAACCGACTTCAAAGATTATTACGCCATTTTGGGAGTCAGCAAAACTGCAACTTCCGACGAGATCAAGCGGGCTTACCGCAAACTTGCTCGTAAATATCATCCTGACGTAAATCCTGGCAATCCAGAAGCCGAGGAGCAATTCAAAGCCATCAACGAAGCCAACGAGGTTTTATCAAATCCCGAAACCCGCGAAAAGTATGACCAATTTGGCCAGTACTGGAAGCAAGCGGACCACTTTGGCGCTACTCCTCCTAGAGAAAGGAGCGCCAGTGCAGAGGGATTCGATCAATACAGCAACTTTGACGACTTTATCAATGATTTACTGGATGGTTTAGGGAGCCGGACAAGAGCCGGACGGACTTATTACCGCACCTCGACATCCCAGCAGCCGGACGACTTTGCCGAATTTCGTAGCCAAGCACCAGCACCCGATACCGAGGCAGCGATCGCGCTGTCTTTCACTGAAGCGTTTCACGGTGTGCAAAAGCGGTTGCAGTTGGATGATGAAACCATTAACGTTCACATTCCCGCAGGCGCTAAACCGGGTAGTCGAGTTCGGATTAAAGGGAAAGGTCGCCCCAGCCCTTTTTCTCAACAACGGGGCGATTTATATCTCACGATCGACCTTCTTCCCCATCCGTTTTTTCAATTTTCGGGTGACAACCTAACCTGCGAAGTTCCCATTCGTCCAGATGAAGCGGTGTTAGGTGCTCAAATTCAAGTACCAACACCAGAGGGTCGTGTGACGCTGAGCGTTCTTAAAGGCGTGCGTTCTGGTCAATCGCTACGGCTGCGAGGAAAAGGCTGGACGCAGCCGAAAGGTGGGCGGAGTGACCTAATTGTGAAACTTCAGATTGTTTCTCCGAAGGAGTTGAGCGAAATCGAGCAGGATTGCTATGAAAAGATTCAGGCAAATAGCAGCTTTAATCCGCGTACTGCATTAGAAGAGGTGACATTATGACATTTAGCCTTTCCAGCACGGTTGTTTCCCAGGAAGGCGATCGACTTTATACCTTTGAGTATGCCGCTTTGGTGACAGAAACCTCAACGAGCGCGATCGAGCGATTTGTGGAACTAGGGTTGATTGAACCAATTAACTCGATGCTGCATTCACGAGAAATTGCCCGAATTGCTCAAATCCAACGATTACGTCAAGACTTGGGGCTAAATCTTGTAGGAGCAGCAATGGTAGTGGACATGGCTCAAGAAATTGCTCAGTTAAGGGCACAGCTAAAAGCATTGCAGCTTAAACAACAGATCTAAGCTCGCCAGAGGTAGAGCAGGGAAAAGACGATGACCCAAATCACATCAACAAAGTGCCAGAACAAAGTTGCTGCACTTACACCAAAATAGCCGTGGTTATAATTTCCCGGAATAAACGAGCGGGCGAGCATGACGAGCTGTAAGATAATGCCGCTTGAAACATGCAGACCGTGGAAGCCTGTCAGAATATAAAATGTAGCACCGACTAACCCGGTAGTAATTCCAAAGTCGAGATGGCTCCACTCAATTCCCTCACCAACTAGAAAGTAGATTCCCATTAGAGAAGTCGTCAGCCACAGTCCGCGAAATTTATTGAGTTGGCGACGGCTGAGGGCGCGTTCGGCAAATTGAATGACAGCGCTACTAGATAACAGTATTGCTGTATTGATCGCCACAGAAGTAGACAAATCCGGTCCTGAAACACCAGGTGGAAGCCAATCGCGATGTGTTAATCGGAGCGCAATATAGGTGACGAAAAAACTAACAAAAATGATGCTTTCCGAAAGCAGGAAAATGGTAAAGCCGAACATTCCTTTGCCGTGGTGGTCTTCGTGACTGCCGCCACCGCTCGGTAGGAATCGCTGTAGCCAAGGGGGCAACTTCTGCCGGAATCGCTCAAAATCGATCGGGCTTTCATCTTGATGCGTTCTGGTAGGGGTAGATCTTGTCATGATTCCACCTCCTCACCATACGCTCTAGGATTGCCATAATCGTAGGGTGGAAAGTTAACGTAGGGAATTTCCTCAAAGTTCTCCTTCGGAGGCGGTGAGGAAGTTGTCCACTCCAGCCCCGTAGCTTCCCAGGGATTATTAGTTGCTAGTGGTCCTCCTAACACGGAACCAATAACGTTAGCGATGAAGGGAAGGATAGACACCCCCAGTAAGAACGCTCCTAAACTGGCGATCACATTCCACCCTTGGTAAGAGGCATCATAGGCAGCAACCCGGCGTACCATGCCCTGCAAACCCAAGGGGTGCATTGGTAAAAAGGTGAGGTTGGCACCGATAAAGGTCAGCCAGAAATGCAGCTTGCCCCAGCCTTCCGCAAACATTCTTCCCGTAATTTTGGGAAACCAGAAGTAAATTCCAGCAAAGATCGCCATCGTAATTGTGTTAAACACAATGTAGTGGAAGTGGCCCACCACAAAGTAGGTGTTGTTCACATGCAGATCGAACGAGTTCGATCCCAACATCACACCCGTGACTCCACCAAAGATAAACATTGCTGCCCCTGACATGGCAAACAGCATCGGGGAATCTAAGTGAAGTTTGCCCCGCCAAATTGTGGCAGTCCAGCCAAATGCTTTGACTCCAGTGGGTACAGCAACTAGCATTGATGTTACCGAAAAGGTGATTCGCATCCAGCCTGGGGTAGCACTAGCAAATAGATGATGCACCCAAACGAAGATACTGATCAACGCGATGCCGATGGAAGCGATCGCTAATGACCGATAGCCGAATAGTGGATTGCGGGCAAAGGCAGGCAGTACTTCAGCGAAGATACCGAAGGCAGGCAGTGCCATTACATAAACCGCTGGGTGGGAGTAAAACCAAAATAGATGTTGATAAATGATCGGATCGCCACCTTCCAAAGGTTTGAAAAAATTGGTGCCGAAGGCGAGGTCAGACAAGAGCAAAATCAAGCCGCCAGTGAGCGCTGGTAGGCAAAACAGTTGCAGAAGTTGAGCACTGAGAATTGACCACACATAGACTGGCATCCGAAAAAAGGTCATCCCTGGGGCTCGCATCCAGACAATCGTGGTGATGAAGTTGACTCCTCCCATAATTGAGGAAATGCCAATCAGGGTAACACTCAAGATCCAAAATAATTCACCGTTGAGCGGTTGACCAGGCGGAACTTGGAGGCTAATTGGCGGGTAAGACCACCAGCCAGCCTGTGCCGGACCATTCGGCAGCAGGAAACTAGAAATCAGTAAAATCCCTGCTGGTGGAATAATCCAAAATGCGATCGCGTTGAGTAGCGGAAACGCCATATCCCGCGCCCCAATCATCAGGGGGATCAGGTAGTTCGCTAGCCCGACATTAAACGGGATAATCCACAGGAAAATCATCACCGTGCCGTGCATGGTAAACAAGGCGTTGTAGAGGGGGCGATCGAACAGATCGGATGGAGGAGTTATGAGTTCGGCACGCACCAGCATGGCGAAGAATCCACCAAGTAGGAAGAAAAAGAAGGTTGTCACCATGTATTGAATACCGATGACCTTGTGATCTTTGCTAAAGCGCAAATATTGCCACCCGCCTGTCACTTGGCGAACTGATTCCGACTCGCGATCGCTGGCACTACCTTGGATCGATGGTTGAGTCATGAATTTTTGTCCTTTGTATTTGAATGATTGGCAATGGAAGATTGAGTCGGCACGCTGGCGTACCAACCGCTCTTAAACCAGGTTTTTGAATGCCGCTCGACTGTCGAGTTTGCTGTAAGCATAGGTTGGGAGGCAGTTCCAGTGAGCCACTGACTATACGCCTCAGGGGATTCTATGTAAACATCTGTCTCCATTGAGGCAAAGTCAGTGCCACTAAATTGCGAATCTCTCAACCGATACTTGCCCACACGAGTGGGTGTAATCACCAGAGCTATGTCACGTCTAGGAACAATGTCTTGTTTCATGCGGAATTCGGGGACATAAAAACCGTGAATCACGTCCTCTGATTGTAAATTTAGCCGAGTGTGTTGATGCAAAGGCAAGTGCAATTCATGACTAGTGACATTGTTGGGATAGCGGAAAGACCAAACCCATTGCTTGGCAATGACCTCAATTTGTTCAACAGCAGGTTTAGACCGCTCGTTGCCTGTTGCAGCATCAGCCGGTTCAGTTTCCAGAGGAAGCTGTACTACCTGTTTGAGACCCAAAATATTCAATTGATGATAAATATTGATATTTTGAGCCGCAACCCACAACACTAGTAGTGTTGGAGCCACCAGCCACAGAATTTCCAGCTTTGTACTACTACGAGCCGGATGTCCCTCACTATAATCTTCTGGGGCTGCTCGATAGAAGATTACCGAATATATCATCATGCCAACCAATCCTAGGAAGATGAAGGCTCCGATCGAAGTCAAGAAGCTAAACAAGTCGTCCACATGTTGCGCTTCTGCAGTTGCCTGCGGTGGCATCCAGGAGTAAGCCTGTTGCCCAATCCAATAGCTAGTAACAACTAGTACTGCTATAAAAACAGCAAGTAGCAGATATTCAAGGAAGGTCAACATAACAGTTTTTTAGTTATTGCTTACATAATTGACACAGTAATTAAAAGTGTTTTCTTAACAAAAGACAAATTTTACAAAATTTTACAAAAAACAAAAATTCATTAACTCTACTTGCTTATTTTGGCTACCAACCTAAAGCGGGACAGTTGTACCAAGAGAGGCCAGGCAAAGAAAAGCCCCCGTGTAGAGTCTAGACTAACCTCTAGACAACCCGAGAGTGAGATAAACAATGAACCTGCGCCAAC
>JAABUQ010001961.1_pt1 | contig 42206 bp, 33 predicted proteins | sample 5560001 | NCBI WGS metagenome assembly JAABUQ01 (sample SAMN10711888, study PRJNA513371) | rock metagenome | isolation source: Antarctica rocks | place: Antarctica: Victoria Land, Finger Mt nord | collected 2015-12-18
CGAAAAGTGGATAGGTTATTCATGGACGAGCCGCGATGCACAGCTGCTGTTTGAGCGGGCGCTAGGCATCCTGGAGCGGGCACTGGGGCCGGACCACCCAGACACACGCAGGATCCCGCGACAGTCTAAAGCGCCTGCCGGGGAGCGAGGAGTAGCGATCTTATTAGTGGTTCGGCACCGGAGGCAGGCGTGGCGCGGTGGCGCCAGCGAGGGCGGTTTGGAGCTGGGGCTGCATGGTGTCGCCGAGGGTGTGCCCGTCGGGGAGCATGAGGTCGGCGAGGAAGGCCTGGTCGACGTCGAGGAGGCCGAGGTCGATGGCTTCGAGGCGGGCTTTGACGAGGAGCAGGAGGACGTGCCAGCGGCGGCGCGCCTCCTGCCTGTCATCGTCCTGTTGAGAGTCGTGTCGATCAGGATGCGGCGCGGTTCGATGCGCCTGAACCGGATAGGGTTTGCATGGAGAGTCGGCTACTCACAGCGGGTTTGGGCGCGACGCTCAGTTCGACGCGTTCATCCAGGGCCTGGAGGATGCGCTGGACGCGCTCGACGGTGATGCCGCGGTACTCGTTGCGTTCGTCGCGCGAGACGACGGACTCGTCGACGCCGAGGCGGTCGGCCAGCTCGCGCTGCTTCACGTTGTTGGCGATGCGCAGGTTGATGAGCAGCAGCCCGATGTTCTCCCAGTTGGTTTTCCCGAACTGACGATCGAGGGCCTGCTCGTACAGCTCGATGTCAGACCCGATTTGTTGGGCGAAGGCGAGCTCGGAGTCCATCAGGTCGGCGATGACGTCCTCGGTGTAGCCTTGCTCCTGGAGCAACAGGCGCAGGCGGGCGAGACGGTCCTTCATCGCGGCTTGCTCGCGGGTCGCCGCGGTGTAGTCTTTCTCGGTGCGGATCACGACTAGCCCTCCTTAGCTCATGGCTCTACCAGCATGCGCTACCTTGGCATATTTGGCAAGTAACCACATCGTGTCTTCAGGATCATGTCGTTCTCGGGATAGGATAGCCGGACCGGGGCAGGGGCATATTGCATAACGCTAAAGGCCAGCTAGCACTTATGCTGCAGGGCCAGATCGCGTGCCCCCTCGCAACACCTCGAAGTCCGTGACCAGGCAGACAAGGCTGTCGTGCGCGTCATAGCCAAAGAACGACGGATAACATCCATCACCCCAACCGCTGCTGAAAGCGATTAGATTCCCCCCAACTCCACCCTGTACTGTCACTGTGGCTGTGATATACCCCGTTGCTTCGAGTGTCTCCAGCAACCTTTCACAGAATGTGTCGCTCCAGGTATAGACCGAATCGACGAGCGCAGCCCATTCTGGTGTCACCCGCCCGTCGGGCGCCATATGGGAATCGGGACCCATGCGCCAGCTGTCCACGTTGTGGACGCCCGCCTCAGCCAGCAGCGCCTCCATTACGGCTTGATCGGCGAAGCAGCCTGTCCCGGCATCGACGGGATAACAAAATTGTTCGCCTGGCGCGAGAGCGTGGGGGTCTTGGCCCGGACGCACGGCCATCTCCCACCGGATCGCCTCACTCTCGGCAAAGCGGAGCATCGCGCAGGCGACCCGTTGATCGTTGTCAACGTAGGAGGCGACGCTGACGCGGACGGAGTAGTGGCCTGGCGGCACGACGATGGTGTAGGCTTCAGGAGCCGTATGCAGCCAGAAGGGATCGCACGCGATGATGCGACCCGTCGTGATCGCAAGAGTGCCCAGGTGTTCGACGCGGATGGCCAGGCTTTCGCCTCGTTCGTCAACGGCTGTTTGCCCGTCTTGAAAAGCGAGCGCAAAGTCAGTGTGGCGTTCGCCTCGCGCGTCTGCGCCATCGTCCAACTCGACAGCTTCATCCATATGATCTCCCGTTTTCATCCCCGTTACGCGTGTACGCCAGCCGGATTCATTGTAACCTGTTCACCCCTGATGTAATGGTTCCCACAACCTTACGCGTCCGGCCCGATTGGGTGATAGCCGTGGCCGTGGCAGCGATGCTATGATCGGCTTTGTGGATAGGCGTCCCGTCGATTCGTTCGCCGTCTTGGCGATGCGTGATGATGGGACACGAGGAGGAAGTGATGGGTGTTGGTGGACAAAGGGTGAAGACGGCGGTACTCTTGTGTCTTGTTGTTGCCGCGTCGGCGACCGCTCGTCCAACGCCCGGCGCCGCGCGCGGACCTGTCGTCGGACCTGTCGTCGGGCCTGTCCTCTCGACCTATGCGCACCGCCAGCAGATCACGGTCGTGGGTGGCCGATCGGCGGTCTATGGCAGCACTCGTATCCCCGTCGCGGAGCATGCCATCGACTACGTCGTGATGCTCCATCTGCATGGCGCCGAGGCTGCCGCCGTGTATGACACGGCCGCCTACAACGCCAGGCGCGTCCTCCGGGGCGTCCCCTTCGCGGATGTGACTCTCTGGTATACGGGCGGCGGCGGTCCGCGACAGATAGATGTCGATTATGATCCCTACACCTTTGGCCCCTGGAGCAGGGACAACGTGACCCTGTGGTTCAAGCTCCAGGCTCCGCTCGACGCCCGGCCGGCCACGGACAGCCACTATGTCCTGGCCTGGGGCAATGCGCGCCCCGTCGTGCGGCGGAACTGGGCCGCTATCTACCCCTTGCAGGACAACTTCGACGGACCCGCCCTGAACGCAAAGCGGTGGATCACCTATGCCGCCGGGGCGGTCTCCGTGCGCTCGGGCATCGCCACCATCGCCTCCTGGTCCGAGTGGGCGGGCATCTACAGTCGGGCGACCTATGGTGACGGCTACGCGGTCAGCGCCCGTATCACGATGCCCCCGTTGCCCGCGCAACAGCAAATCAACGTGGGGTGGGCCACGCACCTGACCGGCGCGCCGTACTACCTCGCCGCCGATGTCAATACGATCAGCGCGTCGCGGTGGCAAGCGCGCATGGAGGTCGGGACCGATACCTTCTTTCCCATCACATCATTGGACCATGCCATGCATGTCTATACTGTCGCGCGCGACCTGTCGGGGGTCCACTACTACTGGCGCGATGCCGATCGGGGTTGCGTCAGCAACCAGCAGGCATCGTCGAGTGCTCTCGACGTGGCCGCCTTCACGTACCGCGGAGCAATCGCCAGGCTGGATTGGGTCAAGGTGCGTCCATGGATACCCGATGGACCGCGGGCCGTCGAGAGGTAGATTGCCCCATAGATCCGCCGAGCCTCACCGCCTCTTGGCGGTGAACACCCCGCTTGGCTGCGCGATGAGGGCGCTGGTCACGCGGCCGCTGTCGTCGCTCTTGAACTCGATGCTGCTGACGCCGGAGAGCGCCTTGGTCTCGAAGCGCGTCCCCCTGGAGGGCGTCAACTCGTAGTGCGGTTGCCCCGGCAGGGAGACTACCAGCGTTTCCCCCACCAGAGAAACGGTTATGAGCATGCCCATGAGATCGTAATCGCCCGTGTAGCGTTGCAACACCGCTCTATCGCGCAACTCCGCCGACGGCAGACGCTTGAACACGATGTCCGGCGTCGTCGGCTCGAACGGGACGCTGATGCCGTCGATGCCGCCTTTGCTATTGGTCGAGAACAGGGCCTTGGGCGGGACGGCGAACAGGTCATGGGCTGCCTCGAAGGTGTCGTAGTGGTAGTGCGTGAGCGCGATGTCTAGCCCGTTGTAGGCGGCCTTGAGCCTCGCGCCGTCGCGCGCAATCGACATGACACCGTAGCCGGGGTGCTCGTAGTCGCCCGTGTAGGCGTCGAGATTGTGCGACGGCCTCGTGTGCGGAACTCGGTCCGTCTCGCTCTGCTCCTTGCCCTTGTCCGCTGCCTCCCTGAGCCCGGCGTCCATCTCCTTGGCGCGTTCGTTCCAGGGGACCTGATCCAGGTCGAGCAAGCGGTCGAAAATGTTCAGCGCAAGGATAACAGGGGTGGGGTTGTCGCTGCGGTTGCTCAGGACGGCCACGCCGCTATTTTCCGTGGGCAGGAAAGCCGCCATGGCGCTGAAACCATCGGTGTTGCCGCCATGGTGGATCATATCGTAGCCGCGATACGGCTGGACGAACCAGCCCATGCCGTAGCTGGCGTGGGGCGCTTCCTTGTAGTGTGTGGGCACCTTGTCCCCGGTTGCCATGACCATCTGCGGGGCGTGCAGTTGCGCCAGTTGTCCCTCCGACACGATCCAGCGATCGCCGCGCCTCCCGTCGCCGAGGTGGAGCAATAGCCATTGCGCCATATCGGCGACGCTGGAGTTGATGGAGCCGGCCGGACCGAGCACATCGACGTTGCGGAAGGGAATCTCCCCGGGCTGACCGTCAACGTCCTGGTACGGCAAGGAATGGTCTGAGGCTTGCGTCAACCTGTCGACGGACAGGTTGCTACGCTCCATGCCGAGGGGCTGGAAGATGCGTTCCGTGACGAGCCTCTCCCAGGTATGGCCCGTCACCTGCTCGACAAGGTGCCCGGCCGTGATGTAGGTGAGATTTTGGTACTGCCAGGCGGCGCGAAAGTCCTGGCTCGGCCGGAGGTACCGTAGGCGGTCGACGATCTCGCGACGACTAAGGGGTGAGTTATACCACATGGGGTCATGGCTCGGCAGGCCGGAGCGGTGCGTCACGAGGTCGCGCGGTGTCATGCGTTCGGTCGCGACGGTGTCGTAGAGCGTGAAGGATGGGAGGTAGGCGCGCACCGGCGTGTCCCAGTCTAGCGTGCCCTCGTCGACCAGTGAGGCTAGTAGCAGGGTCGTGAATGCCTTCGTGGAGGAGCCGATGGCGAAAAGCGTTTGCGGGGTTACCTCCAGTCCTCGCGCCACGTCGCGCAGACCGAAACCGCGCGCGAGCACGACCGCGCCGTCTTTGACGACGACGACTGCCGCGCCCGGCACGGTCCACTCCTTGAGCGTCGCCTCGGCAAACGCATCGAAGCCTTCCAACGCCCCCGTCAACTCCGTGGCGCGCGTTCCCGTCTCCGATTCCCTGTTCGTCGTCATCGTGTCCTCGTCCTCTTTCCCACTCGGGCGGCGTCGATCACGGGATGTCCACAAGTCTTATCAGCAGCGCCGATCCGGCGCCTATTTGACGCCGCCGGCCAGGATGCCGCTGATGATGTAGCGATTGAGGAACATAACGATCGCGGCGGGGACCACGATGCACAGGATGCCGGTGGCGTTCAGCAACGTGTAGGGCAAGGTGCGCTGCCCGGCCAATGACGTGATGAAGACGGTCAGAGGTTGCGTGGAGATGTCGGACGAGAGGACCAGGGGGAAAAGGAACTGGCCCCAGGCCGAGAGGAAGGTGATGATGGCCGTCGCCGTGATGCCAGGCAGCCCGAGCGGCAGCATGATGCCGAAGAGCGTGCGCAGCGGCGACGCGCCGTCGATGAACGCCGCTTCCTCCAGCGCCACGGGGATCGCGGAGAAGTAGCTATACATGATCCACAGCGCCAATGGCAGGAAGCCCGACACGTACACCAGGACGATGCCTCGATAGGTGTTGACTAGGCCCAGGGACCCCATCAGTTGGTAGAGAGGGATGAGGGTGGCGTAGGCCGGCAGCGCCAGCGTGGCGATGACGACGTAGAAGATGACGTTCTTGAAGCGGAACCGCATGCGAGCGAAGGCATAGGCGCCGAAGATGGCGATGATCACCGTGATGATGGTGGATGCGACGCATTCGATAGTGATGTTGATCAGTGAGCGGCTGAGTTGCGGCCACAGGTTACTCGCGGGATCGACATTGATGCCCAGCATGTGGGCGTAGTTGTCCAGCGTCGGCGGAGTCGGCAGATAGTGTGAGGGGACCGACTGCGCCATGTCGTTGGTCATGAAGCTCGTGTTCAGCGTCCAGTAGATGGGGAAGAGCGACCACAGCAGGATCAGGGCAATGGCGATCGGGCGGAGGCGCGGTCGGCGCACGGCGAAGGCACGCATTTAGAACTCCACCTTCTTATAGATGAACCGCAGGGCGACCACGGAGGCGCCGATGGTCAGGAGCGTGAGCAGGAAGGAGAGGGCGTAGCCGCGCCCGAAGTTGAGGTCCTGGAAGGCCAGGAGATACGTCTGTTGCACTACGGACGTCCCCGTCGACGCGTTGCCATTGAGCACATAGACCTGGTCGAAGATGTTGAGGGAGGAGATGAGGGACTGTACGACCGCGATGGCCAGCCCCGGCCGCACGAGGGGGATCGTGATACGCCACAGCTCTTGCAGCCGCCCGGCGCCGTCGATCGATGCGGCGTCGTGCAACTCGCCCGAAATGTTCTGCAAGCTGGCCAGGATCAGCAACGCCGCCAGCGGCGCGGTTTGCCAGATTTGCACGACGTCGATCAGGAAGATGCTGAGGATGCGATTGCCCGAGATCCAGAGCTGATACTGGGAGATGAGGTGCAGCGAGGACAAGATACTGTTGAGCACACCGAACGTGGGATGGTAGATCCAACTCCAGATGATGCCCTCCACCACCCCCGGCAACGCCCACGGCAGGACCACGCAGGCGAGCACAAGGCCGCGCCCGCGGAAGGGATGGCGCAGGGCGAGCGCTATCCCCAGCCCGACGAGGGTGGTCAAGACGACGCCAAAAAAGGTGTACAGGCCCGTATTGATCCAGCTGTTCGTCACGTCGGGATTGGCGAACAGATCGGCGTAGTTCTGGAGGCCGACGAACCGTTGCGGAGGATCGAGCGGATCGACGTGGAAGAACGATTGCGTGAGGGTCATGGCCGTCGGATAGAGCGCCAGCACGCCGATCACCACGACGAGGGGGAGGATGAGGAGATACGGCAGGATGCCGACGCGGGTGTGCGGGGGCTGACTGGTAGCGCGCACCCGCCGCCGCACGCCCTCCTTACTCCGTAACATCGGCCGCCCCTCCCGCCGTCTCGCTATCGTTAGGCAACCGCGCGCGGAGCGGGGGCGCAACTACCCCGCGTGCGCGGCATCGCATCACTCGTCCCCGCACCCCCGCACCCCCCGTGCCTCCGCAACCGTGCACTCTCACGCGATCGTGATTTATCGCAGCGAATTGACCGTCTGCGCGATCGCTTTGATGGCGTCGTCGGGGCTCTCCGCACCCAGCGCCGCGCTGTGGATATTCGTGTTCACAGAGGCGCTGAACTGGGTGTACCAGGGCGGGATGCCGTTGGGGAACGCGGCCTGCGCGTGATGTTGGAGCAGCTCGACCAGCAGAGCGCCCTGCGTCAGCCTGCCTGCCCTGGTGAGCATCTGCAGGCTGGAGAGGCGCATTGGGAGGGGGAAAGTGGCGATCGCGCCTTTGCTCCCGCTCAGGCCCGCCCAATTGGCCTGATTGGTTGGATCGTCGAACCATTGGATGAACGCCGCGGCGGCGCCGGGGTTGTGCGCTCCCGCCGGGATACCGATACCGTCAGGGTTGCCGAGGTTCGGCGCCGGCCCGGTGACGCCCGGCGTGGCGATGTACTGTACCTGGCCGATGACGTGCGACGACCCATGGACGTTATAGATCGAGTCGACCTGGCCCGCATAATCGGAGAAGATGGTCGAGACCCGGCCCAACGCCATCTCGCCCTGCATGGCCTCCTCGTCGGCCATGTTGATGTTTGCCTTGGGCGTCAACCCGCTCTTGTAGGCGTTGACCATCCACACCAGCGCGCGATAGCCGGCGGATTGGGGGCTCGTGAACAGCGGATTGAACGACTTGTCCAACATCGTGCCGCCAAACGCGGCCGTCATCTGGTACCAGTAGGTCGACAGGCCTTCCGCTGCGGCGAAGGGAATATCCAGCGGATTGGCCATAACCTTGGTCGTCTGTAAGCGCGTGAGGTCGGCATTGTAGTCGGCGAAGGTGCGGGGCATCGTCTTGATACCGGCGCGCTGGAAGTCCTGCACATTCACGGTCGTGACCGTGAACGAGGAATCGGACGGCATACCGACGAGCGTCCCGTTCTCGATGAAGGAACTGAGTTGCGGGACATCGCTCTTCAAGGCGGCGGTATTGATGTATCCGTTGAGGGGTGTGAACCACTTGAGGCGATAATATTGGCCGACCCGCGACCAATCGACGTCCGTGACATCGGCGAAATACGAATGGGCGACCGAGGCCGCGGTGATCTTGGTCTGCAACTCGTCATAGCCCAGGTTGACCCATTGCACGCGGATTCCGGTCTGCGCCGTGAATTGAGCCAGCGCCGTCGCGGGCGGCGCGGGGGTCGTGTACACGACGTTGATGGTCTGGCCCGCGTACGGCTTGGGGTTGGCCGCGCGCGCTGGCGCGACGGCGACGCAGGAGAACAGAACCGCGCCAAGGAACGCAACGGGGATCGTGGGGCAAGACGTTCGGGTACACATCACGGCAGCCGCCTTTCTGGTCTGGCGCTACAACCGGGCGTCGTTGGTCTCGCCGCGATCCGGCGCCCGCTCCATCTATAATCACCTAGCATAGTGCGCCGTGTGCGTGTTGTCAAGATGTGAGCGCTCGCATAGAAACGTGTGCGGTTGACCAACCCGATGTCACAACTGGAGCGTGATAGGGAGAAAAAACGGCCTTGTTGGGTTACGCGGTCGTGACAGGGATGCCCTGCTCCTCGCATAGCCCGCGCAGATACGCCATCCCCGCTGTATTTTCGGCCTCGAACGTCTCCGTTGCGCTGTGTCCGGGGCGCGCGACCCCCGGCACGTCTTCCAATTCGATGGAGACCGTCCCACTGTAGCCCGTCGCGTGCAACGCGTCCAGGAACGCCCCCCAGTCGATCTTGCCCTTGCCTGGCCGCCAGTGCGCGTTGGTCGTGCCGTCGTTGTCCGAGACGTGCGTGTGCCAGACGCGCCCCGCCAGCTGGTAGGCCGCGATGTGCGGCAGGTCGCCCTGGGGGAACATGTGGCTCGGATCGAGGTTGACGCCCAGCACGGGGGACGCGACGTGATCCATCAGCCGCAGCAGGGAGACGGCCCCGCACACCCAGCGATAGGGGTGCGATTCCAGGGCATAGCGCAAGCCCCGCTCCTCGCAGAGCGCGCACAACTGCTGTATGACCTCGACGTAGTGCCGCCAGTTGGCCTCCCAGTCCAACCCGGACGGGACCGCCGCGGTCCAGGTCTGAGCGAGGGGCCGCGTGGTGAGGGGCGGGACCGCGATGTCACAGGGATAGGGCGCCACCGTGTTGATGATGTCCGTGCCCAGGGCAACCGCGACATCGGCGGCGCGCTGAAAGTGCTCGACGGCCTCCTGCCGACGCGCCGCGTCCGGGCTGGCAAGGCCGCGCGGAGTGAAGACGAACTCCGAGAGTGCAAGCCCTTCGCCGTCGAGCACGGAGCGCAGGGCGGCGATGCGCGCCGGCGTATAGTAGTCGTCGAGCGTGGCGCGATCCCACGCGATGAGCTCCACGGCGCGGAAGCCAAGGCGGGCAATCCGGCGCAACGCGTCCTCGTACGGAGGCTCCCATTGAAACGGCCAGACCGACGCTCCAAAGCGCATCGTCACTCCCTCCAAACAGCCGTGACACGGCCGCGACGCCCTATGCGTCGCGCAGCCCGGCAGGACGTCCCTGTCGTGGTGCAAGCATAGCACCGGCCGCGGGGCGTGTCAATCCCGCGTCGGCGCGGACGACCAGTGCGACACAGGAGGCGCCGGCCCGTGCGCTACCGCTATGGACGTGCGATCACTGTGACCGCCGACGGCTCCTATGTCCGAGCGCCGATGTGCGCGACGTGGCCCGCGGACGGATGGTCACGTGGGTCGTCCAGGTAGCCGTGGCCGATCCGTCTGTGGCCACGACCACGAGGGTAGCCTTCGTCAGCGACACCGGCGCGTCGTCAACGCGTATCGTGAGGGTGAGGTTGCCGTGCCGGTCGGCCTTCCCACTTACGACCACCATAGGGCGATGGACGGAGGAGGGCGTCCCGGTATGCTGCCGCATGTGTACCGGCGCGCCAGACACGGTCCGCGCGCCGGCGCCGAGGGTGAGGGTGGCGGTAATCGCGGCGTCGGGTACGGTATGCACGCGAACGACAAAGTGGCCGCCGGCCTCAACGGTCGTCGGCGACACGCGCACCCGTAGCGGCAGGGAGGGATGCGGCCGTGACGTCGCGGTTGGCGTTGCCGTATACGTGGACGCCGGCACGTTGGTGTTCGTCGCGCTGGGTGTCAGGGTTGAGATGGCGGTCGCGACAAGCGAAGGCGCCGCCGCGGTATCACTTGGAGCGGCCGATGTCGTGGTCCGCGTAGGCGACAGCATGGCGGTTGGCGTGGACGTAGGCGGCGCCACTGTGGCGGTTGCCGTGACCGGCGGCGCCACCGTGGTCGTCGCCGTCGCTACCGGCGCTGCCGTATTGGTTGCCATCACTGGCGGCGCCGCCGTGTTGGCGCGCGTCGGGGTGATCATGGGCGGAACCGGCGTGGCCGTCGGGGTGATCGTGGACGGGCCAACCGTACCGGTCGCGGTTGCGCTCGCGGGTGACGGGATCGGCGTGTTGGTGGCCGTCGCGGTTGGCGGCAGGGACGTTGGGGTTGCTGTCCGCGTGCTCAGCACCGTGAGCGCGATGGGTGTGTTGGCGGCCGTCGCGGTCGGCGGCAGGGGCGGCACGGTCGCAGTCATGGTCGGGTCGGGACCATTAACCAGGTTGCTCGTGTCCACCACCTCGAAGTCGGCGCCTGTAATCCCATTGAGATGGTGCAGGTCGTCGTCGTTCCAACGCGGATCGGGAGCGCCGCCGATGTACCAGTTGGAGCCGTTGTCGGCCAGGATCATGCCGTACCTCTTGAGGGCGGCGAGGACCACGCGCGCCTGCGGGCCGAACGCATCGATATTGACTGAGGCCTTGAGGCGCACGCGCAACCCCATCGGCGGATAGGCCGCGTTGTCCACACCGGCGTCATGCCGCGCTGGGTAGATATGCATGTTGCGCATGTGTACCGCTGTGAAGCGCAGGGCATGGTCGATGACGCCGGCCGCTACCTCGTCGTAGCGCGCGAGACCCGGTAGGATCGGCAAGCCAGCCGCATCGGCGCTGGTCCACCCGTCGGGACGGAGCGTGTTGGAGTTCAGGTTCCAGATGGCCCCCGAGCCGGCCTGCCAACCACTCGACGTCAGACGGGCGTCGAACAGCTCGTAGAGGGAACAGGCGTCCTTGTCCACGAGCAGGATGTGGTGATCGCTGCCGGCCTCGACGGTCGAGCTGACGGGGATGGGATACGGGCCGGGGTCCGATTCGTCGGCATAGTCGAAGGCAACGGGGACCGTCGCCTGGTTGCCCGACACGACGTTGTAGGGGATGCCGTTGCCGGGGTCGGCGCCGAAGTCGGGGTGAAGTCCCGTGCTCAAGCCGATCGATGCGATCAGCGCGGTCGAGTTGTCGGCCACGGGCAGGGTCGAGATATCCGTGTTCCAGACATTCGTGGCCGGGAAGATGGGACAGGCCGGCGCGCCTGGCAACGCGGCGTCCTTATGACTATACACCGCCGCATGACTATACACCGCCGCGAGCGGCGTCCACGCCGGGGCAACCGGCCCAAGCCCCATGAAACTCACCGCTGCAAGCAGCGCGGGCGCCAGTCTTCGATGCATGGATCCCTCCAATCATCGGCGCTCATACGTGCCGATCTGGCGCCAGTATAGTCGTCCTGCCGGGGCGTCACCAGTCCTGCCGGCTCCAGATAAAAGTGGGGGCGGACAGTCTTTGCCCCTTCCGCTACGGGCTGGCGTTGGCCGTGTATACTGAGGAGGTTGGCCGTCAACCGTAGGCGGCGCTGAGGGATGGCCGAGGGATGTAAGGCGACAGGGGGGATGGGTGCGGGTAGGACGACGGGGCGCGCCGGTCTCCGATTTGATGCTGGTCGGGCTGGCCAACGCGGCGATGCAGGCCGGCCTGTCGGCTTATGGGGCCACCTTCACCAACTTTATCTCGGGAGACCTGCACTTTGGGGCGCAGGCGCTGGGCGGCCTGGAGTCGCTGCGCGAGGTGCCGGGCTTCCTGGCCGTGGTGCTGGCTGCGGTGACGGTGCGCTTCCGCCAGTCGCGCCTGGCCGCCGTCTCGCTGATCTTGATGGGCGTGGGGCTGGCCGCGATCACCGGGGCGCACTCGTGGTGGTACCTGGTGGCCAGCGGGACGGTGTGGAGCATCGGCTTCCACCTGTTCGCGCCGCTCTCCAACGGCCTGGTGCTCGGGGCGGCCAAGCCGTCCGAGGAAGGGCGCGCGCTGGGCTGGGTCGGCGGGGTCGGGGCGGCCGGCGGCATCGTCGGTATGCTGATGATCTTCGCCGTGGTCCCGCTGCTGGGCCTGCGCGGGTCCTTCGTGCCCACCGGCTTGATCGTGCTGCTCGGAGCGGTGGCGCTATTCCTGTGTCGCGAAGAGCAGGAGGTGCGGCGCTCACGCATCTTGATCCGCCGCCGCTATAGCCTCTACTACGTGCTGACCCTGCTCGACGGCAGCCGCCGCCAGATCTTCTCCACCTTCGCCGTCTTCCTGCTGGTCAGGGTCTATCACCTGGACGTGCAGCACGTCACGGGTCTGCTGATCTTCAACGCCATCGTCACCACGCTGTTCACCCCGGTGGCCGGGCGGCTGATCGACCGCTTCGGCGAGCGCCGCATCCTGGCCCTCAACTACGCCTGCCTAATCCCGCTGTTCGCCAGCTACGCCCTGGTGCACGACGTGGCCGTGCTGGGCGTCCTCTACTGCGTGGACAACGCCTTTTTCTCTTTCGGGCTGGGCATCAACAGCTACCTCGGGCGCATCGCCACGTCCAAAGATCTGACGCCGAGTCTGGTGATGGGCACCACCATGAACCACGTCGCGGCGGTCGGCGTGCCCATCGTCGGCGGGCTGCTGTGGGACCACGTGGGCTACCAGATCACGTTCCTGGCCGGCGCGGCCACCTGCGTGCTCTCCGTGGCTACCGCGCTGGCCATCCGCGCCGACCGCGCCGGGCGGATCGATACAACCGTGGATCGGGCGGCCATCGAGGATCAGCTTGAGTTCGGCGTGCCGATCCTGCCGGCGACGCCCGAGCCGGCCGCGCCGCGGCGAGCGGTCTAAACTGGCCCAGCGCCCGAGATCGTGACCGCGGCGGGCGTGCCATGGTAGCCGGAGCGAGCCCTGGCGCGCATGATGCGCATCGCCTCGGCGCGCGCCAGGGCCGCGGCGTCCGCCCGCGCGCGAGCCATGCCCGCCGCGCCGTTCGACTCCTGGAAGCCGTCGGCGATAAACTCGACGTTGCCCACCGTGACCACGACAAAGGCGATGCTGTAGTCGGGGAACGCGCAGGCGGCATGCTGGGCCATGAGGCCGGGAACGTCCGGGGCCTGGCAGTTATACAGGTCGCGCAGCTCGGCGATGTCGCCGGAGAACGCCGACTGGGCCGCCGTAAAGGAGGGGAACGGCGTGGCCAATAGCTCGACATTGCCGTTCCCGGTGTCGGCCCGCTCGTAGAGCGATCCATGAAAGTTCAATGCCGCGTACCGTGTCCCTTGCGTGCCCTCACCGGCCGACGGTGCAATGACCGTATCGCTGTCGATGGCCCGCGCGGTGCTGTCCACGTGCGTATCGGTGATCGACGCGTTGTCCGGCAGCGCGGCCGCGCCAAGGGCCAGGCGGTTGGGATCGGTCACGTTGCCTCCCGTGTATCCGCCCTGTGGCAGCGCGGGGACAAGCCGTGCCGCGCGCGCGTGAGCCGTTGGCGCCGCCAGGGCGGCGAGCAGGCACAGGCAGCCTCCCACACCGAGGACACGCCGGGAGAACCGCTGTTGAACGCCGGTCAATTGCCGCTGGCAAAGCAGGACTAGCGCTGTTCGTGTCGCCATCGAAACCCCTTTCATGGTCATGGTCATGGTCGTCAACCCCGGTGGTGTCCGACCGACAGACCGACCGCCCATCAAGCCGCTGTCACGTACAGAATACAGCATCATGACGCGGCGTGTGAGACGCTATCCAGTTGCCAGTTGCCAGTTGCCAGTTGCCAGTTGCCAGTTGCCAGTTGCCAGTTGCCAGTTGCCAGTTGCCAGTTGCCAGTAGTTGACTGATACTGCCCGCTCCGTCCTACCTCACTCGTCACTAACCACTAACCACTAACCACTCGTCACTCGTCACTCGTCACTCGCCGCTCGCCATGGGCCACTCCAAGGGGGATGGGGCAGCGGCGTCTCTGTCCGTGAGCGCGGCAGGGACGCCGACGGACGTGGGTTCGGCGTCGGCATCGGCGGCGCGCGCGAGGTCGCTACGCCCACGGACGGCGGCGCGAGCAAGCTCCCGCGTGCGTACGGCGTCGAGCGCCTGCCGGACAGCTTTGCAGCGCTCGTGGATCTGCGGCAGATCACCGGTGGGCAAAGCCAGGGTCAGGGCCGAGGACAGGAAGCGCAGCTCGTCGCGCCAGTCTTCGTCCTCGCCCTCGTCCGCCGCGCCGTCGCGCAGCGCGCGCGACGCCTGGTAGAGCAGCGCGTCGGCCTGGTTGACGAGGGCAATCTTCTCCTGGCGCTCGCGATCCTCCTCCTGATACGCCGTGGCGTCGTGGGTCATCCGCGCCACGTCGTCCTCATTCAGTCCGCTCGACGCCGACACGGTGACCTGCTGGGCGCGGCCCGTGGCCCGGTCGCGCGCCGAGACGCTCAGGATGCCATTGGCGTCGAGGGTGAACGAGACCTCGATCTGCGGGGCGCCGCGCGGCGCGGCCGGGATGCCGTCCAGGTGGAAGCGCGCCAGGCTGCGGTTCTCGTCGGCGATGGGGCGCTCCCCTTGCGTGACGTGGACCTCCACCGAGTCCTGCCCGTCGAGGGCGGTCGTGAACGTCTCGCTGCAGGTGGTTGGGATCGTCGTGTTGCGCGGGATCAACGGCGCCACCACCCCGCCGCGCGTTTCCACGCCCAGGGTCAGCGGCGTGACGTCAAGCAGCAGCATGTTGTCGACCCCGCCGGTCAGCGCGGCGCCCTGGACGGCCGCCCCAATGGCCACGACCTCGTCCGGGTTGACCTCTTTGCTGGGCTCGCGCCCGAAGAGGCCGCGCACCAGGCTCTGCACCGCCGGCATGCGCGTCTGACCTCCCACCAGGATCACCGCGTCGATACCATCGGCGGTCAGCTCGGCGTCGGTCAGGGCGCGGCGGCAGGGCTCGATGGTGGCCTCGATCAGGTCGGCTACCAGCCCCTCCAGCAGCGAGCGCGTCATGGTCACGGCGAGGTGCAACGGCCCCCGCGGTCCGGCCGCGATGAACGGCAGGTTGATGCGGGTCTGCATGGTCGTGCTCAACTCGATCTTGGCCTTCTCGGCCGCCTCCTTAAGCCGCTGCAGGGAGGCCGCGTCCTGCCGTACATCGATGCCATGCTCGGCGTAGAACCCTTGCGCCAGCCACTCGATGATGCACGCATCAAAATCGTCGCCGCCTAAATGGGTGTCGCCGTTGGTGCTCTTGACCTCGAAGACGCCGTCGCCAAGCTGCAAGATCGAGATGTCGAAGGTGCCGCCGCCAAGGTCATAGACGGCGACGGTCTCGTCGTGGTCGCGCCCGAAGCCGTAGGCCAGGGCCGCCGCCGTGGGCTCATTGATGATGCGCAGCACCTCCAGCCCCGCGATGCGCCCCGCGTCTTTGGTGGCCTGCCTCTGCGCGTCGTCGAAGTAGGCGGGCACGGTGATGACGGCGGACGTCACGTCCTCGCCCAGCCGCGCCTCGGCGTCGGTGCGGATCTTGGCCAGGATCATCGAGGAGACCTGCGGCGGGGCATACTCCGTGCCGCCCAGGTTGACCAGCGCGTTGTGGCCCAACCCGGATACGATACGGTAGGGGGACATGGCGCGGACGCGCTGCACCTCGTCGTCGTCGAAGCGCCGGCCCATCAACCGCTTGACCGAATAGACCGTGTTCTCGGGGTTCGTGATGGCCTGGCGGCGCGCGACCTGCCCCACCAGCCGTTCCTGCTCCTCCGTGATCGCCACCACCGAGGGCGTGGTGCGCCCCCCTTCGCTATTCTCGAGGATCAGCGGTTGGCCGGCATCGAACACGGCGACGCAAGAGTTCGTCGTCCCTAAATCGATGCCCAGCACGTATGTCATCGGTCCTCCTCCCGTTCTACGGGTTGCGTCACGGCCACCTGCACCTGCGCCGGCCGTAGCACGCGGCCATGCAGGGCGTAGCCAGGGCGATACACGTCGGTCACGGTGTTCACGGGGACGGCAGGATCATGGACGCGCGAGACGGCTTCGTGCAGGCGGGGATCAAACAGGCCTTGCCAGGGGGCGATGCGCTCCACGCCCTGCCGCTCCAGCATCGCGCGGACGCTGTGTCCAATTAGCAACACGCCCATGACCCAGGGATCGTCGCGTAACCGCGCCGGGACCTGGACCGACGCGCGTTCCAGGTCATCCAGCACGGGAAGAATCTCGCCGATCATCTCGCTCTTCGCAAATTGGGCCAGGTCGTCTCGCTCGTGCTCGCCACGCCGCCGCTGGGCGGCCAACTCGTCTTGCGCCTGACGCAATCCGGCGCGCAGTTGTCCGACCAGCGCCGCGTCGGATACCTCCGCGCTGCCGTCACGACCGTCATCGTCGTCCTGACGGACGCTGCTGCTCACGATCCCATCGGCTTGCATAGCGCCTCCGTCATCGCCGCTGTCGTCACGACCGTCGTCGTCGCCGTCCGCATCTGGAAACATGGTGGGAGAAGAGAAGGTCAACCGTAACGCCGCGAATTCGGCGTCCTCGTCGACGGCATCGCTGCTCGACGGTTGCGCCTCCGACCCTTGGAGTTCGGACCCGCGGCGTATCAGAGGCAGACTGAGCTTCCTGGTGACGTACGATGACGACGGCGGCGGCATGTCGCCATCATCCACATCCTCGCGCGGCCCGGCGCCGTCGTTGGTCCCGTTGGTCCCGTTGGTCCCGTTGGTCCCGTTGGTCCCGTTGGCTCCGCCGCCAATGTTGGCCCCAACACTCGCGGTCGATACAACCTCCGCGGGGACGGTTGCCACGGCGCCGGCGACGATCGCCTTACCGCCCGCTACAGCGTCCTTTCGCTGGCCGCGGTCACTCATCGCTCTCTCCCTCTTCCTAATCGCCGCGGAGGCCAGCGCGCGGCATCGGGGATACCGTCGTCCGCGTATCGCGACGATCCGCGCAGGCATGGGTACCCCACGATCCGTAAGGTCCGTCTGTTTTCTTAATCAAGGTCCGATTGCACGGGGCGCGTGCTGCTAGCCCATATCGGTGATATAGGCGTTGGCAGCCGGTTAGGACAATGAGAAGAGAGTACCGCCGGTCTTTGGCCCATCTGACGAGTGACGAGTGACGAGTGACGAGTGACGAGTGACGAGTGACGAGTGACGAGTAGCCCTATGTTATGTTACGAACCGCATGGCCATCCGTTGTACCATATGTAAAGGACGTGTCCTCTGTAACGACACATGGTGGATTGATCGGCACGGTATAGGCCAGGAGGGTAAGGCGATGATGCATCGAGAGATACGTGCGGCGTGGCGAGTACGGCTGGTCGCCGTGCTGGGTGCGCTTGTCTTATGTGGGATGGGCATTGCGCCGCGCCCCAGCCAGGAGGGCGCCACGCTCATTCAAGCGTCGTCGGCGTGCGCGGCGCTGGGTCAGTACCAGGTGGGACCCCGTGTCCTGCCCCTGGCGGCGACGCCATTGATTCACCCCATGCCACCCCAGGGCCATGCGCCGGCGCGCTTGACAGCCTTTTCTTTCCTGCGCGGCACGCTCACGTTGAGCAGCTACAGCGCGTGTGGTGGAACGACGGGCGGTCGCTTCGCTATCGCGCGGACCTATGGGGGACCGCTGCCAGGTCCGGAGCAGCCGCGGACGCCGCATCACGTTGCCATCGCCTGCCCCGAGCAGGGAGTGTCCTGCGGGTTCGTCCCGACCGGGATCACCGCCGCGAGCGGCGCCTTTGCGCAGGACCCGGCGCACGGGACCGACCCCACTTATATCCTCGTCAGCGCGGCTATCACCAGCACACGGCCCGGCCCCGCGCTGGGCGTGCCCTGTTCCGAGCGGTACGGCTGCCCGGCACCGTCCGTCATCACGTCGACCGTCGCCTTCACCGATGTCACCGGCTATCTGCAGGTGGCCGCCGACGGAAAATCGGCGACGCTCTCGGTGCTGCCCCCGCCGACCGGTTCCACGACGACAGGTGGGGGCAGCGCGGAGAGTCTGCTCGTGTCCTCGCCGCTAATCCTGTCGGGCTACAAGGGGACCGGGACCGTACCCGGCAATCCGGGAGCCACGGCGGTCGCCGTTACCGCGGTCGCCGGGACGGCCGTGGCGGTTCCCTCCACCATCGTCGTGCCGCCTCCCACACCGCTGCCGTCACCCACGGTTATGCGCTAGAGCAAATGGCAACAGGCGAGGCGGCCTACTATCGCACGCTCAAGAGTGCGGCTATGTGGCGTCTGTATCTCCTGTATCTTCGAAGCCCGTTGGGACGTTAAACTAGTGGAGGCCTCTGCGATGAGGATCCGACGCGATAGACGTGACGTGATGACTCACGAAGGAGGGTACGATGGCAGGGCTCATGATGAAGCGGCCGATGGCGACCGCGACCGTTTTATCCGGGGCGCTCACCCTGGGCCTGTCCCTTGTTGGAGGCTCCCCGGGAGCTGCCGTTTCAGCTGCTTCAATCAGCGCCACACGGCTCGGGAAAGGGATCGTCGATCCACATCCGATTGCCATCGATGGGCGCCTCCACCGCATCTTCGCGGTCGATGGGAATAATGGCGCTCGCGCCGTGAACGTCCGCGATGCGTCCAGCGGCCGCCTCCTGCACACCACCTCCGTGGGAGCCACTCCTATCGCGGTCGCCGTCGACGAGCGCAGCAACCGCGTCTTCGTTGCCATGTGGGGCGCGCAAGGCGTCGAAGGCCCAGGCGGCGTGAGCGTCCTGGACGCGCGTACCGGACGGCTCATACGCACCGTGGCCGTCGGCGCGAACCCGCGGGCCATGGCGATCGATGAGCGGGCCAACCGGGTCTTTATCCTCAACAGCGGCGATCTGCCGACGCTCATAGACGGCAGCGTGACGATGCTCGACGCGACAAGCGGACGCGTCCTGCGCACACTGGCGCGGGGAAGTTACCCCGAGACGGCGGTGGTCGACGCGCGACACGGGCGCGTGTTCATTGGCAACGCCCGTGTCGGCGCCGCCGGCGCGGGCGAGCTGGCGCAGGGAACGGTCAGCGTCCGCGATACGGCGAGCGGCCGCTTGCTCCAGACCTTGCCGGGCGGCAGCTATCCCTGGGCACTGGCGCTCGACGCGCGGACCGACCATCTCTTCGTCACCGCGAGCAGCCTGCTGAACGCGGGGAGCGGGGCACGCCTGTGGATGCGCGACGCCGGGACCGGCGCCCTGTTACGGACGGCCAACCTTGGGGTAGACGCGATCGTCGACGGGATCGCGGTGGACGGGCGGACCGGGCGCGTCGTCGTCACGACCAACGACAATGCGCGCTTGACGGGGCGTCTCCACCTGATCGACGCCGCGAGCGGGCTGGTGGTGCGCTCCGCCGCCGTGGGTCCGCTGCCCACGCTCCTGGCAGTGGCTGACCGGACCGGCCGCCTCATTATCGGGCACAGTTGGTACAACAATGGCACGGTCAGTGGCACAGGCAACGTGAGCATCCTCGACGAGGCGAGCGGGCGCGTCCTCCATAGCTTCGACGCCGAGCCCTGGGCGCTGGCCATGGATAGCGCCACCAACCGCGTCTTTATCGTCGACGCGGACAATAACCTGAGCGTCCTCGATATCGCGACGGGTATGATGCGCGCCGCGTCGTAGTCCCGAGGGCCGTTCTCGGGCCAGGGGCACCGTCCGCGTCATGATACGAGATGGCCCACTTTCGCACGCATCGTTGTAATGGGCCAAGCCGAGCGGCGACGCCCACCCGGCGCCAGTTGCCGCTCCGTTATAACTGATCAAGATCGTCGTGGTCGTGTTGCCATTCGAGTGGTCGAGCTAGGTCATCCTGGTCACGCGCCCCTGAGTATCGTAAGCCAGGTAAGGTTAGAAAGAGTTTAGAGTACTAATCATCTGGATTCGTACCGGTAGGACGTTGTCCAGTGAGGAACACGTAGACGAGCGCGACCAGATCAACGGTCCCGATAGCACCGCCAGCTGCGGCTCCAGGCGTGAAATGCTCGATTGTGCTCAGGGCGATAGTTCCGATGGATCCTAGCAGCGCGACCATCGCGATCAGACGAGCGTTGGTCATCCCCGTTTGATCACGGTAAAGGCCACGCTGGCGCAGGTACTCCTGGTTGCGCTCCCATTGGATAAGCACGCGATCACGCGTCTCAGGCAAGAGCTTGTCGATTCGTTCCAGGTCGTTGAGCGAGAGATCGCCCCGCGTGGGCGGTACCATTTCCCGCGCCTGGGTTGGGCGCCGGGCAAGGGCACGACGTTTCCGGGAGGGGACTGGAGCGTTGTCCTGCATCAGTCTCCCTGCTACGGCGCTACGGCGCTACGGCGCTACGGCGCTACGGCGCTACGGCGCTACGGCGCTACGGCGCTACGGCGCTGATCGCTCGGCGGTGATTGTGTCACGGCCTTTCCGTGGCCGACGGCGCCATCGACGTTGCGGACTCCGTGCCGCATCACCACTTCGGGTCACGGTCATCGCCCAAGCATCAGCCATGAGACGCACTGCAATACGGGAGGTATTACGTGTCTCACGCCGAGACAGCGTGCCTCCCAGGTCAAGCAGACGCGCGAGATGGGATGTCTCAGGACGCACTTGTCGCGTCGAGACGACAACCCAGACGCACAGAACGATGGTCGCAGCCCCCGCACTGAGCAGGGCGACCAAGGCAGCGATGATGTCTAGGCTCTCCATAGAATTACAGTATACGCCGTGAGCCTACTAATTATGAAACATGCACCGCCAGTCCCCGCTCAGTCACTTTGTACATAGGCCCTTAACGCGTCGGAAAGGGTTTACCCGCAGACGATGCGCCAATAGCGGTAGGCGACCCCACCGGAGTATTGCGTCCAGTAGACCTTGTGACAGGCGCGCCCCTGCGCGGCGGAGGGGACGGACGTTTGCGGCGGTTGTGATGAGTCACCAGTAGACGCCGCATCGGTCGGGACGGCCGTGGGCGTGCTATAGGACGAGATCGTGCCCGCGTTACCATACGAAACGGGAGTTGCGGTCGTGGTGGGATAGGAGTATCCTGTCCCCCCCGCGGGCGGCGTCGGGGTGGCGTAGAGCCGGGTGTAGCCCCCTCGTGAGTGCGACGATGCGTCGGGGGTGGGAGACGCGGGCAGCGCGGCCGGCGTCGCGGTGAAAGCCGGCGGGATGTCGCGCGTTGGCGTGGCAACGGGCGGGATGTCGCGCGTTGGCGTGGCGACGGGTGGGGGCGTCGGGATAACGGTTGGATTGGTCGCGTGATAGCCCAACACCTGCTGCGACGGGGTCGACCACGTCGCCATGCGGTAGCCGGTGATGGCGTAGGCTTCGGCGGTCGTCGGCACCCAGACGTCGACGTGATAGCCGATGACGGCGCCGCCGGTGTCTTCGGCGTGGCAGGTACCGAGGCCATCGATCGTGATGTAGGTACCAAGAGGGATAACGCGGGGGTCGACGGCACAGGTGCCGGGGTGGGTATAGATGCCCGAGGCGGTGTAGCCACGATCAACGTAGCCCGTTACGAGCACCTGCATCGTAATGGTGTCCGCCGTCCCGGCGCGCGCGCCGGACGCGCACCAGGCGGACGCGAGCAGACTCGCGACGGCTACCGGTCCAAAGATGCGGGACCTCATACGCTTTCCTCCTTCAGGTACGCCATACTCCTCCAATCGACGTGCGGCGCCGCACGACTATCACGGCTCGTAGGTACCCGCAAGGCCCGTATGGACCGCGCGGCCCTGGATAGTAGGGGCTCCACTGTTAGGGATCGACGCCAGCCCAGCGTGTTAAGGGACGACAGGTGGCACTATACCATTGGAAGTACGGCGATTGCAACCCCTACGCCCTCATCTTCCCTCTCCTGTCTTCTCTCCCGACCGCATACGATGAGCGTGGCCCGTCGCACTTGCATCGTGGCGCGGCACGTTCTACCCTTGTGCTAGAGGCATCACAAATTTCATTCACTGTTCATCAATAACGTAGGGGACCCACGATGAATGCCCGGCTTGCCGCGAGCGTCCTGGGCGCCGCGGTGTTGAGCGCCATCGGGTGGGCTGTGGCCAAGACGGTCGGCGGTCTCGCGGGATACGCTCCAGTGCTGCTGCTCGCCGGCCTCGTCCTCGGTCTTATCTTGACACCGTTGCTCTTTGCCGCGCCGCTACGCCGTCTTGACGCGTACATGCGCAACGCGCCGGTCGAGGATCTTGCCGTGGCCCTCTTCGGTCTCGGCGTCGGACTCTTCCTCTCCGCGCTGCTCACCTTCCCGCTGGTCCTGCTTGGCTCGCCCGTCGGCAACCTCCTGCCCACTGTCGTGGCGCTGGTGGTGGCATTGGTCTGCATGCGCATGGCACTACTGCGCCGCGCCGATGTCCGTCTCTTATTCGCGGCGCGGACGAGTCGACCTCCCGAGAACGGACAGGCGGCGTCCACGATGACCACGAGTGGGGCCAGCGTCGAGAGCGGTCCTTTGAGCCCTCTAAGCAACGGCCATAACTCCCGCGTGCTGCTGGACACGAGCATCATCATCGACGGCCGCATCGCGGACATCAGCGCGACCGGCTTTATCAACGGCGAGATCATCGTGCCCCGCTTCGTGCTCGACGAGTTGCAACACATCGCCGACTCGCCGGACCCGTTGCGCCGGACACGTGGCCGTCGCGGCCTCGACATGCTCAATCGTATGAGCAAAGAGATCGATGCGCCTATCACGATCCTGGACGTCGACCCGCGCGAGGTGCGCGACGTCCACGAGGTCGACAGCAAGCTGGTGCACGTGGCGCGCAAGCTGCACGCGCCGATCATCACCAATGACTTCAATCTCAACAAGATCGCCCAGCTGCAGGGCGTGCGGGTGCTCAACGTCAACGAGCTGGCCAACGCGGTCAAACCGGTCGTGTTGCCCGGCGAGGAGATGATGGTGCGCATCATCCAGACCGGCCGTGAGGTCGGCCAGGGCGTCGGTTACCTGGACGACGGGACCATGATCGTGGTCGAGGACGGCGCGCGCCATATCGACCAGGAGGTCGCCATCGTGGTCACGCGCGGTCTGCAGACCGCGGCCGGGCGCATGATCTTCGCCACGCTCAAAGGCCAGAACGGCCGCGGCCCCTACATCGGGCCGCGCGGACGGTAGCGAGTAGGCAGTAGGCAGTGGGCAGTGGGCAGTGGGCAGTGGGCAGAAAGAAGCGTCGCGCCGGTTACAGGAGGATGCGGCCGCTCTGGCCGGATACTCCATGGCGTCCTTCCGTGAACTGCCCACTGCCCACTGCCCACTGCCCACTGCCCACTGCCCACTAGGGAGGGCGCATGGCATACGAGCGGGTGGGCGTGGTGGTCGTGGCGGCGGGGAGCAGCCGGCGCATGGGCGGCCTGGACAAGCTGTGGCTGCCCCTCGACGGCCAGCCCCTGCTCAGCCGCACCTTGATGGCCCTGCTCGCCGTTCCAGAGATCAGCCAGACGGTCGTGGTGCTCTCCGCCGACGGCATGCGCCGGGCAGAGGAACTGCGGGCGCGCGCCGAACTGCCGTGGGACCGCGTCGGCGCGTTCGTGCAGGGCGGCGCCGAGCGCGCCGACTCGGTGCAGGCCGGCCTGATGGCCCTTGCTGAGTGCGAGTTTGTGCTGATTCACGACGGCGCGCGTCCGCTGGTGACGCCTGAACTGGTCCGCGCCGGCCTGGCCGCCGCGCGCGCGCATGGCGCCGCCATCCCGGCCGTGCCCGTGACCGACACGATCAAGCGCGTCGACGCCCGTGGCTTCATCACCGCCACGCCCGACCGCGCCGTGCTGCGCGCCGTGCAAACGCCGCAGGTGTTCCGCTACGACCTGCTGCGCCACGCCTACGAGAGCGCGGGCCAGGCCCGCGCTCTCTGCACCGACGACGCCATGCTGTTGGAACGCCTGGGCTACGCTGTCGCTACCTTCCCCGGCGACCTACACAACATCAAAGTCAGCACCCCTGCCGACCTGCCGCTGCTCAAGCTGTACCTGCAAGAAGCAGAAAGACGTTAGCGTCGAGCGCGATAGCCATGGCTTGCCCTCATTCATCCCGACGGCAGAGCCCGACAATGTAGTTGCGCTTGTGAGCAGCACGCAATGATTTGTTTGTCAACTCTTTTCTTTCCAGTATTAGCGGCATTCGCATTGCTTGTATACTGAGATGACAGTGATATCGCTCCGGAGTTCGCGCATAGTTGCATAGTTATAGTTAAGGGGGATCGAGCAGCAATGGTAACAAGACAAGAGGTAGAGCAGGAAGTACAGCGCCTGCGGCATATCGTGGCCGAGGTTGTCGCGGAACCGGAGGCGACGGATCTCGGCGCGCTCGCAGCCATGCTGCACCAGACGGTAACGTCCGTACAATCGTTACGCACGCCGCATGTGCCCGACGGCGATACCGACGCGATCTCGCCTGAACCAACGGACGACACTACCCTGATCTCACCCGCACTAATGCAGGCATACTTTCCTCCAGAACCAGGTCCAGCAACCTCCACCGATCTAGCGCGGGCCGCGGAGCAATGGAAGAAAGCCTTTGAGCGCGGACGGCTCTACCGCGATGAGGCGTTAGCGCGGGTCGGTGACCTCTGGACCTCAGCGGAGACGGCGCAAAAACTTGGCGTGAAACCCGACGCAGTCAACCTTTGGCGGGGTCAGGGCAAACTGCTTGGGTTCCGCTTCAATAATCGGTTTGGTCCCCATCCTTACTTATACCCGGCCTTCCAGTTTACGGAGTCGCGTGCTCAAGACGGTCGAGTCGAGGTCTTGCCGCATTTCAGTGACATACTTGGTGCGCTAGGCAAACCCGTAACCTGGGAGAAGGCCGTTTTCTTTCTTACCAAGTCCCCTCGACTTGGTGGAAAAACACCGCTTGATATCCTGTATCAGCATGACCCGTCTGTGCAACTCGACGTGCTGCGTCTGCTAGCACGAAACTACGGCGAGATGGGTTCCTAGGCATGCTTCTGCCTCGGAGACTGAGGAGGAGAAGGAGGGGACCAAAGGACCCTCCCGCACAACCACCTGCTGGTACGACCTGGCATCTTCCTGTACTCACTGTCACTGCTGGAACCATTGTTTATCGCCTCACAAGTATCGCCCATCCCAATCCAGCCTATTTCGGGCGCGGACCGGTCCATCGCTTTGATGATCCCAAAAGCTCATTCGGCGTGTGTTACCTGGGCACGACCCTGAGCTGCTGTATGATGGAGGTACTTACGCCACTTAGCCGGACAGTATCTCCCCCTCATATTTTCTTGACGCGTACACAACTTATGGCATACTACGCCGCTAAGGTCACGCTCAAACTCGACTTGCGGTTGGCATATCTAGCAGACGATGGGATGGTCAAACTAGGCATCGACCAGCGCCATACTGGAGGCGACGACTACAACCTGTCCGGCGCATGGGCGGCGGCGATTCACGCCCATGACTCGGGTGTCGACGGTATCTTCTACTCGTCGCGCCACCACAATCTCCTCTACAGCATCAGCATCGCTCTATTTGACCGTGCCCAGTCAAAGGTGACGTTTGTGCGCTGGGGTAATACGCTTGGGGATAACTTCTCACCGGACCTATGGAGCGAGACAGCGCGTGTCCTCAAGCGATTCCAAATCGCGGTCATTTAATGGTTTACGGTCGCGCTAAGCGATTCAGTTCGTGATGCGGTAGACCGTCATCGTCTTGGCGGGGACGATGACGGGGTGCGCCAGCGTGATGCTGTAGACCTGCCGCAGATGGGCGCCGCTCGCCGTGACCAGCCAGGGGTAGACGTCGGGGAACACGATCAGGTAGCGTACGCCCAGGCGGTGGAACGCGGCGTAAAAATCGGCCGCGCGCCGGCTTAGGGGCAGTTCATGTTTAAGGGTGATGAATTGCGGCGTGACGAGGCCCTCGATGTCGACCACGGGACGCCCCGAGAGATAGCCGATCGCGCCGATGTCGTTGAGCGCCAGCGGCGCGCCCGCCGGGACGTGCCCGCGCACCCAGCCGCCGAGCGCCACGTGCATGTCGTCGATGTCGCGCACCGACGCGGCGTAGTAGGCCTCCCAGCGCGTCAGGGTCAGCGCCGCGAGCACCAGCAGCGCCAGCGGCGGCAGCGCGCCACGCCAGCGATCCCGCGTGTCGCCGGCCTCACCGGGCGGGGCGCGGCGCGTCAATCGCTCGATCCCCACCACGGCCCACAGCGCCAGGAACGGCTCCAGCGGCATCACGTAGCGGGCGAACTGGTAGAGCACCGGCGAGAAGATAGCCTGCTCGAGCAGCAGCGCCAGCGGCCACGACACGCTGACCAGGGCAATGACGCGGGGCGCGGGACGGGGCATAACGCCGGGGGTTGCGCGGGGCGTCGCGCGGGGCGTATTCACTACGCCCCTACTCGCCCTCGTCGCGCGCCCACGCCATAGGACGACAGCGCCCAGCGGCGCGAGGAGCAAAGCGGGATTGCCGCTGATGGTCAAGAGGACATAGTAGATCAGATAGGTTACCGCGATGGACAGGGTGTGCGGACCCAGGCCGCTGGCCTTGGCGTAGAACGTCGTCGGCAACGGCCGGCCCGTGGTCAGCAGCGCGAACGCGACGTACGGCAGCACCAGGAGTAGGTAGAGGCCGGCGGCCGCCAGTAGCAGGCGCGCCCACGACCGCGCCTGGTCACGCCAGTGCGCCAGCAGGGCGACGGCGAGCACCGCCGTCAGCAGATAGCCCTCCGGCCGCGCCAGCGTGGCCAACCCGCACAACGCCGCGAGGAGCAGCACGCGGCGCGCTAGCGGGCGCGTCGGGGACGCGACGGCGCTTGCCTCTCCCCTCTCCGGTAGGGCCAGCACGGCGGCCAGGCTGAGCGCGGTGAACAATGTCACTTCCATCCCGGAGGGCGCTGCCCACAGCAGGCGGCCATCCAGCGCCGTGAGCGCGCCGACCACCAGCGCCGCGGGGGGCGTCAGGCCCAGGCGCGCGGCCAGGCGCCAGGCCAGCACCGCAGCCGTCGCCAACGCGACGACGCCATACGCCTTGGCCACGACCCACAACGGTAGGCCCAGCAGCGCGGGTACGGTCAGCACGAGCACCCATAACGGCGAGGTCGAGGCGGGGATCGCTCCGTCCGGGTTGAACGCGAAGCCACGGCCCAAGGCCAGGTTCTGGGCGAAGCGGAAGTGGATGTAGGCGTCGTCGAGCGGGACGCCCCACAGGTTCCCTGTCAGCGTCTGTTGGGCGCGCAGGAACAGCGCCGTCCCCACCAGCGTCAGGGCCATAAGCAGGGCGCCAGGCGCGAGGATGGCGCGCCGCGAGGCGCTTGCGACAGCCGATACGCCCTCCTCTCTGACGCTACTCCTCCGCGTCGGCCTCGTGGCCATGCCCTATCTCCCCCTCCACGCCAACCCCTATGTGTCTTCGCACGGCGGCCGCGTGACGACGCGCTATCTGACCAAACCCTAGCAGCCGGGGCCGCTTCTTGTCTATACTGACAATCGTGTGCCCAGCGCCGAGCATCACGTGTCCAGCAAAACCCCGCCAAACGGCTAACCGCGCTAGCCCCTCTTACTCATAGTAGCCCGAACGGACGGGACGCTTTCCCTCCTTAAGACTATTGAGTCCCGCCATGAACGGCGCCATACTAGCCGTACATTGCCGCGCTACTCACCATAGTCGTCTGGATACTATATAGCGGCACGATGAAAGGGTACTAGAAATATGGCCACGCGCCGCGGACTCCGCGCTCGTCTCCTCCCCCAACTGGCTGCCACCCTGCTCGCCGCAACGCTCCCTCTCAGCGCCTGTTCTGCCCAGGTCGGCCCGCGGACGGCTCCGTCCGCTCCGCTATCCAGTCCGAGAACGGCTCCGTCCGCTCCGCTGCCCGGGCCGCGGTTGCTCCAAACGGTCCCGCCCGATGCCTTCCCGCTCGCCCACGGCGGCAACAGTCGCTTCGGCGTGGCTCAAGCCGCCGACGCGGCGCCGCAGGCCGATGCCCTGCACGTCCGTTGGGAGCGCATGCCTATCATCTGGGACCTGATGCAGCCGCACGGCCCCCTGGAGTGGAACGTGCTGGCTACCATCCACGACCAGCCGATCGACACCGAACTGGCCCATGGACGCCAAATCGTCGGCATCCTGGAGGGTTGTCCCCGCTGGGCCGCGCAACATCCGGACGAGGGCAACCGTTCGGCGCCCCGCAACATCGACCTCCCCTGGAATGACCCGCGCAACTATTGGGGCCAGTACGTCTACCGCGCGGCCCGCCACTACGCCGGGCGCATCAACACCTTCATTATCCTCAACGAGGTCAACATCCCCAACGGCTCCTTCGCCGGCTCCGCCGCGCAGTATGCCCAGATGCTGCGCGTGGCCTACCTGGCGGCGCACGCCGCTAACCCGCACGTCGAGATCCACATCTACGCCGACAACATGTATGCCGACTACGGCGTCTACTTCAGCCGCGTCATGGATGTGTTGGCGAGCTTTCCCGACGCCCGCGCCAACAATCTGTTCTTCGATGTGGCCGAAGTCCATCTCTACGACGACGTGTTGCGCTGGGACTATCTCTTCAAGTTGTGGCATCAGGCGATGCAGCGCCACCACGTCGACAAGCCCATCTGGATCAGCGAGTTCAACGTCTCCCCACGCGACGATCCCGGCCGCGCCGCCGTTCCCAACGGCAGCAATGCCCCGCTCTCCATCCAGCCGAACTTCATTATCCAGGCCTTCGCCGCCGGGTTGGGCCTCGGTAGCGCACGCATGGAAATCTACATCATGCGCGATGGGAAGAATCCCACGGATGGTCCTGGCTCCTACGGTCTGGCGCGCTATAACGGCGCGTTCCGTCCCGAAGCCTGGGCCTATGCGACCGCCAATACCTGGTTCAACGGCGTCACCGCCGCCCGCTACGACCCCGGCTCCGAGCCGACCGACGACTCGCGCCCGGTCTTCCGCGCCACCATGGAGCGCCCTGGCGCACCTGGGCAGCCGAGCCAGGAGATCCAGGTGCTGTGGAACCAGAGCGGCATCACGGCCACCGCGACAGTGGCCGCCCTGTCGCCCAACGCCCTAGTGGTTCGCCCGAACGGCTCAGTCACCACGATTCGGGCGGTGGATGGCACGTTTACCTTGCGCCTCGAGCCGTCTCTCGACAAGGACCCCACGTTCCCTCATACCTACGACATCGGCGGCGTGCCGCTGATCGTGGTGCAGAGCCTGCCGCGGGGCTATCACGTGCCCGGCCTGCACCCACTTTTCGTGGAGCGAAACCGCGCCCTCGGCGCGACCGACGCCCTCGGCACGGTGACCAGCATCGCCACCGATCCGGTCGGCCCGACGAGCACGAGTCCGCGCGCCATCGCCGACACCAGCCACGACCGTGTCATTGTCGAGGACGCCGCGGGGCACGTCACCGCGCGCTTCGGCGCCACGGGCGGCGCGCCCGGCCTCTTCCGTGGACCTACTGGGGTGGCCATCGGCCCCGACGGCACGCTCTACGTCGCCGACCAGGGCAACGCCCGCATCCAGGAGTTCGACCTCTCCGGCCACCTGCTGGGCGGCTTCGGCTCCTACCTGGACGCCTCCAATCCGGCGGCCTCGTTGCACGCGCCCACCGCCGTGGCCGTGGCGGCCGACAATACGGTCTACGTCGTCGACGCGGCGCAGGACGCCGTGTTGCACTTCACGCGTATGGGCAGGTTCCTGGGCCGCTGGGGATCGCTCGGCAACGGCATCGGCCAGTTCGATGCCCCCGGCAGTATCGCGGTCGGCCCCGAGGGCAACGTCTACGTCGCCGACACGCTCAACAATCGCGTGACCATGTTCGACGCGGCGGGGCGCCCCACGGGTCAGATCGGCGCCGGCGATACCTCCGGGCCGGGCAGCCTGCACTGGCCAACCGCCGTGGCCATCACCGGCGACGGCCGCGTGGCCATCACCGATGCCGATAATGGGCGCGTGATCGTCGCCTCCAGGCCGCGGACCTACCTCGGCGCCGCGTTGCTGCCCTCCATCGCACAGCCCGGCGGCATGGCGATCGCCCCGGATGGCTCGTACTATGTCAGCGATACGGCCAACAACCACATCGTGCATCTCGACGCCAACGGCCACCAACTGGCCGCGTTCGGGACCGGGGGCCGCGGGCAAGGGCAGTTCCTCGCGCCCGGCAGCCTTGCTTTCGGCCCCGACGGCAATCTCTACGTGTCCGACAGCGCCAACAACCGCATCCAGGTCCTGACCCCCTTGGGCCATTTTGTGCGCGCGTTCGGGCGCCAGGGCAATGCCCCCGGCCAGTTCCTGGGGCCGCACGAGGTGGCCGTGGATCGCGACGGCACGGTCTGGGTCGCCGACACCTTCAACTCCCGCGTGGAGCACCTCACGGCGACCGGCGCCGTCATCGACGCCACGCGCCTCACACACATCAACGGCGCGTTCGGCGTGGCGCCGGACGGACATGGAGGTGTTTACTACTCCGCGCGCTACGACATGCGCGTCTACCATTGGTCGCCGGGCGGCGGCCAGCAGGTCTGGGGCGGGTTCGGCTCGAGCAGCAGCCAGTTCGACCATCCCAGCGCCCTGGTAGCCACGCCCGACGGCAGCGCCGTCTACGTGGTAGACGACGACAATATGCGCGTGCAGTTCATCGCGGGCGGGCGCGTGGCCGGCCACCGCGGCGACGCGGGCGCCACCGGCGCCGGCCTGACCAAGCCGGTCGCCATCGCGCTGGCTCCCGATGGCTCGATCGCCGTCCTCGACACGGTGGAGCATCGTGCCGTGCGTTATCAGGGCGCGGCGGCCAGCACTATGTCCCAACTGCCGATTGCCAACGGAGACTCGCCGCTGGGCCTCACCACCTACGATGCCCACGGGCTGATCGCCTCCGTCGTCGATCCGCTCACAGGGGTCTCCACCGAGCAGCACCTGTCGCCGGTCAGCGGGCAGTAGGACGGACCTCACCCCCGGACGTCCTCGTCCCCAGCCCTCTCCCGCGCACGGGGAGAGGGGCTGGGGGCAATTCGGCACGAGACGTGCACCACGACCCTGCAAGCGCACCCTGGTGTGCGGCAGCGCGTTGTTTGGTCAGGTCCGGCGAGCACACAAGCCTCTGAGCCGCCGGATCGCAGGGCCGCGACGGGCATAACATGTGTGTCATAGAGGTAGTGCGGGAGGCAGACCATGAACAGGCGCGATTTCGATCCTATGGGCGGCATACTGACGTTGCGCGAGGCGATGAACAGGCTATTGGAGGAGAGTGTCGTGCCCGGAGTGGGCAATCTTGCCGGGGCGGCCGGCCTTCACCTGCCCATCGACGTCTACGAGACCCGCGATGCCGTCATCGTACGAGCGGCACTGCCGGGCGCGCGTCCCGACGACATCGACATCACCGTGACCGGCGACAAGCTGACCCTGCGCGCTGAGGTCCGGGAGGCGCTTCCAGGCGGGCCCGAGGCGCAGAGGCGCCAACGCGAACACCGCTATGGCCTGTTCACCCGCTCACTGACGCTGCCGGCCGAGGTGCAATCCGACCGCGTCGAGGCCGCCTTCGAGCACGGCATGCTGACCCTCACCATGCCCAAGGCGCCGCATCTGCAACCCAAGACTATCCGCATCAACACACGCGGCGGCGCCACGCCGATCACGGCCGCCGCCACGGGCGCAACGGATCGCGACGCCTCCGCGCCCGGCGATGGCGGGGCGACCGTGGAGCAACACCATGCCGACGATACCGCGCCGCAAACCGAGTACGTCACGCCCCACGGCGACGGCAACGTCACAGCCACACCCTCCGCCAGGGAGGAGACAATCAGAGGGACGGCCGGCGCCGCCACGACACAATCGGCCTCCCCCTCCACTGCCGACGCGGCCGGACCATCGGACGCCGACGCGGATACCAAGTAGCGAAGTTGCCAGTTGCCAGTTGCCAGTTGTCAGAAAAGTGCGAGGTGTCCCAAGTCCAGCACGCCTATAAGCAACATCGAAAGGCGTTAGACCTCACGCCGATGACGAACAACTGGCAACTGGCAACTGGCAACTGGCAACTGGCAACTGGCAACTGGCAACTGGCAACTGGCAACTGGCAACTGGCAACTGCCTACTCCGCCTCATTCAGCAGTTCGCCGATGCCGATGCGATCGAGCATCAGGCGGCGTCGCTCGATGCCCGCGCCGTCCTGTACGGTGTAGGAGAGCACGAAGCCATTGTTGAGCTCGAGCACGGAGACGTAGCAGGCGCCAGCGCGGTCGCAGTGCGCGCCGGCAGCTCGCATGAAGACGGCGTAGCCGTAGGGACAGTGGGGCGGTCCGCCATCAGGCGGTTCCACCGTCGCGCCGCCGACGTTTGCAACCAGGGTGTGCACGTCGGCGAAGGGAAAGGTGAAGCCTTCGGCGTGGAGGTCGGCTTCCTCCTCGGCCGGACGCGCCTTGCCAACATAGCCGTCGTCTACCTCGGCGACGAAGACACTGCGATAGAGCTGTTGGTCGAAGTACAGACCGATAGCCTCCAGCGCCTCCCGATACGAGTAAGCGGCGTCGTCCAGAGTCGACATCTTCTTATTGGCCATGCTTTTCCCTCCTGATACCCGCGACTTGATCGGCCCGCGGCCCGCGGTCCGCGCTACTGTCTCTAGCATAGGTCTACATCGGGGGCGCTAAAATAGGATAATGAGGGCGCGAGACGCTGGCCGCCATGTCCTGGCGCGCCTGATGCGTGCGGCATGGGCAGCGTCGTGTTACCGTGACAGGGAGCGATGCTTGCGCGACGGTCTCCCCGCGCGGATGCGCGCGTCTCGTGACACGCGAATGGATCAAAGGTTGAGAAAGGGTCGGAGATATCATCATGAAGAAAGCCAATCTAACGGCGGCGGGCGCGTTGCCGTGGCAAGCCGCGGCCGCGGCCGCGCTCGGCGCGCTCGCGTTCCGCGTGCCGCCGATCTTTGGCGGAGGCGGGGCGAAGCACAAGCAGTGGAAAGACGCGCCCGCGCAGACCATCGACAAGAACAAGACGTACAGCGCCACGCTCACGACGAGCGAAGGCGACATCGTCATCGACCTGCTGCAGGACGAGGCGCCGCGCACGGTCAACAACTTCGTCTTCCTGGCGCGCGAGGGCTACTACGACGGCGTGCCCTTCCACCGCATCATCAAGGGCTTCATGGTACAGACGGGCGATCCGACCGGCACGGGCAGCGGCGGGCCCGGCTACAAGTTCCCCGATGAAAAGGTGCGGCGGGGCTACACCAGGGGGACCGTGGCCATGGCCAACGCCGGTCCCAACACCAACGGCAGCCAGTTCTTCATCGTGGACGGCGCGAGCGTGAGCTTGCCGCCCGCCTATACAATTTTCGGCCAGGTGCGCTCCGGCCTCGACACGCTCGATAAGATCGCCAGGACACCGGTCGGCGGCGGCGGCGAGGGGTCCAGGCCGCAACGCGACGTGCGCATCTCCTCTGTCACTATCGACGAGGCATAGGGTAGAGCACTGCTATGACACAAAAAGCAAAAGCGCGGGCGCGCGCGCGGCGGGACGCCGAGCGCGACGCGGAGAAGAGACAACGAGCGGAACTGGAGCGGAATCGGCGACTGGGGATCGAACCCACCGAGGGGACAAGCACGGCGGCGCCCGCCCGCGCGTCCACCACGCCCGCGCGCGTCGTGAGGGGTGGGGCAACGGCTGCCGCGGGCGCGGGGGCCGGAACCGGGACGACGCGTATTCGGCCAGCGGCCGGCGGCGCGCGTACGGGCGGCAATGCACGGGGGGCGCGCCCTACAACGGGCGGCGCAACGGGGGTGGGAGCGCGCCGTCGTTCGGCAGTGCCACAGCCACGACGACGGCGGGGACCGTTGGCCCGCATAGCCACGCCCCTTGGTTGGGCCATCACCGCGGGCGTCCTGGCCGTCCTGATCGTCGGAGGCTACCTGATCGCAAACGCGGTCGGAGGCAACCACCCGGCCACCGCTCCCCTGGCCAGCGCCGTGGTCGCGCAACAGCCGCCCTCATGCAAAGGCTATAAGACCTACGGCGTCCCCAACGTGGCGCCGCTCGATCTCAACAAGACGTACAGTGCCGTGTTCGACACCAATAAGGGGACATTCACGGCCAAGCTCTATGCGCAGCAAGCGCCCATCGCGGTACAAAGTTTCATCTTCCTGGCCCAGCATCACTTCTTCGACAACGTGCCGTTCCATCGTGTCTTGCCCAGATTCGTCATCCAGGGCGGTGACCCGACGGGCACAGGATCGTGCGGGCCCGGCTACAAGTTCAGCGATGAGAGCTTGGGCAAGCCCTACCCACGCGGCACGCTGGCTATGGCCAATAGCGGCCCCAACACCAACGGCAGCCAGTTCTTCGTGGTGCTCAAGGACAATCCAGGCCTGCAGCCGTTGTACACCCCCTTCGGCCAGGTCACGAGCGGACTGAACGCGGTCGACGCCATCGCCGCCGTCCCATTGGGACCGTCGCCAAGTGGCGAGAACTCGTCCCCGAAGGTCAAGGTGTATATGAAGAGCGTGAGCATCGTCGAGTCGTAATCGTCATGAGGAGCCCTCACCCCGGGTTCCCTCACCCCCGACCCCTCTCCCGTGCGCGGGAGAGGAGAGAAGGATAAGTTGTCAGCCTACGACTGCCCGGCTGGACCGGGTCCGGTCGCAGCCGGCTGGACCGGGACCGGCCGTAGCCGGTCGGGGGCCAGTCCACAGAGCGAAGCTGGTCGGGAGCCAGTCCGCATGTGTCGTATGGCAAACCACGGCCGACTGCGGTCGGGTATGAAACGCGTTGCTTCCCCTCTCCCGCGCACAGGAGAGGCGCGCTGGACCGGCGATCCCGCAGCTAGGGATCGGGGCCAGTCAGCCATGGGCTGGGGGGTGAGGGGTTTACCGATGTGCCAACATCTAACACGAGTAGAGGAAGTATGAAGATCATACGAACCACAACGACCATTACCTTTGCAACGACCGGCGCCTTCCTGGCCACGGGACTTGCCGTCGCCGTCGCCGCGTCGATCTATAGTGGGGGCACGGCCCCCCTACGCGGCGCGACCGTCGCGCAACAGGCGCCCGCGTGTCACGGCTACAAGACCTACGGTGTGCCCAGCGTGGCGCCGCTCGACCCGCACAAGACCTACCAGGCCGTAGTCGCGACTAACAAGGGCACGTTCACGATCACCTTCTTTGCCAAGCAGGCGCCCGTCACGGTGCAAAGCTTTGTCTTCCTGGCGCAACATAAATACTTCGACGGCGTCGTCTTCCACCGCGTCATCCCCGGTTTCGTGATCCAGGGCGGCGATCCGACCGGGACGGGCGAGTGCGGACCCGGCTATGAATTCGGCACCGAGAATCTGGGCAAGCCGTATCCCCGCGGCGCCGTAGCCATGGCTCGCGCACAAGATCCTCATAGCAACGGCAGTCAGTTCTTCGTCGTACTCAAGGATAATCCCGGGCTGCAACCACTCTATACCCCCTTCGGCCGTGTCACCAGCGGCATGGGCGCGGTTGACGCCATCGCCGCCGTCCCACTGGGACAATCGCCAACCGGAGAGAACTCGGCGCCGCAAGTCAAGGTGTACATGAAGAGCGTGCGTATCGTCGTCAAATAGCACCCCTCACCCCCATCCCATGACGACTGGCCCCTCCGCCCTAGCCGCGGGCCGACGGTTCAGCGTGCGCTCCCGTGGTCGGGAGAGGGGAGCAGCGGCAGTAGGTCCGAGTATGCGGGCGATTCTTGAGGGTAGGGGCGTATCGCATACGCCCAGGTAGCAGCGCGCCCTGGGCGTATGCGATACGCCCCTACGCCAACCTGGCCGATAACGATAAGGGAGTAGAGGCAAAGGACAATAGGAGGATGGAATGGACGGCGAAGCGATAGGGGTGGCGTTGGGGACGCAGGCGACCGCGAGCGAGGCGGCGACAGGGCCTGCCCTGGCCCTGTCGGAGGCGGAGAGCACAGCGGACGTGGCAGCGCGCGTCGACGAGTTGCGACGCGTCATCGAGGGCCACGACTACCGCTACTACGTGCTGGACCAGCCCACCGTCGGCGACGGCGAGTACGACGACTTGATGCGCGAGCTGCGCGCCCTCGAAGCGGCGCACCCGGAATTGCAGTCGCCCGACTCGCCCACCGTGCGCGTCAGCGGCGGCGTGTCCGAACGCTTCGTCGAGCATCGCCATCCCTATCCCATGCTCTCGCTGGCCAACGCCCGCTCGCCCGAGGAGCTTGACGAGTGGTTCAAGCGGCTGCGCCGCCATGTCACCGACGAGTCGGAGACCATCGACTACGTCATGGAGCTCAAGATCGACGGCCTCGCCGTGGCCCTGACCTATGACGACGGCGTCTTCACCGTGGGGGCCACGCGCGGCAACGGTATCACCGGCGAGGACGTGACGCAGAACCTGCGCACCATCCGCCAACTGCCCACGCGCCTGCACGGCGACGCCATCCCCAGGCGCGTGGAGATCCGCGGCGAGGTCTACATGTCCATCGAGAGCTTCGAGCGCCTCAACAACGAGCGCGCCGCGGCGGGACAGCCGCTCTTCGCCAACCCGCGCAACGCCGCCGCCGGCGCGCTGCGCCAGCTCGACTCCGCGATCACAGCGGGGCGGCGCCTCTCCGTCTTCCTCTACCAGATCGGCTATATGGAGGGCGGCCCGGAGTTGCGCACGCACCACGAGGCGCTGGAGCAGATCGCCGCCTGGGGCTTCCCGGTCAACCCTCACATCGAGCGCACCGGCGACACGGATCGGGTGCACGCCTACACTCAGCAGTGGCAAGCGAAGCGCTCCACGCTGCCCTATGAGATCGACGGCGCCGTGGTCAAGGTCGATTCCCTGGCGCAGCAGCAGCGCCTGGGCGCCGTGGGGCGCGACCCGCGCTGGGCCATCGCCTACAAGTTCCCGCCCATCGAGGCCACCACGCGCCTGCGCGAGATCGTGCTCAACGTGGGGCGCACCGGGGCCATCATCCCCAACGCGCGGCTCGACGCGGTCAACATCGGCGGCGTGACCGTGGAGCGGGCCACGCTGCACAACTTCGACTTCGTGCGTGAGCGCGACCTGCGCGTGGGCGATAAGGTGGTGGTACACCGCGCCGGCGACGTGATTCCTTACATCGTCAAGTCGATCCCGGAGGAGCGCCCCGCCGACGCCGTACCCTACGAGCCGCCGACGCAGTGCCCCTCCTGCGGCACACCGCTGGTGCGGGAGGAGGATGAGGCCATCCTGCGCTGCCCCAACACCTGGGCCGGTTGCCCGGCGCAGCGCCTGGAGTTGGTGCGCCACTTCGTCTCACGCGGGGCGATGGATATTCAGGGCGTGGGCGAGCGGCTGTGCGAGGCGCTGGTCAACGCCGGGTTGGTCGCGGACCCGACGGACCTCTACGCCTTGACCGAGGAGCAACTGTTGACGGTCGAGCGCATGGCCAAGAAGAGCGCGGCCAACGTGCTGGCCTCCATCGACGGCAGCCGCACGCGCCCGCTGCCCAACGTCATCTTCGCCCTGGGCATGGACCGCGTGGGGGGCGAGACCGGCGCCATCCTGGCCGCGCGCTACGGCTCGCTCGACGCCCTGCTGGCCGCCCCCGAAGAGGAGATTGCCGCTATCCCGCGCGTCGGCCCGGTCCGCGCGGCGGGCATCGCCGCGTGGCGGGCGCGTCCCGAGAACCTGGAGATGGTGCGCAAGCTCCACGACGGGGGGGTGCGGCCCGAGGCGCCGCTCCCGGCCAAAGAGGGCCTGCCCCTCTCCGGCCAGACCTTCCTGATCACCGGCCGCCTGGAGGGTTACTCGCGGGTGCAGGCCGAGAACGCCCTGGAGGCGCTGGGCGGAAAGATCGCCAGCAGCGTCTCCAAAACGCTGAGCCACCTCATCGTGGGCGAGGAGCCCGGCTCCAAGCTGGCCAAGGCACAGAAGCTGGGGGTACCCGTGCACGACGAGGCGTGGCTAGTGGAGACCTTAAGCGGCGTGGCGCCGCAAGACCCATCGGGCGAGCCGAACGCCGACACCGCCGACACCGCCGACACCGGGCAAGGCATCGCTCAAACGGTCGAAGAGAGCGGGGACGACGATGCGCGGCAGTTGCCGCTGCTGCCGGAGTAGGAGCCTTCACTGCCACCCAGCTTTGCCAAGAAACGTAGCCCGTGAGCGTACATCGTGGGTAGGCAGGGATTGCGACTTGGTATCCGAACGGGAAACGATTCGCAAACACCTCTGCTCGTGGTCCCAGGCCCCATTGGCCCCATTGGCCCCATGGCCCCACAGGGCAATCGCATCTAAATCGGCTGGCAAGGACCTGGAGCACGTAGCGGTGATCCCAGCCGGCCTTGAAGCGTTTGGCTTTGATCCCGCACCGGGCTGTGGACTCGTGCCGCAGGAGCGTCAGCAGCAGCCCAACGTGTTGCGCGTGAGCGGCGCTCATTCGCTTCGGGATGAGTCTAGCTCACGGCGTCCGCTCGACGCGCTTGTTGGGCAGTGCCGACATGCACTCAGGCCTATCAGCAGTCGAACACCGACCAGCAGATGTCGTTTCGCAACCGCTGATCATCCAGGACCAGCGCGCGGATCGCGTCAGGGAGCTGGTCGCGCTGCCATCGGCACTCGAGCCGCCCGGAGCTCTCACCCTCGCCTTCAGGAGCGGCTGCACGCGCCGCCTTGATCGCGTAAGCAGCAGCACCGAGTTCGTGCGCGGCGACGTGCGCGACGGCCCCGGCCTGGCCCGCAGCGTAGGCGGCATGCCGTGCTGCTCCACGCAGGTCTCTGGCCGCGCCCATTGCATGGCCGCCCGCCGCGCGAGCTTGGGTCATCGTGACCTCGCCCCGCACCCAAGCGCGGGCATGCTCGATCGCCTGGCGAGGCCGCGGGTCTGACGGTTGCGCCGACGCGAACAGGTGCAGGACGTGTTCCGCACACGTTGCGGCCCACAGGGCGAGCAGCTGATGGTCGGAGTCTGTGAGCGTCCCCCCGCGGCGGATGGTGATGAAGCGAGGGTCGCGGTCTTTCGGGAGGATCACGGCTGTCCCCTTCTGCGTGCAGCGGCCGCTTTCTCTTCATCCCCTGTGCATGGTTTGGCCAGCGGCGCGACTGCTTTCTCTGGACGAACCCATGCTCACTATACTCGACCGCGACGCGCGACAGCAAGCGGCGACATCCTTGATGTCAGGGCAATCGCATCTACGTGAGGAGCAATGGGATGGGCGAGAGGAGGCGATACGAGGGGGAGAGGAGGACGGCGTGCTGAGGGAGAGACGGGATGGAGCACGACCAGGCTTACAGCAGCGGGGCGTGTGTCGCGGCGTTGGAGGATCCACGCGTGGAGCGGACCACGTGGCACGCGTTGGAGGCGATCGTGGCCATCGCCTGGTGCGCGGTGATCTGCGGGGCGGATGGCTGGGTGGAGAGCGCGGAGTTCGGCACGGCCAAGGAGGCATGGTTCGCCACGATCCTCGATGTGCCGCACGGCGCCCCCTCGCACGATACCTTTGGGCGGGTGTTCGCGGCCTTGGATCCGGACCAGTTCGAGGCGTGTTTCCGGGAGTGGGTCGCGGGCGTGGGGGCACGACGAGGGCTTGATCGCGCGGGGGACGGGGCGGGTGGTTGCGCTCGACGGCAAGACGCTGCGGCGGTCGCATGACCGGGGGAGGGGGACAGCGGCCCTGCACCTGGTGAGCGCGTGGGCATCGGAGGCCCGTTTGGTCCTGGCCCCGCGCGCCGTACACGCCAAGGCGAGCGCGTGGGGAGCCTTGCCCGCGGTGCTCCCGTTGCTGGCGCTGGAGGGGTGCATCGTGACCATCGCTGCGATGGGCACACACGCCTCCAGCGCCCAGGCTATCGTGGACAAGGAGGCTGACGATGTGCTCGCGCTCAAGGACAATCAGCCGCGCCTGTTCAGCGACGTGCAAGCTCTCTTCGCCGACGCCATGGCCGTCGGCGTCCGGGGCGTGGAGCACCGGATGAATCGGCAGGTCGATGGCGGGCACGGACGCGTGGAGATGCGGCAGGCCTGGGTCATCACCGACCCGGCCCACGTGCACTATCTCGACCCGGAGGGCACGTGGCCTACCCTCCGCAGCATCGCGCTGGTGCGCGCCGAGCGGCGCTGCGGCAACCAGGTGAGCCACGACGTGCGCTACTACCTCTCCAGCCTCGCTGGCCCGCGTGTGGCCCGGATCCTCAACAACGCGGTGCGCGCCCATGGGGGTAGTGAGAACAGCCTACACTGGACGCTCGATGTCGCCTTCCGGGAGGACGAGAGCCGGGTGCGCACGGGACACGCGGCCCACAACCTGGCCCTGCTGCGGCGCATTGCGCTGACGCTCCTGCAGCACGAGTCCACGGCCCGGTGCGGGATCAAAGCCAAACGCTTCAAGGCCGGCTGGGATCACCGCTACGTGCTCCAGGTCCTTGCCAGCTGATTTAGATGCGATTGCCCTGTGGGGCCCCATGTGGAGGCTCGCAAATGTCGGAATAGATGATATAATTACGGGAGTTCCTCCTCATTGAGGAGGTTTTCAATCGGGCCTCATTGAGGCCCTTTTTTTATGATTTGAGGCACCTCCCATGCCCCAATCGATAGCCCTCGTGGACGCTGGATTCTTGAAGGCGGAAGGGGCACGAACGCTGCACGTCAAGACACATCAGATTGCTCCTGATGCTCAAGGTTGTGTCACGCATCTGAATCTGTTCTCCCATGCGTGAACCGCCCGCCGATCTCTCTGATGAGACGCTGCGCGCCTGTCTGCGCGCCCACTATGGGCTCGCCGTCAACGACCTCACCTTTCTTCCGATCGGGCACGACTCCTCGGCGTGGGTGTACCGCGCGCGGACGGCAGACGATGGCGAGTATTTCCTTAAAGTCCGCACGCGGGTGACCAATGAGCCCGGCCTCCTGGTCCCGCGCTATCTGCGCGACCACGGGATCACGCGCGTCGTCGCGCCGCTCCCGACCGGCGAGGGCGCCCTGTGGACCACTGTCGCCCACTATGCGCTCATCCTGTATCCGTTCGTCGCCGGGACAACCGCCATGGAGCGCGGGATGTCGGAGCGGCAATGGATCGACTATGGCGCGATCCTCGCACAGATCCATGCAACCGCGCCAGCCGCTGATCTCGCGCGGATGATGCGGCGAGAGACATTTACGCCGGTGGGAGCGAGGGCCATTGAAGACGTGGACCAACGCATCCGCGCACAGTCCTACGACCATCCCGCGGCCCACGAGCTCGCCCCATTTTGGCGGTCGCGGCAAGGGGACATTCACACGCTGCTACAGCGCGCGGACGACCTGGGGCGCCGGCTGGCCCGAAAAGAGCCGTCGTTCGTCCTCTGCCACGCGGACATCCACACCAACAATGTGATGCTGGATGCCGACGGGCACGTGTGGATCGTCGATTGGGACGAGACGGTCCTGGCCCCAAGGGAGCGCGACCTGATGTTCGTGGTCGGCGGCATTATCGGCGGGCTGGTGGGGTCACGTCAGGAGGAGTTGTTCTTTCAGGGTTACGGTGAAACCAGCGTCGACCCGCTCGCGCTGGCCTATTACCGCTACGCGCGGGCGGTGGAGGATATCGGGGACTATGGCGAGGAGGTCTTCTTGCGGCCGGACCTCGGTCCAGGCGCCAAGCGCGCGGCGGTCGAGGGGTTTATGAGCCTCTTCACGCCCGGCAGTATCGTCTCGCTGGCGTTCGCGTCGGACGACTGGGCGACATAGCGATGCTGGGCTGGCGCGAGGCGCCGGCGGACCACCTGACCCTGAAGGGTCATGGCAGGGACGGACCTTAAAAGGTCGGCCGGGAGAGCCCTGCGTCCGCCGGGTGCGCATCAGATGACGGGCCGGGAGACCCTTCAGGGTCCGTGCCCTGCCATGACCTTTCAAGGTCAGGCAGCTTCACGGTCGTGCAGCGCGCTCGGCAAACAGCGGCCGATTGCAGCCATGTCCACGCCAGGGGGTACAATACAGTAGGGGACAGCACACGCACGCAAAGGAGTCTATGGTCGTGAATCTCGTGGATCTTACACAGCTTGATCCTGGCCATGCCGGCGTGACCGTCGCCGCGCACGTGGCCCATCTGCGCGGCCTGGTGGTCGCGGCCAGCGGCGGCAATGGCGGCGGCATCAACGCGGGCAACAACGTCCATGTCGACAATAACGCGGCCCTGCCGTACCTGGCCGTGGCCTACGCGCTGTTCTTCGTCGTCATCTTCGCCTACACCATTAGCCTCTCAC
>JAABUQ010001962.1_pt1 | contig 42195 bp, 41 predicted proteins | sample 5560001 | NCBI WGS metagenome assembly JAABUQ01 (sample SAMN10711888, study PRJNA513371) | rock metagenome | isolation source: Antarctica rocks | place: Antarctica: Victoria Land, Finger Mt nord | collected 2015-12-18
AAGCGGGATGTGGGCGGGTTCTTCGGGGGCGAGATTTATAATGGGGGGGGGTATTCCTGCGGGTTTGAGGAAGTGGGGAGATTGAGAATTGAGTGAGGCGCGGGTGGAGGGTTGTTGGAGGGGTGGATTGGAGTGGGAGATAGAGGTTGGAGCGAATTTCTAACAGGGGGCTGCTGGACGAGGGGCGTGTGCTGATTGGCTGGCACCAGGGTTGTGGTCGCACATGGAATCGACGCTGGGAGGCTGGAAGTGGCCGAATGGGGTTAGAGAGGGCAGACGACGGTGGAGGATGGAAACGCCATAGATAGGGGTTAGACCTGTAGCCAGAAATGTCGAGGTAGAATACATGCGCAGGATTGAGGATGTGTACAGGGGGGTATCAGAAACAGTGCAGCCGCGAAATATAGACAAGACCGGAGACGCCCTCTTCCAAACACTGACCGGCAGCAAGTGCTATTCTGCATCCACGAACGAGCTCGCCAATCCCCCAAAGAAAGGTACTTCGAAGCGATCCAGCCCGTCGGCTATTTGGGGTCAGCGTTTGCAATGTCTGTGAGGACGGACAGTGCGGCATACCATCTCGATAGGCGTGAAAGGTTAGGAAGCCGATCAGGCCGATGTCAACAACGAATAGCATCCATGAGAGGATTTGCGACCAGGAGAAGATTAGGTGGAGGAACTACTGGTGGGTCAGCTGTGAGTTTGCTGCGCGCTTTGCTGCGGGGAGGGCTGACGAAGATGGCGGTGAATAGGAGGGCGGATTGCCAGGCGTGGAATCTGTGTTGGGGAAGCGTTAGCTTTATGTTTTCTCTCGACAGCCTCTGGATGGCAGAGAGAGCAAGTGCATGGCAAATTGAAAGAGATGGCCTATTGTAGTGAGGAACGGCAAGGCCAAGAGAACGTGGCGAATTCAATTTGGAAATGGTACCGTCCTGCAAAGCGCGGCTTCAACGTATACAATTTTGTCTTGCAGCATGCTGTGGCACACAACAATCCCAAAGGCAGGCAGAAGCCATTGAGGGCTATCATGCAAGCCACTCGTACGGTTGAAGCTGCCTGGTCGCCCTTGAGCCCACTGGTTGGGGTACAACGACGTTGAAACAAGCCCTATTGAACAACGCACAGCTTCGTAAAAGCAAGCCAGCGCTGGGAGAGGGAAAGGGGAAAGTGCGGCTTGAAAGCATACAAACAGCCACACACAGCAACCAGGCAGGCCCACAGGACAGTCAGTGCCACGAAGAGCTACCAGCGAGGCCCCAGGACAGTCAGATTGCCACGACCCAATTGAAGAGCTTGAAAGCCGACTTCTAGAGCCAAAAGACGAAGGGGGGGATTCAATAGCGGCCCAAAAGAAAACACAAAAGCACGAGGATATGCTAGGTAGCCCCCGTGAACGTTCAAAATGCATCTGTTTCCTAAAGACTCTCGAAGATCCATTTTCAGTGCTCAGAAAGACACAAGCATAATCGCACGTTCCATAATCGATGAGATAACGACTAGGTAGGCCCACAGACTGTCGTTCTTCTTTCATGTAAAGGGGAAGTGCTCTGGAGAGCCAGAGAAGCCTTCGATCTTCACAAGAATGGCCTCACGTATCTGGAAATGTTTACGTACCGAACATAATCACTCTTGTGCTCTACCACCAGCAGCACAAACGGGCCCGCTGGAGGCAGCAGCAGATATGCCAACATTGCTTCATAGTCCAGCCTCAATGGCAGGCTGGTCTCGAACAGGTTGACATCCAGCCTGCCGGCTTCTATATCTCCTCCCCCGAAACCTGCATTTCCCCTTCGAGGCTCATCGTTGAAGTAACTGGGTGCTGGGAGAGAGGAGGTGCCAAAGGGATCAGCTATTGGACGGTTCGGAGAAGGAGATTTGCCGCCGTTGCGATTAGGGGATAGGGTGCTGTTTGGAGGCGGAGAAAGGGCTCGAACGGACTCTGGAGCGGTATCTTGGTAGGGAGCGAAGTCCATTGTCGATCGGAAGTACTTGGAAGAATCCAGAGATGTACTATCTTGTGCTTGGGAGTCTGTGATGCCTCAAGAGGCGTGAAACTGCGGGTAAATTTCGGATCGTGCCGTTGGTACGCTATTGCACACTATGTTGGGGCCTTCCTCTTCCTGGTCTCCTCTCCAAGATGGCAACCTCCAACTGTGACACCCTTGCTTGCTCTGGAGAGCCTGGATTGGCAGCTGCATCCAAAACCCTCCCTAATATGATCACCAGAAGCCCTGGATGGAAGCGGCTACCCAACTCTCGAAAATATGCGTCAACAGAGCTTCATGCTCCTCCACGAAGCCCCCAACTCGTCCACGCCACCACATACAACTACAAGCACCTTCGGACTGGGGAAGCATAGCATGCAAGAAGATCCAAGGAGTACGACTCCAACGGACTTGCTGAGAAGAGGAAAGCTTGATACAGAATTGCCAGCGTTTTGAATGCATGCCTTTTTTGCTGCCGTCATGGTTTCTAGCTACCGTAGCGAGCAAACAGATTACTTCTATCCAGATTTCTTTCAAGATGCAACATACTGCTGCAGAGACAGGAGGGATGAAGTCGCCCGCGGCCTGTCCGTATTACCAAAAGAGAGCCAATCCTCAGTGGCAAGAGATGGGTAGCCCTTCTTGATCCCGGAGAGAAAGACTTTCTTGTGTACGTTTTTACATTGTTCTATTGCTGCAAAAACTTCGTTCCATGTGTTGCTCAACGCTATGAAAATGAGGAAACACAACATAAAAGACTTTAGAATATCATGAATGCTTTGCCGCGCTGGGAGGAATAAAGCGAATACGCTCTTGCTATAGAAGCCTGCTAGGTTGTGGCAGGGCGACTGCCGGATGTTGATATTGGATCACTGGCGCGCGGAAGCTCCAGTCCATAACGGGCAGTCGCCCGCACACGGATTCTCCTCCAGATGTTCCTCTACCATGAATTGCCTTGCTATCCTCTTTCCCCTCGCCATCCTTTCTCAGCTCCAGTGATAGCTTGCCTCTCGAAATATCCATTCCTCAGGTGCCGACAGTTGCCCACTGGCCTCGCTAGCAACCCTCCTCATTTGGCCCAACATTCATCACAAGTCCGGCCAGCAGCTTCGAGATAATCACAGCAGCGATGGCGCTCACTCAGCACTTGAGTAGAGCTCTACACGTACTTCATTATCTCTTTCCCACACTACTCCTCGCCTACTTCACCATCGCGAGCTGCATCAGTGTCTGCATGCTCCAGAATCTCAGCGCCAAGAACAGCGAGCGGGTACGCAAACCACTAATTTGGCTGCAGACTTTGGTCTTAGTTTTGTATTGTATTGAAGCTGGGATGCTCTACTCATCTACTAGAGACAGTAACGTAAGTATTCCTCACTTACTTTGGGCAAGCGCTCAACTCGTGACCCATTTACCTTTCCCGCTAATAGCCATGTTAGGTCTCCGAGCTCTGGGGAGCGCTCAACTGGATGATCTTGACCGTCTCGCTCTTTGAATCCAAGCGCCCAGTCTGGCACGTATACTGCGGCTCATGGGCTGTTGCCATCCTTGCAGAGACCGTCTTCTCCGGCTTTGCTTTCCCCGGCCTCCTTCCCACACCTTTTGACATCAGCAGGTTCACCATTCAAGCAATACGCCTCACGGCGCTAGCGCTCTTGCCATTGGTATTCTTCTTCGCATTTCGAGCAGAGTACGCAGACGAGGAGTCCGGTCCCTTGCTCGGTAAGACCGGACCGTCCGCTGTTGGGAGAGACGAGGCTTCAGACTATGGAACTATCTCTGAGGAATCTTTCAATGAGGAGCTCACAGAGTCTGAGAGGTTTCAACGCCAAAAGAACAAAGCGGCTAAACGACACCTGAGGGAAGTGCTCATCGCAAGTGGGAACTATTTCAAATACGCTGGAAGATTCGCGGTGTTTGTCCCCGTTGTGTGGCCTTCCGGCAAGCCTTGGCTCCAATTGCGCCTCATTGGTGTGCTCTCATGTGTTCTCATCTCGAGAGTGCTAATAATACTCCAGCCTCTTCAGCTTGGATTGCTCTTGGACGCTCTCATGGTGCGGAGGGCTTCGGGGTCTGATTTTCCCATACGCCCCCTAGCTCTCTTCATTCTCTTCAGTTGTTTCAAATATTGCGTTCCACTTATAAAGGGTTTACTTTACCGTCCGGTGGAGTTGAACACCAACAGATCCATCAGGGCTATGATTTATGCCAAGGTGATGATTCTGTCAAAGGACTTAAAGAGCACCGAAGAGACCGTCAAATTGTTCCATCAGGGCCTTTCGCTACTACAAAGGTTGGATACGGCAATCTTTGAAATTTTGCCAACGTGGATCGACCTAGTGGCTATCGTGGTCTGTCTGCGCATCCTCTTCAGTCCGTACATGGCCTTAGGCCTCTTCACTACGGCAATCTTCTACATGTGGTGTTCGACTTACTGGAATCCCAAATTGCGGACCTGTGATAGCGATCAGGTTGCACTCGAGAGAAGCGAACAAACAATGATGTAAGCTCAATTCTTTGCAGTAGCCTTCTCCAGTTCATGCTTTGTTACGTCGATACCTTTCTTTCTCCGCGTCCAACACGTTGTCATGTCTTGAGGTCTCACTCAGCTCACTCTAAAGCACTGTAAGTATGCCATATGATCTGGACTGACTCGCAACTAGGGAAGAGATGGTAAAACGATTACCCATGACTACTCTATATAATCAGCAGCGTCATGAGGAGAGGCGCTTTTCTGACTTGCTGAATACTAAAATGGCAATACGATGGAAGCTCTCATTAATTCGTGACACTGCCAAGATTGTACAAGGCCTTTGGCTGCTGTTTGCTTTCGGAGGCCTCTATGCCATGGCAAGTATGCAAGTCTACTATGGCTTGCAAACAATCGGAAGCTTTACAACACTAGTGTTCTACCTGATGACCTTTGGCAGTGGGTGATTCTCTGCTTGGAATTAGTATAGAAGCTGACAGATGCTCAGACTGTCTTCAACGCCTGGGCCGAATCGAGAATAACCTCACGCAGAGCTGTCTGGACGCCGAATCCCTTCTCGAATTATTCCTTGCAGAACCTTCGGTGAAAGATGGGTCTTCCATTCTCAAATTCAAGGGAGGAAATGTCTGTTTCAAACACGTTTCTGGTGGAAGGAGACGGACCTTACAGGATGTGAGCTTCGATATAAAGCCTGGTTCACAAATTGCACTTGTTGGTGGAGCACACTGTGTTGGTAGCACAATCTTGAAGCTGTTGTCCCGTGCCTACGACCCTCAAGAAGGTAGCATCACCATCGATGGTCAAGACATCAGTGATGCGACGTTCGAGAGCCTGCTTACACACATTGGTATTGTCTCTCATACTATGATACTCATGAATGAGACTGTGTTGGAGAATGTTCGATATGCCAAGCTGAGCGCAACCGACGAAGAGGTCATGGATGCATGCAAAGCGGCCGCGATCCACGATGACATTCTCACTTACGCCTATGGATATTCCACCAAGGTCGGCGAGCGTGGGGTCAAACTTTCTAGTGGGGAGAAGCTAAGGGTTGCCATCGCTAGAGTCATTCTCCAGAATCCTAACATCATTCTGCTAGATGAAGAGAGAGAGTTCGTCGACTTCGAATCTGAGAGACTTATTCGGACTGCTATTCAGAACTTGACTCAAGGACGCACCACGGTTGTCGCCGCCCGTCGCGCCTCTACGTTGAAAGGTGCGCAGAATGTTCTCGTCATCGAAGATGGCAAGGTCAGTTCGCAAACGCTTGGTATCGACCTTGTTAGACAGAAGGGCACCTCCTTTCAACTTTGGATGGTGAAATTCGGAATTGTCGATGATAGCGATGTTGATCAAGAGACCGATGGTATCAAGTCGGAGTCCACAAAAGTGGTGAGAAAGGTGGCTGAGCGAAGCGATTCATCTTTGAGTGGTAAACCTTTACGTCCAGATGCACCCGAGTTCCGACCCAAGGATGATCGCTATCGATATCTTCGATCAAAAATGGCATCTGGGGGGCCTCAGCCTTCGCCCGAACAAAAGCCTTCAAGCCATTCGCGCAGCCGTGGCGGGATATCTGGATATGAGCATAAAAACGCAGTGGGGACCAAAGCGGAGAAGGGGCCCCGGAAGCAGAACCAGAAGAAGCAGCATGCCACCACCACTACAGATGAGGACCATACTTCCGATGCTTTACGGTCAGAGTCCCGCCCTACCAAAGCAGACTCTCAACACGATGGTCCAGTGCTGGAGGCCGTGTCAAACCAGAAAGCTGGGCCAGCAAGTCACTCTCGCTCTCGCTCCCGACGTCGTAAGCTAGTAAAGAGCGAGAGTAGTGTCTCGGCCTCTAACGATGCCCAAGGCAACGGAGCCAGCGGGCCTTCGCCTCTGAATAGCGCTGGAGTTGGCCCAGTAAGACATGGCCATCGTCACGTGTCGGCACCCACCACTATCCCAAGCTACAGCACCTTGCAAGGGCACACCCAGCAACAGCCAAGTACCCGCCGTCAGCGTTATCGTTCTAAGAAGCGCAGTGCTGCGGCTTCCGGCTCTAGTACTTTGGTGTCAGAGCCAGGCGTGTCTGACCTCGCGGTATCCGACCTTGGAGGTTCAGCCCGCCGGGATGCAGTCTCCAAGTTTCAGGGCCTTTATCGCACCCGGCGCCTCATCACCACGGCCGGTCCAATCGTTGATACCGTTCCCTTTGAGGAATCGCAAGCTCTGGTCAACGGGCCGACTACTATCAAATTTGCGCCCGGCTCTTGAGCTGTATGATCGATGAAAGCTGTGTACTTCCTCCCGCTTGGTACAGACGTGGAGGGAGCATTCTTCGATTTGCGTTTCTTTTTGCTAAGGCGAGGAAGGGTAGAGAAAGGAATTATGAACAGTATGGCATGCATATATTGCTACAACGGCAAAAATGGGCAAGACTGTCTTTTCTCCGACAGGTTGTAAAGATTCGAACATCACTGCGCAGGTCTCTTTCCCATAGCTCTTCTACAGCAATAGAATAGTACCGAATGAAAAACCATCAACTACGTATGGAAAACCTTGTGTGCTTTCCATACCTTACTCATGATCGCTACACCGATCGTCCCAACCCGCCCCCAGTTCCCGTTTCTGCCTCGATCCACACTCAATTTAAGATTCCCAACTCAATGAATCCTAACGAATCAAACCCCTCCATCAAATACGCAAAGGTCGCTTCAGGGGAGGGCATATCATATCCTCAAGAATTAACCCCCTATATCCAAAAAAGTCGGGAAGGGATACACATTAATATTCGCGGTTCTTGGGGTGTGAGTACTAGAGATAGATTTGTACCGCCGAAAACTCGTCTATATCTACCCCTTCCCCTTTTCCTCCTCGGCTACAGTAACACCCCATCTAGACTTCCTAACCCCAACATTCGCAACGGACCAAAACTTTCCGTCAAAAGTCTTAACGTCCTACTGGCGGAGAGCCTACGTTGGCCTTAAACGCCAACCCCCTATATCCAAGAAAAACACGGCAAGGTATAACGTAGGGAGTGCGATTCTTGGGGTCGAGAGCGTAAGGGAGTTTGCATAATAAAGGTAGGGTTGGAGTGGTGTGGAAGGGTTTTTGCCGTACGCAAGGTACGTGAGGTACGTATAAATGGGTCGCGGATGTCAGGTATGATGTCTGCTATTGAGGGGGGGGACTTGTGCGTGAGGTTTGCTACGTGGTCAAGAATCTCATGCGGGATGCCAGCTACTCATGGAAAGGGTACGCGCCCCGATCACCCACCTGCTCAAACAACTCAGGCCCGATCGACTTCCCCGGTCGAGGGTCTCACGCCCCGTCCGGGGTATCCAGGCAAGGATCTCACGACCCCCAACCACCCACCTGGTCAAATACCTCACGCCCGATCATCCTCACATTCAAGGATCCCACGCCCAATCACCCTCACACGCAAAAAGCACACGTACCCTTCTTTCCACTCACTCACGGATCTTGCGCCCGATGCCTGCCACCTGGTCAAGCATGCCCACCCCAACAGCCCACCCAGGCAAGTATATCACACCCGATCCCGCCCAATCCAGGCAAGTATCTTAAGCTCGATCCCTTCCAACCCAGTCATGTATCTCATGCCACGACCTCCCCATCCAGTCAAGCATCTCACACTCCCTACCTCCCGCTGACTGAAGCACCTCACGTCCGGACTTTCCCAACCCACTCAAACAGTACACGCCCCAACCTCCTATCCAGGCAAGTATCTCCCGCCCGATGCCTCCCAACCCAGTCAAGCATCTCACGCCCGATCACCCTCCCCACCCGCACTCGACCCCCCAGCCTCACTCCTCTTCGCAGCAGCCATCTGCCACGCCGGTATCGCAGCCCTGCGATCCGCGCTCCGTTTGGGGGAATCGGTCTGCGGGCTCGTGCTCTCCACCTTCGGCACGGTTATACCAGGCGCAGGCAGCGAGGGCGTCGAGGCCGCAAGATCGACACCGGATTGATTCCGCGGGGGGGAACCGCTGGAGCCATTGACGCCATTGGAGGCCGAGGCGGCGGGCTCATCACCTTTCCCCTCGCCGTTGGCCGTAGCAGCTTGCTGGCTCGACGGCAGGAATCGCGCTGACCGCCCAACCCTGTTCTCGAGTAATCTCTTCAGGCTGCCGACTTCGGCGCTCACCTCCTCGAGCCGTGCGTCCCCGGCGGCTTTCCACCCTTCCAGCGCGCGGGGGATGGTTTCCTTGATGTTGGCGACTTGGTCGGCGATGATGCGGCTTTCGGCCTCGCGGCGGGTGTTTGTGGCTTTGAGGTCGTTGATGGTGGTGGTGAGGGATGTGAGGGTGTTGTCGAGGGTTTCTGTGCGGGCGACTTCGGCGGATTTGAGGGTGGTGGTGTCGGTGGTCAGTTGGTCTATTAAGGCGAAGGCGCGAGTGAAGGAGGCGTCTATTTGGGATTTGTCGATTTCGAGTTGGGGTGGGGTAGGGGGGGTGATTAGGGGGAGGATGTAGCGCTGAGGATTTGGGGAGAGGGGTTAGCTCGTGTGCGCTTGGTGTGTAGGGAGTAGGGAGGGGGAAGGAGGTACCTGGGCTGCGACGTATAGGCCGTAGCCTACGCCTGTTGTTACTGTGGCCATTATGAACCAATCCCGCCAGTCGCGGTGGGGCGGTGGAGGTGGTGGACCCCACGGTGTCCCGGGATATGCACGGTAGCTGGGTCCATGTTGTGAAGGTTGCCGGGATATTTGAGGGGGATAGGCATACTGATTTTGTGGAGGAGGAGGTGGGCTTTGAGGTGTGGAATCGCCTGCTCGGGCTAAGGCAAGGTCGACTTCTTCTTGGGTGAGGTTTTTGGATTGGAGGAATGCTATTCGTTTGTCGAGCGCGGAGGCGGCGACGGAGGGATCTTGGAGAACTGGTTCCGATGTCAGCTTACGGGGCTTTGCTTCAAGTCTTTCTCGAGCTCACAAGAAACCTGCGATGGGTTAGTTGAGGTTGATGGATTGTGGATTGAAAGGAGAGGCTCACAGCAGAGGAAACCAAGTCTTCTCGCACCATCTTGAGTTCTGTGAGGGAAAGAGGCTAGAGTGTTGCTTGGAATTGAGACTTCCTAGTCACCACATGAACACCTTGTGAGATCATTTCGTCAACACAAGTTCTAAATGAGAGAAATCAAAAAATGCGTCTGCTGGCTCGATATACAGCCCCCTCGGCCGGGAGTTTGGACCTCGGTCCGCTCATGTAGGACGAAAAAGTCTTGGCACCGCGCCAAATCGACTCATGTGGTACAAAATAAATGCGACTAGCTTTCCGCCAGACAATCCCCATATTCCACTACCAAGATCATTCTTTTCTCTACCATCGCACTCTTATATGGTGGGCTGAAAGATATGTAGCCTCAATGTCAAGCTGATAAGTGCTATGATAGTATATTAGTATGAAATCATAGAGAAAAGTAATGACATTGGTGGGGGACCAGCCCGAAAATAGGGGGTTCCCCACTAGGGGAACCGGTCGCATTTATGCTGTCCCCCGCGAGATTGACTAGCTTCCGCTTTGTTTACATCCACCTCAACATTCAAAGGCCTTCTCTCTTATTCCAGCAATCGACCATCTATCTTATTGCGATCGCGTACGAACCATTTGCAACGGTGTTCTTATATTGCACTTCAACCGAATCAGACAACTCTGCTGCCAAGATGTCGCAGGACACTGGACTTTTCAGTGTGCGACGACCTCGAGAAGTAAGTTTATTTGCGAGGAGAAGACCCTCAGCGTTGATTGAAGTCGCAGACTCTCGGTGGCCTCAATTACAACTCAGCAATCCCCCAGCCAGCATCTGCCCTCAAACGGTCAAACTCGATATCAAACATCAAAGAAAATCAAGCACCCCACACCTCGAATCATGCGCGCTCCGTCTCTTCGTCGCGCATGTCCCTCGCTCCCAACCGCCCACCACAGCCCTCTTTCCAACGATCTTCATCAGGGACTGGCCTTGCAGATTTTGGTCGCCCTTCAACGGTCCAAAGAAGCTCGTCGTCTAATATATTCAACAATGCCTCAGCAAGTCGAATGAGCTATGCGCCGGGCGCGATGACTCCAGCAAACCAAAAGTCTTTGAGTGCGTCACAAAGTCTTCAGCGACGAAGCAGTGTATACTCGAGACCTTCTTCTACGGGCCCAATCGGCCATCAGTCATTCTTCACACAAGCACCTACGGCAGCCACAATGCCCCGAGATCCTCGGCCGTTAAGAGACCCGAATTACCGAAACAAGATCGGCCAAGAGTTGCTGGATTACCTCACGCGCAATAACTTTGAGCTTGAGATGAAGCGCTCTCTAAGCCAAAAGTCTATGAGTTCACCTACTCAGAAAGACTTCGAGGCGATCTTCCAATGGCTTTACCAGCGAATTGATCCGGCATATCGCTTTCTAAGGAACATCGATACTGAAGGCCCCTTCGTGCTAAAGCAAATCCGGTATCCTTACGCGCAAGCTTTCTCGAAATCTCACTGGGGTGCATGCGGTGGGCAGAACATTTGGCCCACGTTCCTGGGCATGCTTCATTGGTTCATGCAACTGGCCAATATGATCGATCATTACGACGCCGGTGACTACGATGATGCGTGTGCGGAGGCCGGTGTCGATGTTAGCGGTGATAGGATAATCTTCCGCTTTTTGGGCAGTGCATATCGAGAATGGCTGCAAGTTGAGGATGGCGACGACGAGGATGATGCAGACAAGCTACTAATTCCACATGTCGAGGCCATGGCTGCAGAGTTTGAGGCTGGAAACAAGAAGTACGCAGAGGAGATGAAGATCTTAGAAGCCGAGCATGAGGCTCTCAAGCAGCAGATCGCAGAAGCAGAAGCTGCCGCACCGGATGTTGCTAAGCTTGATAAGCATTTCAAGATCCTCGAGGATGACAAGAGAAAGTTCGAGGAGTACAATACTAACGTCGAAGGCAAGGTCGAGAAGTACGGGTCTCGAAACAAGTTCTTATCCGAAGAGATCGAGCGGACAGAAGCTGAGTTACGAGAGGCCAACAATGAGAAAGCCAGTCTCCAAGAATCGGTCGACAGGCAAGGCATTACGATCCAAGACATCGATCGGATGGCCAACGAGCGGGAGCGTCTCCAAAAAGGTCTCGAGGCCTCGTCCACCAGACTTGAAGAGGTCAAGAGGAAAGCCACGGATAAAGAGAGCGATGCCAGCTATGCTCTCGAAGATCTCGAACGTGCAGTCGAGAAATACAACTCCCTCTGCTACCAAATCGCCTTAATCCCCTCAACAGCAGCAAACGCCAAAGGCCAAGAATTCGAACTCCACGTCAACATTGACGCTACGCCCAACTTCTCCTCCTCACAATTAGGCGCTTCTCAACGTGGTGGGAGCCAAAATGATCGACTGCTCGCCGACGCATCAACAGGCTACCACCCAGCGCACATTCTCAACCTCGACCTCCGCGGCCATGTGAAATCCGAGTTCATTTCCCTACGCAAAGAGATCAACGAGCGCCGTACGCTCGCCGTGGACGCCGATATGAAGAATCACGAACTCCTCGACAGCATCAAAGAGGCCATCGATGACAAGAGGAGCGAGGTAGAGGCGTTGGAGCACCGGGTCAGAGCCGCGGAAGAGGAATTCGAGAAGACAAAGGAGGTAACATCCACCCAGAAGGTGGCGTCCGATGCGCAGATCGAGAAGATGGAGAAGGAGCTGGCGAAGATGAGGGGAGGGTTGGAGGAGAGTGTCCAGCTGATGGAGCAGAGGGAGATGAACACTAACATCGAGTATGCATTCCCCTAGTCCCATTTTTCCTCCGTCATCGGTTTTCACCGTGGAAGAAGAGACAAGGCTGACGGAGACAGATTCGAACAACTGACCCTACGCGCCAACACCCTGCGCGAGGAACTCCACACCGAGATCGAGAAGATGCTAAACGACATTATCAAATTTAAGATCCATGTCCAGAAGTCCCTCGAGGATTACGAGGTCTTCGTCGCTAACGAAGTTGACGCTGAGCTTGAGGATTATGGAGTGATGGAGGGGACGGGGGAGGCGAAGGTTGAAGAGTAAGTGATGGCCGATGTAGGGGACTAGTTTGGGGTTCTTGATTATTGCGGCATTGTATGTATCTGCACCATGAGGGATAAGAGCGATGAATTGGATTGGGGCGGCGGCGTTGGATAGGTGAGCGTGATGATGGGATATGGATGTTGAGATACCTTTTGTGAGATAGTGCCGCCGTCAGTCGAAATATCTGGAACTCGGTTCAGCCATACGAGTTCCCAGAAATAACAGACTTCAAGAGACATATGTAGTATTCCGCATCGAGCCCCTGCACAAGGCTTCCACACAGCATATAAACATCGAGCGATGTTACACAGTGCATAACTCCCTCCCCACTAGTCTCACCCCCTAGCCCACGCAGCTACGCTGCCCCATCCCAAAAGGTCAACTACGTTATCAAAGCGTACACTCATAATCTTCATTCGTTACCCATGGCCTACATCAACCTCCCACCTTCGCCACCCTTCCTCCCAACCCCCCCGCAACAGTTGATTAAATCCAATCCCGTTTCCAACCCTAGTCGTAAAGCGTAGTATACCTCCCCAACAGCTCCTCCACCACCGCCATCTCCGCTCTGTCCACTCCCTCAGCCACAGCCAAACCCTCCCGCTCGTCCGCTCCCATAGCCGCAGCAAAAAGTCCCGTCTCGCCGTCGGCTGGTACATCATCCAATGGATGCGCGGAGTAATTCTTCTTTCGTCTCTTGAATCTATCCACGAATCCCTTGCTCACTTTTCTGGCACTCGTAGGGGCGTCGCCGCCGTCGTGCTTGTAAGATACCTGAAGAGGGAAACGACCCGTTCGCAGGTCGGAATACTCGAATTCATGGAAAGGCGGTGAACCTGGGCTGGGATCATGGTGGGCGGCTGCATGGTCGCTGGGTAGCTTTGCGCGTCGTGCGAAAAATGAAGCGTCCGATGATGGCTCACTGCCAAATCGATTTCTCACGATTGATACGTCGTCGTCTTGGGGAACGTGGTTGGACCTGGTTGGTGGCTGTAAGGATTCATTGCAAATACGAACCCCGTCAGCGCTGTCACCATGACGCTTCAGAGGTGGAGTAGGCGAGGGAGGATCTCCTCGAATACACTTGGCTGTTTCAAGGACGGCGTCAGAACTTCCTAAGGATGCCTGTGACATGATGGGAAGCTCCCCCTTCCCATGTCTGCGAAATTCGCTCTTGGCTGGACTAATAGAGGGTATCTTTGCGTGACCTCTCGCTGGTGCGTGGGATGTAGGCTGTGAAAATTGTTCCTTCTCCCCTTGTGTGATTGCGGAATCTGCGGGTGCACTAAAGGGTTCGACTCTGCGCTGACCAGTCAGTGCGGCTGGCTGCATGCTTTTCTTGGTCTGACGGTCTCCGATATGCTCTGTACGACGCTCACTCTCAATATTTGCCATCGTATCGCGGGAGCCAAGGAGCTGGGAAGGAAAGTTTGCTCTTCCTGGAGAATCTCCCACAGGGACTGAGGTGATATTCGACAGTTTCCGTGGCGCTTGAAATTTGGCAATCCTTTCCTTCGCAATTGCGATTTTGTTCGACACCCGTTGTGTCACTTCTGTGGGTGCCTTGTCTCCCGACAATTCCATTTCGCTCATAACCTCCTCAGTCATCTGATCAGGCAATATTTGTCCCGTCGGGCTTGACATGCTATGATATAGTATAGCTTTGGTAGGCTTTCCTGTCTGGGAAGGTGCATAGTTTTGGGTATATTGAGAGGAGTTTGCTTCGAAAGTGTCGCGAGGAAAGCTGGGGGGGGTTACTCCTGTCAGGTATTCTTCAGAATCAAAATGCTGAAGCCTGTGGATATCATCGATAGCGGTGTTCCTGGGAGACATGGAGAATGCTTCCTGGCTGGGTTCATGATCTTCATAGGTACTTTCTCCTAGCCCCAAAGCTAGGCTCGCGCGCGCGGGCCTGTAATCTCCTTCCAGCCTGAGAGTCTTTGGTCTTTTCATTTCACGCTCCACCACAAATTGAAGACCTGGAACTCCTTTGAACGTCATGTCTCGATGGTAGACATCGGTCTTTGTTCTCGTCAGTGAGAGAAGAGAAGATTCCAACTCTTTGCTATCTAGCTGCTCGTCGATCATCTTCTGCTCAAAGGCATGAAGGGTCTGAAGCATATCTAGGACGGAAGGTGAACCTTTTTCCTCAAGTCTGGCGACATGCTTCCTTATGGCTAGTCTTTGCATTTTGACATTTTGTAATGACCACGTCAATTCAATCTTGTCGAAGTAGTCCTTTACGATAGGCTTCATAAGGAAGAAACGCAGCTCGGAATCAATGTCACCGCTATCAATAGAGGCAGAAGGGGTTTGTGCAGAGGAACACTCCGACAAACATGAAGGGAGCGCAGCCTTCGGCTCATAGGGTTGCAGCTTAGAAGTAGCTTGGAGAGTTTGATTGGGGAGTTCTCGTGTCGAGGATGGTGGATCTTCACCGTCGCTCAACGCGTGATTGTCTAGGGTTCGGTGATTCTCAGTCTTGCCGCACTGATCCACTGAAGGCTGAGCGAACATGGAGATCAAGGAATGTGGACCGTCCATGCCTCCGAGCGCTGGATTTTCATGTCCGCATTTTAGATTCGAACCTTCACAGACCGTTTTCTCATGTTTTTGACGTGCGTCTAACAAACATTTCTTGTTCTGTTGCTCTTTCAGCATCAGTTCCATCTGGTAATCATGAAGTGGGTTATTGTCACAGCTACTGGCTAGTTGCATGCGAGGTGCGTGTGGGCTGGATGGCTTGGCTGCAGTCGACGAGCTTGAGGAGACCAGTGTGTTATCTGAAGCTAGCTCGTAAATTTCGCTCTGTATTGGAGGTTTTGGTGGAAGGTCTCCAGCATTTTGGCAATCAGAAGCTTCAACTGAACGAGTCGGTGCCCTTTCAAACATTGCAGGTTCATCGCTAGGTTCAGTGGGCGGATTACTACCAGAACTCTTCTCGCCTGACAGTCGGAGTAACCCCTTTTGTGCCACATTGCTAACTTTGCGGGCTATGGTGGCCTCTCCGGACATCATGAATTCGTTCGATTGATGCAACGATATGATGGCACGAATAAGATCTCCCTGCTCGATCATGTTGGATGTTGTCGAAGCATTGAAGTCGGCCATCTTCTTCGAAAGAGCCAGAGTTGCGACCTGTAGCATCACCATCAAAGTTCCCTTTGCTTCCCTTAAGTCTCCTCTTAGACTTTCGATCCCCGGCTGCAGGAATGGCCATTTTGCTTTCTCATATTTGGAGAGTTCAACTTTGCCTCCTTTCAGCCTTGAGATTCCGCGGAGCTGTTCACTTGCTCTGCCAGCTTGTTTCTCAATTTCTCGGAAGACCGTTTGGCAGACGCCCGCTGAAGTTCTTGTGGTCTCCAGACCGCCCGGACTAAAGATACTGATGCCATCACCCACGGCTTTTTCGGTCATCAATTCTCCCAATTGGTGTAGGATTCCAGACGTGAGGGAGACGTCATTTCCAATTGAAGTAACACGCTCTGAGGCAGTACTGATCTGGTTTGCGAGCGTCACCAATTTGATCGAGATTTGTATTCCCGCTGTCGCAATGCTGACAACAGACGCGGCTACACTGAGACCGTCCATTGCAGACAACATAGCCTAATTTCATTAAAAAGGCATTTTTTTGGCATAGGAAACGGAGAGAAGAGAGAAGGCGGAAGTGAAGAGATGGAAGGTGAGATAATTGCGGCTAAGGGATCACAGCCTTGCGCTTCCTCCTGCTAGACACGCCTGGCCACAACTTGGCAAGGAATTTGAATAACGAGTCCCGCTCAATGATCAAAGGATTGCAATGTATGCTGAGTCATACGCAGACCTTGCCGCAACACCGACTGTATGACTTGTGTTCGAGGGTAGTATCTAAAGTGAATGTGCTTCAGGAAGATTCTCGCCGAGGCAGGATGCGAACTGAGTGAGGGTCACGTGCTTTGGCTGGTCTACTGCGCTTCGCTTGCAGTTGTAGATGCAGTATTCGGTAGGATGGAATCACACGTTCAAAGTACTTGACAATAACGGCTCGCACTAAGGAAGACACTCAATTACTGCAAGATTTCTGCCCGGTACAAGGCTCCAGCTTTGAAGTGTCGGATCTCATGATTGTTGATCTACCGCCAGCCTCTGCATCACAAGCAGAACGTTTACCAGCGGTAATATGGAGCTCCCCTGCGCTGCTTTGGTGTTCTATGTTGCTTTCTGTACATTTCCTTCAGAAGGGTCTTGCTCCTTCTCCAAAGAGAATCGGCAACTGCCAGTCTTCCATTCAATGTGGTTCATCTACTTATGTAGTCATACTCCCAGTACATTACCGAGAACGAGAATTTAAAAGACTTCTTTAGAACCCTTAGGGTCTTCCTGGGCTCTGCTATACTTCCAAAGGACACCCGTTCAGAAACAGTGCATACCCTTCCAGAATGATGTCAGGATTCGACACCTCAGCCTGCGTAAGTCCATGCTGAAGTCATCCTCAGGCTATAATATATATTTACGCGATGAGGATCAAGTCGCGCTACTGTATTGAGAGCATTATAATTGCATCTGTGAAACAGCCTTGTATAAGTCGCCCAAAAATTCCTGCGGATGACCATCAGCAGTACGGTAGCACGTTCTTGGCCAACGTTGCAACATCGTAGTTTCGTCGACTCAATTACCACTGGATGTCTCCCAGCGCCAATGATTTGAATATTTATTTAGGATTAGAAGTTCCCCGCTTCAAGACCGATCGCATGGAAGCCTTCGCTGATACCACACCAACGTCAACGCCTACCCTCTCTTCGAAATCCAGACCGTTGTGGAATATCGCAATCTCATGCTTGAAAGCCATAACGACACTGCCGTTTCCCGTGATCAATGTCGACATTTGCTCCAGTGTGCTGTGCCACTGCAACGGTACGAAGAAATGCCTCGTGTAAAACGTCTCCGGCGAGACGTCGTCAATGTTGAGCGAACAAATCCAGCCATGATGGTTAAGAAACACAAGCAGCGATTTATACACCCCAGCAATGCATTTGATTTCCTGGGCTAGATCACTGTAGGAGGCGGCACGCTTAACAGCCGCGACATCGGGTCTAAGCAGGCTTGTGGGCCAGATACATAGGGCCGGGCTAAATCCTGCCACTCTGGTGCCGGCGAAATGGACACATATGTTTTGGCCGCGGACTGAGGATGTACATCGAGACAGAGGTAGCACGACCATGTCCGACATATGGAGATCAATGCCTTCTGGCTTTGTCAACTCAGAAAGGTCCTGCCACTCAAAGATCCTCGCTTTTCTGTCAGTGATCAAAAGTAGTCTATCGTGATTGCGAGGATGACATATCCACTTGGAGTTGGTTCTGGGCGGAGAAGATACGAGCCGCTGCAATCGGCTGCCCTCCAGCGTCCAAAGCTCATCCGCTGCAGAAGTCGAAACCAGTAGCCGTGTACCGTCTGGACTCAGTAAAACCTGCTGAACGTTGTTCGCTAGCTTCTGGAAGACTTCGCTTGAGCTGAAGTGTCCGTGTGCATCTCTCATGATTCTTCGTATTCCATAGCCGCCTGAACGATCTGTTGTTGCAAGCAGGCATTCACGGTCGTTCCATTCAAAAGAGACAACCGCTACATTAGCAGAAAGGGTAAAAAGCTCTTGCAGTAGTTGGCCAGATTTGGATGAGTACAGAGCCACAGCCCCATTCTCTCGACCACAGAATATGCAATCCAACCGGTCGTGAGCGGCGATCGCGGTGATGCTCAGATCATCTTCAAAGACGCGCGAAGAAGTATATCCCGGTCCTTCTATAACGTCCTCGCTAAAGTCCAGGCTGGAGTCGTCCCCAGGCCCAATCCGACGTACTAGAACCGACGGCTCCCATATATTACACTGGTTGCCGCGAACGTCTAGAAACCGTAAGTTATTGCTGTTGAAAGACAAGGCTCGAATGTCTTGCTGGTAGGAATTAATCTGGTAGAACAACTTCAGTGTTTCAAAATCGTGAATTTTGATCACACCATCGCCACTCCCAGTTGCGAGGACAGTTCCATCCGGCGAAGCTGCGAGTGTAGAGGCATTGGCATCTGTGACAGAATCGGTTCGCTGAGTGAAAGGATCAAATGTGACCACCTCCCCGCCTTCGTATACGATAGCTGCGAGGCTAAGTTCGGGATTGGGATTGAAAATAAAATCCTGTATCAAGGGTTCTGGATATATTGCATCAGTCTTGTGATACTGGCCCACGAAGGTGTTGTCTTCAAGATCCCAGAAGTTGACCGGTCGATTTCGGTAGGCTACGCCAAGAAGATTTAGACCAGGGCAAAATTCCGCGTGAATGGGAGGCCGCTTATAGTGATTCTCAGACTGGTCATCCTCAATGTCCGAGAATTGGGCGACGTCTATTTCTTTTCCTGTTTCCACAGCCCAAGAGCTCAGCGAGTTTGCCCTGGTCGCCACCATCAGAATACTATCGTCCTCATTGAAGCCGAGGGCTAATGACTGATCAGTGACATCGGCGGCCCACAATTGAGCTGCCGTGGAAGTATTCCATAGGCGTATCTTCTTTCTCCCTGCTGACGCCACATAGGTGTTAATGGTCCCAAAGCTGAGCACTCGAACGGGTTCGCCGTGAGACAATTTATGTTGTATTTGAAACGACGTCTCGTCATAGATGTGAATCAATCCGTCTGACAAACCGAGTGCATATTTGTTGTCCCGGCAAGCCACTGACAGCGTCTGGACTTCAGGAAAGATGAGACAGCAAAGACGGTCGTCCCATTGAGTTTCTGAAAGGCCAACCAATTGCAGACCACGTGGGTAGTCACCATATGAATCACGTATGATAGACTCCGCTGGGCATATAGGGGGTATCAGAAAGTGAATTGCCGATGGTGATGTAACCATGGCTCTCCCGAATTGTGCTACGAGGTGAATTAGATCACTTGCCCATTTGGAAATGTGTTGAATTTCTTTCCCTATAGGAGCCTGGTATTTAGCCCGTCTTTCAAGATAGGTCTTCAAATTCTTTGCGGTTGTTATTACGGAACTTAGGTCTTGGCTTGTTGCAACTATCTCAAGCCACGTCAGTGAATTGCCTTGCAGAAACGCATCTAGACTCAAGAGTTGTGAGTCGACAGAAGATGATGATCTTGCGACGTGGTCCGAAAAGTGTCTTGTAGCGTAATTGGCGAATAGGGATCGTTTCCGATGCCTGCTGGCCAGGCTGCCGCGTCGGTGTCGAGGAGTCTTCATTTCATCGCTTTGCAAGTATGCCAAGCAGACATTAGCAATCCGTGAATGAGCTTGGGTCCTTTGAATCGTGAAATCGGATAGGTGATCGTCTCGATAGAGGTACTCTCGTACGGTTTGATGTGCTGGCCGAACTCTCAGCTGAGAGTCAACGTATACAAGGTTACCGCAGATCGAGCTTGTGGTCTTTTCGAGCTGGGGTAGAGTTTCACCGATGTCGAGCTTTAAAGCTTCCTTCAATTCTTCTACAGTGAGTGGCCGAGACGCGCAGATGACCCAGCGCAAGATTGCCGTAACAAGCTTGGTATTTCTTGGCGTCGATATTAGGTTCCTGAGAATCCTCGTGTACAGCTCGTCCATCTCCTTGGGGACAGACTGCAAGATCTCGTGGACTCGCTGCTCGCTCATGGCTTCTTCCAGCTCCTTGACGACAAGGCGAGTCCACAGGAAGTTTCCATTCGACTTTTCGAGTATAGTTCGTACAAGATCATCCCGGGCTGCATCAGTTTCCACCGGCAGGTATTGCGAATGAGCCATAATCAGCAATAGAATATCGCCAAGAGAGTTTTCACGTGCCACCGATTCATGAATTCGTGGAATCTTCTCTTGGGAAAAGGACCGTTCGATTGCTAATAAAGGGCGGCTGGTCACGAAGACCAATAGCGGAAATTGCCTGTCAATTTTGGCCAGGAGCGGAAAAAGTGCGGCGTGGTTGGTGCATTCGTCAAGACCGTCGATGACCCAATAGTGAGGTTGCCGCAATTCAGTCCGAAAAATTCGAGTGACGAAGACTGTCCGCCATATTGAGCGTTCATCAGTCTTGTCAATGGAAACATTGTCTTTCTGTAGGGACACTAATTTCTGGCGAATACCTGTATTGGATGAAGCCATTTGCCATGCTAAGGAGCAAAGGAGCTCGGCTGTTGTGGACCTTCCGACACCACTGTGTTTGAAGAAGAAGTATGAACATTCGCCATTAGTTTCTTCGAGATGTTTTATGACGTGCCCCGATAGGGTCGATTTCCCAGTCGCCGGGTCACCAGACAGCCAGTAGTATTTGGTGTGATGCTCAAGTCCTGCTCGCCAATCTTGGAAGAGGGAGCTTCCTGTAAGCCATTGGCAGGATCCCTCTATCTGAGAATCGAGAACATTGGCTAGGTCATTTTCAGGCGTGTCTGAAATCCCAAGATATGTTGAAAGTAGCCTCATTTCCTGTTGGTAATCTTGTTTCCTCCCGGAATACCAGCTGTTTTCGATGGTTTTGATAGTTGAGACGAAGGCGTTTCGAAGTGTGCAATAGTTGCTGTCAGAAGTATCTTCAAATTTGCAGACGTGGCGATGGTCGGCATTTGACAATTGCACACGCTCCCCAGGTAAATCCAGTACGGCGGAGTCTTTCTCCACTATCAAGCCTAAGCTAGTCTTGACCGTCTCGAAGAATGACCATAGCTGTATACCCTGGTATGCATGTCGGAACCCATCGTTGATGACCTGGATGGCATCTGAATTCGGCATTAGGTTATCAACGTACGGTTTCGACCCGTACAATACGGCAAGTTTGAGCATTTTGCTGAGGAGCTGTGCACTGTCCGCTCCCCTGTGGGGAGTAGCAAGGAAGAACATGCTGTGGATGCGAGCGGCAATGCTGTGATACAGTGGATCTTGCCTCGCCAGCAGAAGGACCTTTTTTATGATGACACCTCCCATGCTGTGACCAACCAGTACTAGAGGAGTCTCCCGGGCCTTCCCACTAAAAGATAGGGTATTCTGTATGTCACCGAGCAAGGCCTGCCCGAAATCGTGTACCGTGATCACACTGCCTTTCCTCTCCCCCCAATCTGAGTTGTATCCAAAGCTGTGTATGCGGACATTCTTGAATCGCGGCTCCATCGGAAGCCACGCTTTTGGCCAGAAGTGGCCAGGATCCTCGGTCTTGCTCCATGTCTTTCGAGATCCACCCCTAAGGCCGTGTACGAAGATGAAGTCGATCAAAGATTCGGGCGGCTCATGGAGCAAAGTCAGACCAAGAGGCCCTCGTACCTCGTCACTAGATTCTGACTCGCTGCCTCGTGGGGCTAAGCTGATACCGGTAAATCGGCGATTAAGGAAGGAGGACCCAATAGAGGGTTTGCTTCGGCTCGGCTCCTGCTGCGACAATCAACGTCAGCATGTAGTCGGCCACACCTGTGTAGACGAAGTCACCATAGTGTCATGGTAAGGGTATGTCAAGAGTGATCATATGATGTGAGGGCTGAGGCGCAGGGTGCGGCCGATTTGCTTTCCTTGCAAACAAGGATTGGCAGGACAGAGATGACAACATTACAGCCGCATGCTCGGCTGTCATACAAAGAAGCAGCCTAGCGTAAGAGGTCGACCATCCGAAGTTCTAGAGCGGTGCATAGACCACTACGTCGAACTCAGACGTAGATATGCAATGCAGTGCAGCAGCGCTCAGCCAGTCTTGGTGCGAGACGGCAGTCTCAGCAGAGCTTATCCATGCTGCTATGCATAGTACTTTCTGGATTTCAACAGTCTCTCTTAATATAGGAGCGGGGCCAGCGCGTAGGTGGGATGCCAAAGACACTCATTGGCTAAGACAGCACCCGTCCTGCTCCCTGCAAGGCCCGTTTAGATGACACTTGGTGCGACAACTTCCGTGCCACAACTTCTCTGCAATGGATGCTTTCTGACATTGTGCGACGTATGTTCATCTTCTCGCAGGCTCTAGATATCAAGCACACACTTTGTCTAAGCCCATGAGATGAGAAAAGTGAGTTCATGACCTAAACGCGCCTCCATTAGGCCAGGCATCGGAGAAGCGGACCGATAAGCCGGGGTTTTAGTAGGCACTCACGGCACTATATCCCTTTTAGTGAGTACCTAGCGTAGTGGTGTAAAACATCTCATTACCTACTAGATTTGCTTAGTGGTCTATTTTACCGTCCTTAGTGCACTGTAATCCGCCAGCGTAGGTGTGACACCAATTGTATGAGCAGTATTGAACGGGTAACAGCTAGAATATACAAGTAGCTGCAGGAGACTTGCAGGATCGACGGTATCACCCTTCGGAACGCTTGACACTTGTGTCCCCACTGGAGTGTAAGCGCCTGATGTCAGAGCACAAGTTATACCTATTATTGGTACAATCCAATCCTTTAAGTCCATTTGGACAAGGCGTTGGCCAATGGGGAAAATCAATAAGAAAGATGAGGGGTTTGATTGATAATAAGATGGCCACGTAGTCCGGCTTGTTTTCCTCATCGTTCGCTGTGTAATGCCCCAACTCTGGTTCTGTGTGTATTTATATATAAGCGACCCTTCATACGACCGGATAGAAATTGTTGCAGCATCAAGAGGCTATTAGTAGGAGAACCCTCTTCTGTTCGAAACGTTGCTCGTCCAATGTTATCAACATTGACCATGGAGGAGCGAATATCTCTATTCTCTATAGAATCTGAGCCTCGTGAGATTGTGGATTCAAAGGTGGCAATGGTCGACGAAAACGTCCTCGCTGGTAGGAAGATACTCGCAGAGCTGGACAACAGGCTGATGAGATGACAGTAATGCCAAGCGGTATCAGGATCATCTCGGTAATTCCATCCGGAGCAAGTGCTTGGGTGCATACTGTCCGGATAGAAGCTCGCCTTCCTGACAACACGACTAAGTTATTCTTCATGAAGGCAGGAACTTTGACTGGTGGCTTATGCGTCTATATTTCTTGCTAACTCTCGTGTAGTCTCAGACAGGCGAGATGGGACGTAAAATGTTTGAGGGCACGTTCGCCTCAGAGAGCATCTTCCACAGCTATATCCCAAAACACGTGCCCAAGCCTCATGCCTGGGGCCAGTACAAGTCCGATCCGTCAACGTGGTTCTATCTGGGCGACTTCCACGAAATGTTAGACGATGTGCCTGAAGTTCAGAGCTTCGTGTCTATCATTGCCAAGGTCCATGAAGAGAGTATGGGGAAATCAGACCGATATGGGTTTGAAGTGCCGACACATTTGGCACATCTACCCAACGATAACAGCTGGCAGAACTCGTGGGAAGCTTTCTTCAGACAACTCATAGAGCAGATGCTTCGATTCGATGATAACGCTCACGGTCAAGACCCAGACATGGAGACTCTCAGAGAGGGCCTCCTCAACAAAGTCATCCCTAGACTTTTGCGGCCACTAGAAACAGGTGGGCGCTCAATCAAGCCTTGTCTTGTGCATTCGGATCTTTGGCCAGGAAATGCAATGCCTGATGCAAACACCGGCGAGATCATCATCTTCGATTCTTGTGCCTTTTGGGGCCACAACGAAGCGGATCTGGGAAGCTGGAGGGCGTCACGGTACAGGATGGGCCGACCTTACCTCAAGGAATATCAGAGAGTTATGGGCTTGGCAGAGCCGTGCCGTGACTGGGACGACCGCAATGCGCTGTACGCCATGTAAGTTCCCATAGCTACGATCAGAAGATCCCATGGCTGTTCGATTGACAGTACGCTAGTCGTTATGATCTTCTTGTATCGGCGCTATATCCCGAAACAGCACACGGATTGAAATTTCGCCACATGTATGTGAAAGTCCTTACATCTCTCTTCGTCCTTTGACTGATGACTGTAGGGCCATGGACGAGATGAGACGACTGATTGTCAAGCACCCGGACGGATTGGATGGTTTTAAAGATGAATGAACAAACCGATTTTGGTTGAGTACATATGGAGCTTGTCACTCAGCAGCTTGTTGAAAACATCGAGCGTTGTCAATGCTTTGTCCATCCTAGTAGTATACCTTGCACGATGAAAGTCGATCCATGCTGGTTCGTCTAAATATCGACAGGCTTAAGCCTGTCCAAATGCGTTGTGTCTGGGCCAATGTTTACTCCATCTTGCGCCACTGTTCACCTTTGTGTTTCAACAGCAGGAATAGAGCCACACCCAGTGCATCTACGTGTGCATATATGGTGAAAGACCATCCCACACCTACTCCGTCGATGGCTGCCTGCAGTGCGCCTAGCCCTGCAGCGCCCAATGCACATCTGACGAGATTGTAGCTCGCCTGAACAGTGGCGCTTCGACCAGTGTTGAGGTCAGTGAGTAGACTACCGCAGACCGAGAAGAGAGCCACCGAAGTAGCCCCCGTGACGAATTGCATAGCCAAGGGAGCAGCAACATGAGTCTTTGCATGCAAGCTCCAGCCGTACCCTGCAGTTGTGATGCCGCTGAGCACCAATAACGGAAAGACTGATCGCAGCCTTGCCTGCTCAATCGGAAAATTCGTGATGTCATTTGTTGATTTCGAGACTGGCAGACCGTATTTCTGAGCCGTGGCCTTGTAGTCATGATCAAGAAGCCTGCCCATGAAATAGGATGCAAGAAGTCCACCAGCGCCGGAGGGTAGGTAGACCAAACCTGCGGTAAGATAGTCTAGAGAGTATATTTGGATCATCTGGGTGGAGAGAGAGGCAGCAAGACAGCCGAAGATTGTGTACTGAAGACCACCCACTACCACGATGATAAGGTTAGACCTATCGAACAGCGCTACAAGACAGCTGAAAGGATTCGGAAGCGAGATTACAGCGGCCGCTTGATCTTTTGGAGTTGGATGAGACCATCGAGGTGAGAGGAAAGAATACGGTGAACGGCTCATTAGATGAGCTGGGCGAATGCTGCCATCCCCCACAAGTTTCCTTGATGTTTCCGGGAGGAAGATGAGAAGCGCTATGAAGTGAGCACCGGAAAGGATCAATAGAAGCCAAAAGATCCAATGCCATGAAAGCTCCTGGGTTAAGACGCCCCCTAGAACAGGGCCAACAGAGGGTGCAGCGTTTGTGAAGCCCTGCACAGTTGTTACTCAGGCCCGATACGATGGGCAGAACGTGGTAAGGTGTCTTACCATTAGGATGGCCACGTAGGATCCCCGTTCTGCTGGAGTACTAACGTCGGCGATGATACCATATGCCAAGGCAATTGTACTCGAAGCACCTGCACTCTGCAAACACCTGAGTACCAGTAGAGCCGTGTAGCTATTTTGTAAGGCAAGTCCCAGGTTTGCGCCGAGGTAGAATGCCAGAGCAAGAATGGTGACAGGTCGTCTTCCCATGCGATCTGCTAGGTCACCTAGGAACGAAGGCGCAATACCAGACGTGACCAAATAAGCTGTGATGGTAAAATTAATGGCCTGGGTGGAGGTGTGGAGGGACTGAGCTAATGCGGTGATTGCTGGATAGTAGATGAATGATGACAAGCCAGAGAACGTAGCAGATATAGAGGCTGCATAGGCCAGGTGTGACTTCTGTAGGGGACTGAAAGATGAGTAAGGCTCGTCAGTGCCTACTTCTTCCCTAACATGCATGATCTCAATCACTTCATCCTGTGTGGGACTTCCATCTCGAGCCTGTGTTGGTTGCGAACGTTGCACTTCAGACGAACTTAGCATCAGGACGTAGAGATGCACTCACGCGGCAGCAGAACACTTTTAGACCCTTTTACTATCTTCGCCAGTTGAAGAAATGAAGAAAAATTCCTGAAGGATGAGAGTATGTTGACTGCGAGGATGTCAGCAGAAAACATCGTTGGGAATGGACGCAGTGGGATCTGCAAGTTGTACGACGGATATTCGTATCCGATTGCGCTTAGGCATTACCTTCCCTCGTTTGGTACTCCCATCAGGGTGCGCAGTGCGTTCGATAGGCACTAAGAGAGAGCCGCGCAAGACTGTTCGTTCTTAAGGTTGCGGGATGACAGCCGGCGATTGTAGGAGGTCAGATCGAGAAGGAAAGAGACCATGAACGGGACGTCGAAAGGCTGCGGTATGTTTGGTTCAACGGTGTTGGGCATAAACTCTGGATACATTCACTTTTTCTCTGCTCACCACTTTCCAAGATCGAACGCAAATCATTTTCCTAGAACAACATAGGCTGAGCTGTCCCAAGAGAAGGGAAAATGGGTTGATAATATATTCCTCTAGGTTCGCTGGGGCATTTTGTCTACCTCTGCAGGCCACTATTTTGGAAGCTACCTAAACTAGCGCTAGATATAATTGGCCCCTTTAGCGAGCTTCGGCAACCTAATCTTTATCCCTCATCCTCGCCTCTGTTACTGGCGCGAAACGGGCTGAAGTCAATACACGAGGCTTGAGTTGTTCTTCATTCAGTTTAGATCTATCTAGGCTGAAGTCGATATATAATGGTGGTTTTACTGTTCACCGGTGGGGCTTGGCAACTTGGGCATGGACCATCTACCGTACCCAAAACTTGCAACCTTACCACCACTGAAAATTCCATACCTATGCGGAGAAGTTGAGAACTATGATGGACTAGGTCTGAGATATTTTCCTCGACGAAAGGGATGGACCACCGACGGTCCTTCGTCGCGGTGGTTCACCTGCAATGCTACTGCACGAGCACAGTCTTGGCTCTATTTCGGCCTCCTGGAAGAACTGTTTGGCAAAACGTTTGATAGGCAATCTATCATCTCAGATTCGACTAACGAATATCGCCACATCGCCAGCTACAAACTCCCTACTCTCCTCGAAGAGTGGGCTCGGAGAAACTCATGGTACCATAGACCACTCACGTATCTAAGCTATTCCTGGTCGTTTCTTGAGGGGCTCTTTACCCTTCCAATTCTCGTAGACTTAGCTGAGACGCCGCTTCTACGAGGACGATTACTTCCCCGACTGGATGAGCGCTTGATAGAGTCTCTCAGGGTAGCGGAGGAGCAGAGCGATATCCTGGACTCGGAAGTGCCTTCAGCTAGCTTGATAGCGCTCTCGATCAAGATTTTGATATGGTCGATCAGAAATGCATTGATCACCTGCTTACCTGATCTTAGAATGAAGCCAGACTTGCATGTTCCGCGTCAAAGTCGACTGCTCAGATCGCGTATGCTACGTGGCGGGAAATGCCCCTATTGGACCGAGGTTTACTTGAGACGATATTCAGTAGCCATGGTCTATTATATTGCAGCCTTGCGCTCACCATGGGGTGTCAGTCATGAGAAATGTTCCGAGAGGCAATGCATTGCTTACGACGTTGACATCAATGCGTATACCACGCAAGGATATACTACGAAGCATGTCAAGGACGAGTGCCAATGCAATTTAGTCAGCCCTAATATCAAAGAGGTTGCAACGATCATTCAAGATGGCCATGTGCCTTTGATGATTCTCAAAGTTCTTCATTCAGGCCTATGCACCCTTGAAGTAACTCCAGCTACATACGGGCTTCACTACACAGCAGTGTCGCATGTGTGGTCTGGAGGCCTCGGGAATCCTACGTCAAATGCACTGCCCCAATGTCAGCTTGAAAAGATAAGGGGAGGCTTGATACTTGCTCGTGAATCAACACGTGTCAGTAGCAGTGACGATACCGCTATAGTCAAGGTCAGTCCCCGCGCAGCCAAGCATCAAGAGCCAAACTATTCCGAGGAGGTCTTTTGGATGGACACACTGTGTATACCGGTCAGCTTCGGAAAAGAGCTACGCCGAAAAGCCATCACTCAAATGGACTTCATATTTGCTGGGGCTGATAACGTCCTTATCCTTGATCCTGGACTTCAGCGGATTTCGCATGATAAGGTCTCAAGTTTGCAGCTGCGTGTACAAACCCTCTGTTCTCCATGGATGACTCGATGCTGGACTTATCAGGAAGCTCGTCTCGCCCGAGCCTGGGCCGTATACCTTAGCTCTGGTCTCTACAGCCCTTTCAAGGATTTTCGGCACGAAAGGTCACTTGAGCTGAGTATTAAGGAAAAGAAAGGCATTTGGACCGATCAAAAGGAATTGGAACTTGAAGCGGTCTTCTTTTGCGAGGAGCTTCTACCTTTGGCTGATCGCGACCGTGACCAGAAGGTCGTTGAAGCAGGTGAGCTTGCCAAAATATGGTGTCAGCTTAATGAACGCTCAACAACAAAACTTGGAGATCGATTGATAATCCTAGCAATCTTGCTAGACTTGGATCCCAGTGAGATTCTATCACTGAAGCTCGAGGAACGGATGCGAGCTATCCTTCGTACTCGAAACTCACTGCCTTTGTCTTTACTTTTCCTGCCCCACCGAGGACTACTGACAGACAATACAAAATGTCAGTGGATTCCTGTTTATCCTACTGGACCAATAAGCACAGACTACGGCTCTATGGTAAGCGATCACCACAACAATTGCTTCCACTTCTTCCTATCGGAAGCCAAGGTATCTGGCTTTCTTCTCGACGCCGAATATTCCGAGCGTCCTCAATTCTTTATCCAAAATTCACCACTTAGATTCGAAGCATGGATACGAGCAATTCGGCACGAGGGCGTTTCGAGAGTCTCCCATTCAAAGAAAAGCTGCGTTCTTCTCAGCCGTAAATCAGACAAGCCCCCAGACTCACAAGAGCGGTTGGTCGGTGCTCGTTTCTTCGTCGAAAACACCAGCGGCGATGCAAGAGCTTATACTCTTGTATACGATTGTCCCCTGGTCTACACGGTAACCAAACCCATCGATGATACCCCACCATCGAGACCAGACGCGTATCCCGAGATGAAGGCAAGCTTGATGTTAGAATCAGCAAGAATCTCGCTAGATTGTGGTAAGACCTCGAAACATCCGTGAAAGGCAGTATCATGGAGGCTACGAGCTGACACTCCCATTCTTCAAAGACTTGCAACGATGGTACGTGCCACGGTTTCGCAGGAAAGAATCAAAAGGACTGCAAAGACACGTTGGAGTCCGTTCACTCCCATATAACATCATTCTAGGCTGTTTGGTTGCGATAATTTGGATAATATGGATGGTCTTGAGTGTCAAATTAATGGCCGACACTCCATCTTCGGGCAACGAGCCCTACCTTCCTTTAGGCATAGTACTCGCGATGCTAGGTGCAATCCTTGCCAGGATCCTCGTGTTTGGGACCGTGGAGTGGCGGCACCTGGCCAACACGATGGCGGAACGACAATATTACCGATGGGCGAATGAATTCAGCAGGAGCAACGCGACAGAAGAAGCCCCCGAAATCGACGACTCCAAGACCCTATTGCACCAATATCGACCTTGGTGGTTGGCGGCCGTGCTCATCATTGGGCCCGCCGGCCTGCTCGCCCTGGGATACGAAGTTCGAGTGATGGTCTGGGTGCGACCGGTCAGCGCAGCCATTCTGATCGAAACGATCTTGCGGGTTATACTCGAGCTGGTGTGGCTGCGGACTGCAGCCGGTGTGGTTTGTAAGAGGTTCATTATGAGATGGGCCCCTCGTGTGCACATGCATATAGGGTATCTGACGTGATGGAAGTATCCTAGTTGTGGAAAATATCAGAAACGTGAATCAATCACACTGTCATACAAGCGCTATTTACGAACCATAAATCATAACCGCAAAGTGGTGCGCTTGTCGCCTCTTGATTTCAACAATGGCGCTGAGAGAGCCCAACATCTTGAATAGCAACGGGATAGCTTCATATAATGAATTGATCTAAGGGTATCTCAAAGCAAAAAACCAACCTCCGGTCAAACCTCCCTTTCCACCAACCCACTCTTCCTCCTTCTCTGAACGCCTCTCCCCACCTCCTCAATCCCCGTCCCCAAGCCCGAATCCCTCCACGCACTTCCCCCACCCCCGTCATCTTCATCATCAGCCTCCCCCACCTTAGCAGCCAAAGCCTGCAATCTCACCTCCCCCTCTTCTTTCTTCACCTCCCCCTCATCCCTCCCCCGCCCCTCATACCGTAAACCCCCTCCCCTTCCCAACCCGGGGAACGAGCGCGCCGTATCGGACAAATCCTCCAACGACGTCGGATCGAACCCTTCACTCTCCTCCGGCTCAGCCTTGATCTTACCATTCAAATGCATATCCTCCTCCTTCTTCCCGGCATTCACGCCACCATATAAGTACAACTGCAAGCCAACCCAGACCACAACCATAGCCGAAACACTCACCCCCCAAAATCCCACTGTGAATACCAAAAAGCTAAGAATCCGGTGTTGATACAGCACCCACCTCAAACCCCCAAACCTCGCAATAACCTTAATACCCAGCTCATAAAATTGCATCTTCTCATCCGCCTCCACCACCACCCTTGCCGCAGCAGGCAAGTTCACCTTCCCCTTCGCAAACTCCACACCCTCAAACATTGGCACCGAGAGCGATTCGCTCTCCCGCTTCCAGCCCAAGACGTACCATGGTAGTCCCGTAAGTGTGGAGGCTGCATCCACGACCGTGGAGGCGTAGGTCAAGATAGCGGGGCGGCGCGAGCGGGCGAGGACGGAGGTTGTGGTGTTTGCGGAGCCAAGGGGGAGGGTGAGGGTGTCGATAGGGGTGTTGGGGGAGGAGGGGAGGAGGGCGAGGTCGAGCATGAAGTTGCCGGTTGCGAGGTTTGCGGGCGTGCGGGGGAGGGAGAGGTGGAGGGTTATGTCGTAGGGTTGGTTTGCGGCGAGAGGGTGGAAGGTGGTGCTGCCCTGGGGGGGGCCAATGCTGCGCGATGGGTATCGAGTGTTAGTATGTGCGGAATAGGCTATTGGGTAATATTGGTGGGGAGTTTTTTACCCGAATTGGAGATGGATGGAGCGCGAAACGCCGGGTTGGGGAACGTAGTTGTAGTAGAAGAGCCAGAAGGCGGTGCTGGCGATGAGGAGGAGGAAGAAGCTTGTGATTGTGAAGAGGGCGGTGCCTAGGTAGGCTTTCTGGGCGGGTTTGGATATGGCGGCGTGGAGGGGGAGAAGAGCGGTTTCCTGGGCTGATTAGCTGGGGATGTCTTGAGACGTGGACATGCATACAGTTGCTCTCTCTACCAGCGTCCGCCTCTCTGGCTTTTGCTCGTCCTTCATTGCATGGTTGGATGTTGAGAAGTCGTGGAGATGGCGTTGGCGGGCGAAGTGCCTGGCGAGCCCCCCAAACAGATGCGCTAAAGTATAGCTGGTATATCATCAGAAAAGCGTTGGAAAGCGCTCCTTGATCTCCACAATCGTGACAAGCCTATTTGTTTAGGGCATGGGCTAGGTATTTGTCCAGTGTGCTCTAGGATGCTTCTAGGGGAATACGCCGATTAAGGCTTAGTGGAATCTTGTTGGGGTCAAAGCCCTGAGTATGTTGGATTAGCCGATACCGGTCCCTGGCCCGTGCGACTTCATTTTCTCCTCCTTCTTGCCATTGACTCACACTTAACCACCCTTCAATTCCCAATTCACAATGTTGAGAACACAGCCAGTGCGCAATGCCATATGCGCTCTGCGCTGGCGTCAGCCATGTCATCCTCGACAATGTCGTAGTCTTTCTTCCACAGCTCCTGCAGCTGCAATATCGCCCCATCGAAGAACAGGACAAAACCCCCCCAATACCGTAGATGGTGCAAAGCGAGGCCAAAGTACTGCTGCTACAACTGCTACGTATGCCTCCTGCTGTTCTGCCAGTTCAAGAAAGCAAATTGACTGAGCCTGCATACCCAGACAAGAGAGACCTGTCCCAAGTCCCGCCTTCAATCAAGAGTCGAGTAGAGATGACGTACAGCCATTACAAAATGTGCAGACTCCTTTGATGGACTCTTCGTAAGTGCCGCATTTTCTCTCGAGCGCTGGCCGTGCGGAAAGAAGAACTAATTAACCCCTGTCCATAGTTTTGTTAATCTCAGTAAGCAATCGCCATGCCTTCAAAATAACGTCAGCAAAGCTCGCAGCTAATTGGCAGGTGGTGGTGAAATTCTCCATCAGATGCTGTTACGGCAAGAAGTCAAGCACGTTTGTACGTTAAAAGTCCATCACATCCACAAGCCACGGCTGACAAGTTCTGGCTAGTTGGGTACCCCGGCGGTGCCATTCTGCCCGTCTTTGACGCCATCTTTAATTCCAAACATTTCGATTTCATTCTTCCACGACACGAGCAAGGGGCGGGCCATATGGCTGAAGGATATGCAAGAGCTTCCGGAAAGCCTGGCGTTGTGATTGTCACTTCTGGACCTGGAGCGACAAACGTGATCACGCCTATGCAAGACGCCCTCTCAGATGGTACACCCCTAGTGGTCTTTACTGGCCAAGTCGTGACCAGTGCAATTGGGTCAGATGCATTCCAAGAGGCGGATGTCATTGGCATATCAAGAGCATGCACTAAATGGAATGTGATGGTCAAGGATGTTGCCGAAATGCCGAAGCGGATACGGGAGGCTTTCGAGATCGCCACGAGTGGCAGACCAGGACCTGTTTTGGTGGATCTACCGAAGGACGTACAAGCTGCTATTCTACGGCATCCTATCCCTACTGCCAGCACACTGCCATCTCATCCCAGTGCGGCGAGCTTGGCAGCGCGAGATTTGGGCAAGAAGCAACTTGATGCCGTCATTCAACGCGTGGCAAGACTCGTCAATATGGCCAAGAAACCAATTATCTACGCAGGCCAAGGGATGATTGCCATCCCTGAAGGCCCAAGGCTACTCAAACAATTGGCTGACAAGGCCTCAATACCTGTAACAACGACCGTTCAAGGTCTCGGAGGTTTCGATGAACTCGACGAGAAATCTTTACACATGCTAGGCATGCATGGTTCACCGTACGCAAACATGGCCATGCAAGAAGCAGATCTGATAATCGCCCTCGGTGCCCGCTTCGACGACCGCGTAACAGGCAGCATTGCGAAATTCGCCCCTCAAGCAAAAGCAGCAGCAGCAGAGCAACGAGGCGGAATCGTGCACTTCGAGATCATGCCCAAGAACATTAACAAAGTTGTCCAAGCCACCGAAGCCGTCGAAGGCGACGTAAACACCAATCTCAGCCTCCTCCTCCCACACATCGACCCCAAATCCTCCCGTCCCGAATGGTTCTCCCAAATAGCAGACTGGAAAATCCGCTTCCCCTTCGCCTACGAAAAGGAAACCCCGGACGGCCTCATCAAACCGCAATCCGTGATCGAAAAACTCAGCATCCTCACCGACCCCATCAAAGACCGGACCATCATCACTACGGGCGTAGGCCAACATCAAATGTGGGCAGCGCAGCACTTTCGCTGGCGATACCCACGCACCATGATCACCTCTGGCGGCCTAGGAACAATGGGCTACGGTCTTCCCGCAGCTATTGGCGCCAAGGTCGCTAGACCAGACGCTTTGGTCATTGATATCGATGGCGATGCCTCCTTCAATATGACTCTCACCGAGCTAAGCACAGCCGCTCAATTCAACATCGGCGTCAAGATCATCATCCTAAACAACGAGGAACAGGGCATGGTCACGCAATGGCAATCCCTTTTCTACGAAGACCGCTTTGCGCATACACACCAGAAGAACCCCGATTTCGTCAAGCTGGGCGATGCGATGGGCGTGCAGTCGCGACGGTGCATTGCGCCTGGGGATGTTGACGCCAGTCTGAAGTGGTTGATTGAGAGTGAGGGGCCAGCGTTGCTGGAGGTTGTGACGGATAAGAAGGTGCCTGTGCTGCCGATGGTGCCGGCGGGGAAGGCATTGCATGAGTTTTTGGTTTATGATGAGGGTGAGTTTGAGACCGGTTCTTGGTATGGGAGGGACGCTGATGTGTGTGTTTGCAATAGTCAAGGAGAAAGACCGCAGGGCGAAACTGAAGCTCAAGATGGATAAGGAGAGAGAGGCTCGCTGAATCACGGCCCAGACCACCAATGTCCGTTCGCTCTCACTTGGTGATAGTTTACAGCCGAAATTTAGGAGCCACAGCCGTTCCCTGCAAAATTCCACGCGCCAGGCGCTTCGGGCCTTGCGAGATTAGGGTCAGGGTGGCGATTGTCTTGATTTTCCCTCCAAGCTGACACAGCGTAACTAAAAGCTCTCCGGGTTGGGATTGGTAAAAGCTATAACGGTTTTGTGCTACTGCGGAGACAAATTAGGGTGGAGAGTGGCAGAAGGATATGTATATACGTTTGAACGGAAGGGATTAGAGCACACCTACAGGTGGTTTGGACTCTGACAGCGACCAGCCATCCGATTCTGTCTCTGATTGCTGATGTGAAAGCTACGAGCTTGCTTTGTTCTACACTCCCTCTTCCTATTGCTCGCCGCGGTATTTCCATTGCCTTCATTCCTCATATTTCCCATGTCTCACTGCAATGTCAACGCGCTCCTCAAACCTTTCCACGACTTATATCCCCTTCACGACCACCACCCCTCGCACCACCAAAACTTTCCATCACCGTCACCACACTACCATGACCGCCCTAACGCTCCAACCCAATCGGGAGGTTTCCTCCCTACATCATCAACCCACTGCTCTCGAAAATAATGTCTTCAACCACACTACCCAAACTCTAATCACATTAATTAAAACCTTTGCCCCCCACCCCGCCCCTCCTCCCTTCCTCCACATTCACCCTACCCCAATCTTTCCAAGCATCAAATCCCCAAATCCTGCACCCTCAGCAAGCCGCTCCCCCAGCCTACAGCGAGCCAGCTGCCACACGAAAGATTCGGGTTCCACGCTAGTGCCGTAACGCCAGTTTCCTCTTCGAAAATGGTGCTGTAGGCGTTTGGGCCGCGGCGGCCGGGGTCCAAGAATATTTCCTCTGCGCGGAAGGATTCGAGGATGCGGGAGATGCCTCTGCGCTCTTCGTGAGCGGTGCTAGATTCATTGCCAGATCCATCGGTGGGAACAGCACTCACGGCATCACGGCCGAACGCCGGACTCTCCTCAACGACGTCCCTGAATGCGTGAGGATTGTTGACCTCGGAACGGACTGCCGGACTCGCAGGCCGCTCCCGCCGCACCCACTCATGCTTAAACACCTGCAGCACGCTCCCCGTTCTCCGTCCCTTCAGCGCCCTAACCATCGGATTCGTCACCCTGACCCCGCCATCCCTCCCCCCCACCACCACACAGGGGTGTACCCTCCCCACATCCACGCAACCGGCGCCCACGCCCCCTTGCCCGGCTGTAGACGCGAAGGGCGTCCCGCTGCCCCATTGCCGCAACGAGTAGGCTGAGAGCCATTCGCGGGTTGCGTCGGGGTGGATTATGCAGTTTAGGGCTGGGTGGTAGAGGAGGGTGCTGGGGGGGGAGGTGGCGCGGCGGGAGGAGAGGGTTAGGGTTGGGGTGGGGAGGGAGAGGAGGAGGGTACTGCCTGAGAGGGAGGAGGCTGTTAGGAGGGAGGCGCGGAGGGGGTAGGTGGATGTGAGGCTGAGGAGGGGGGAGTGCGGGAGGGGGGTGAGTAGCCAGGGGTTTGGTGGGGTGGTTGGTACAGGGTTTGTGAGGGATGAGGGTGAGGTGGCGTGGGGGGGTTTTGTGGGATGAGATGTGGATGTGAGTGGGGCGTTGGTGTTTGTAGTGGCAGCGGCGAGGGTCGGTAAGGGGCAGATGTCGTAAACAGCGAGGAAGCCGTTTGCGTGGCCTACTGCGAGGTCGGTTGCTGAGAGCCAGGTTAGGCACGTGCTGATTGTGTTGGCCATGCGGGCTGTGAATGCTGCCATGTCGACTTTTACTGTGATGAAAAACTGTCAAGTCTGGACTCGATTCGATTTGAATGTATATTTTGGTACATACGATAGCTTATCGGCTCGCTAGTTTCCATGTCAAGCTGAATATCCAGTATTCTAGCATATCCATCACCCCAGACACCTGCTAGAAGACCAAGTGGGACCTTCCCCCGCATGTTTTCATCTCTGAACCTCCGTGGCATCGGACACCATTTGAGCTGCTTGACATCTCCCCAATTCGTGCATATCACCTGGACCAATTTGGCTGAACGACTGGAGTCCATCGTGCTTTCGTTGACGGGTGATGTGGACATTGGAAAGGCCCAGATCTGTATAGATGAGGGCGTTGGCGAAGCTGGTGTCAATCCAGGGGCTTCCTTGGCCGGTGCCCTACTTCGCGGACGTGCCGTTGCTATGGCTAGATACTGGGGTCCACTTTCCTGGTTGGAAGCCCAGTCCAAGCATCGTATCCGTGTCCCAGCATTCAAAATCCAGCCACGCCGCTGTTGTTTTTGGCTACCTTGCGGCATGTCGGGGTTGTGCTCTTTTATTGCTGAGTACCACATTTCGTGAAGACCCAGAGACTGTAAGAATGACAACGAAAATAGTTTCTGCCGTCCATGAGGACCCATGAGGAGTTCGTATGGTTCTTGCACAGGTCTGGGAATATATTGAATTCCTTCATCTGCAAGCAAAGAGAAGACTTGTTGCTTTCCGGTAAGAAACGCTTGACCACCCTGATCGTAATACCAATCCCAACCTACTGTGGCTTCCATCTCACGTTTCTCTTCTGTATGCAAAGGGAGATGGCACATGTTAGACCTACGGGGTAGAGTCGGGTCACTGGCCCACCGATCTCTTGCCCAGACAACACGCTTGATATCCTCGCTGTCCTTACCAGCGAAGAATTCAAGTCTGGATTCTTTTTGATGCGTCTTTTTAAAATCGGGTATCCCGGTAGACCGGCCTACAGGCCGTGTACTCTGTGTCGTACTTTTCCTCGTCGATTTACTTCCCTTACGGCTCGTTGTCTTCATGCTCGGGCTCTCAGGACTTTCGTATGATTCGGCATCTTCAGAGTCCTCATTGGGGGTCATTATTGCAGAGCCATCGGACACGATTGAGACAACCTCGTCTTCTGAAATCTGCACAACCTCTTCTGCTGGAAAATCATGGTCCTTGGTAGGATCCGCTTGCAATGCTTGTAGGACTCCATCTTCTTCCGAATCCGAGCTTAGCACGTTCTTCAGAACCTCGAATGCGTCATTTGCGTATTTCCGATTGGGCACACGCTGCCTTCCCGACCTTCTGGAAGGCGTGGTATCGGCCATGTTCGTAAGGTTCCTGCTTCGATGACCGTGATGGCAGACATTCTTCGCATGATGTCACACCGAGCTACGGTAATTTGGCTCCATAGCAATCTGGTCAGGATTAAGTAATACTGAAACTCTCCGCTCTACATTGGTGAGGAAATGAAGACGATGAGCCTTGAAGACTCACGTGAGGTGCTAAACGTTTTGCATACGTGAGCGAAATAGGAAGGTCGGCCGAGCCATGTTAGGCATGACAGTTCACTGCTAGCTCAACCCTTACACAGTACATATTCTTCCAGTTGATCGAGCTCCACATTTGGATGATAGCCCATTATGGCTTCTTTGCCGCAGCGCCCAGCTGGCCAGCAACGCCAGCAGTCTCAGCAACCTTCCCCCGAAAGTTCCTCTTCGCAACAACACCTCAGGTCAACTTTGCCTCACTCTGCTGCCTCCGAAGACTCACAAGCCGTTCTACTAAGCCATCCATCATCGCCAAACTCCTCACCCAAAGCTTCGCCTGGACCCGACGCCCAGCCGCACCAACCGCATGAAACGCAAAGACCACAGCTTCGCACCGCAACTACCAATACCGAGCCACGTTCATGCTGGATATGCCTGCAAACCGAGACGGAGGACACGCCCGCCTCATCGAGATGGCGTTCACCATGTCCATGCGCTTTGACAGCTCACGAGACATGCCTGCTAGACTGGGTGGCGGATCTAGAAGCGCCCAAGCCCGGCCAGGCGTTGCCCGGAAACCCGAAGATACAATGTCCGATGTGTAAAGCGGATATTCATTTACATCGGCCGACAACCTTGGTGTTGAACGCTGTCCAAGAGATGGAACGAATTTCGGACAAAGTGGTTCCCTTCATACTCGGGGGCTCATTGGTGGGATTAGTTAATTTGGGGCTTTGGATACATGGCTATGCTACAGTCTATATGGTCTTTGGATCAGAAAACGTGAGCGCAATGCTACGTACCAACTACCGCAAGGACTTTGTGAATCTACAATTCAAGACCATCCCGCCATGGACCTTGCCAATTATTCCGATAGCTTTGATAGCGTCTAGGACATCTTATGCAGACGACGTACTGAGATTTCTGCCAATGGTCTATTTTGCTGCTCACTCTTTGAGAGGAGATGGTTCCTTATGGCCGCCGAGTACAGCAACAACCTTAGCAGTGTTGCCGTATGTCCGGGAAGTATACTACAGACTTTGGAGAGCGCTCTTCTCTGAAAAAGAAAAGGCGTGGATGAAGGAGATCCAGCCTCGTGCGGTAGAAGAAGAGGACGGTAACGAGCAAGGGGGGCAGAATCAAGCTGCCGACAACCAAGATCGAGAAGGCTTGAACATCCAATTAGGGGTCGATATCAACTTCGGGGAAGCACCTGAAGGTGCTCCAAGGGAACCAGAGCAGGGTCCCGCAGGAGAAGGTCCGGCGCAAGCCCCAGGACAGCAGAATCAAAACCAGAACCCAGACCAAAATGGACCGAGACCTCGGGGCTTTACCATCTCCCTTACAGACCTCATCAAGCTCGTCACAAAGACTGTGACTGGCGCTCTACTGTTTCCTGCCATCTCTACAGCCATGGGCGCTCTTCTGAAAGCCAGCCTCCCACTTCCTTGGACAACATTACCAATGGCCCGCCTCACAGATCTTTCCCAGTGGAAACATCGTCGACCGGCTGGATTTTTACAAACCAAGTTCGGAAGGACCATCGCGGGGGGTTGTCTGTTTATCGTGCTAAAGGATTCATTCCTTTTGTATTCCAAGTACCAGTTGGCGCAGAGTCATAGGCTCAAGTCGATTGTGGACTACGACCCTAACAAGGGTCAAGAGCGGCAGGTTTGACGATTTCATGATGGACACGATGCGTTCTTTAGGGTTGGAAGCATGAAAAGGGTGGAACGGGACGTTCCCAAGGCATTTGGACAATGGTCGTTTCTTGCGTTATTAGCAGCCGGCATCTCATCTCTTTCGAGATTCGATCGCAAAGAAATTACACTCATCACAAGGTTCTCGCGCTTGCTACGAAGATAAATAGAAGATAATCAGCGCCTTTTTCAATGGCAAGGGGGATTTAGCACCTCCGCTGAAAATGCACTGGCTTGTGGTAAACTGCATCAATATTATATGCTACTTGCAAACCCAATTGTTCTCACAATAGAGTCCGGATGAAAAACGAAGGGCTCAAAACAGAATGGACCACAAAGCAGAAGATCATTCATAGGGGTACGGCTATATGATTCTTGAGCGAGGCCTCTAGATTGTTTCGCCCATTGATTTGAGACTTGGCATGAAGAAAATTTGAAATTGGCTTTTCCATGTCATTGATGATGCGGTACTTGCTGGAAATTGCTTTCTTAGCCATGGCATTCAATTTCACGAAGAACGGGATCAATTGTAGTATATAAGGTCGAGAAGGATGTTAGTCACGTCCATATTTAGGTCAACATCTCTGAGATTGCGGTGAAAAGGTGGAAATTACCTTTTGCGGATTAGCCAATGTCCAATATCGATGTTTCTCCTCGTTCGGATCCCTTTCTCTTGCATCGCCACCGTTCGAGCATTATCTCAGAGTGCTTCTCTCAGCATCCTTCTCTAGCCTCTGAGCTGCATAGGATGATACCCTCTGAGGAACCCTCCAGCTCCAACGTCGAGGATGTAGCCATGTGCCCGAGCGCCTATGGCTGAACCCCGACGAAGGTGGGCTGCAGGCGCAATGGACGGAAATGACGATGAGGAGGCCTTCCTCATGGAGCCTTCATCCAATGGGGATTTTGTGAGCAGAAAAAGGGACAAAGGTCGGCGTTCAGATCACTTTCTCCCAATAATGTGTGGACTGGTCCTGTTGCTTCTCCTCTCGAGTGTATGCTTCTATCTCTTGTGCGCTCAATCTCTTCCATGTAAACCTGTCCAATCGCTCAAAGAAAGCAGCCTTCCATACAATACATCGGGCCTGCGTCTCCCCAAACCCTCAACCTGCGACACCATCGATCAAGGCTACCAATGCCAAACCGAGATCTCTCACAGCTGGGGTCAATACTCCCCTTACTTCAGGGTTCCCTCCGAAATATCCCCTACAGCTCCAGACAAATGCGTAGTGACCTTTGTGCAACTCATCTCGCGACACGGTGCTCGCTACCCAACGATACACAAATCCAAAATATATGCAAAAACAATCACCAGAATTCAATCCACCGCCCGAAACCTTACAGGCTCGTATGCTTTTCTCCAGAAATACACCTACGACCTCGGCGGCGATGACCTTACAGATTTCGGCCGCCAAGAAATGGTAAAATCTGGCATCCAATTCTTCACTACATACCCCAACATGGTCACCTACCCCACCCTCATAGCGCCCACCCCCTTTATCCGGGCCTCTGACTCACAACGGGTAATCGAGTCCGCCCAACTCTTCAGCAAGGGCTACCATCGCGCCAAGACCGCCTCAGGCGCCACCAACGACTCCGCATACCCGTACCCCATCCTTACAATCTCGGAATCCGAATCCTCAAACAACACCCTCTCCCACACCATTTGCCCGGCCTTCACCTCCCTCCCTGGCTACCGCGCCCAAAAAACCTTCCTCCGCACCTTCCTCCCGGCAATCACAACCCGCCTCTCCTCCCACCTAGCCATGTCCCTCACCCCCAAAGAAACAATCTACCTAATGGACCTGTGCCCCTTCACCACCGCCGCCTCCCCCAATCCTCAAGAACCCAACCCCTTCTGCGCGCTCTTCTCCCCCTCAGAGTGGGAATCCTACTCCTACTACCAAACCCTTGGAAAATACTACGGCCACGGCTCCGGCAACCCCCTTGGCGCCACCCAAGGCGTCGGCTACGTAAACGAACTAATCGCCCGGATGACCCAAACCCCCGTAAACGACTGCACAAGCGTAAACCACACCCTCGACTCCGACCCCTCGACCTTCCCCTTCAACCGCGGCGTCTACGCAGATTTCGGCCACGACAACGGCATGGCCTCCATCTTCGCGGCGCTAGGCCTCTTCAACAATACCCTCCCGCTAGACCAATTGCACATGATGGATTTGGAGGAAACGAAGGGGTTTAGTGCCGCGACGACGACGCCGTTTGCGGGGCGGGCGGTTGTGGAGATGATGAGTTGTGCGCGGGAGGGGCCGGATGATAATGAGAATATTGTGTGGATGGTTAGGGTTGTGATGAATGGGAGGGTGCTGCCGCTGGAGTGGTGCGGGGGTAATGGGGAGGGATGCTGTACGGTGGAGAAATTTGTTGAGGGGTTGGCTTTTGCCAGGGAGGGGGGGAGGTGGGGGGATTGTTATGGGGGTGCTGATGAGGGCGGTGTTGATGATGATGGTGATGATGATGCCGAGGACGAGATCTAGACATCCAAATCGGAGGAACAACGTGTTTATAACCCATTGGCAAAGCACCGAGCTGGTGTCCCATTCCCCTCCTCGAACCATCCCTCACCTCCTCAACCCGTCCCCATGCTCACGAGATATTCCTCAGCCGACTACCCTTTACAACGCCCCCCCACCAGCCGAGGGGAATCGAAACACCACCCCAACGCACCCCAAACCGCCTTCATCAACTACACCCATCACACCCCCAAGTCCTACACAAAACCTCCCAAACCCCCGCACGCAATCCCACCTCCGCCCCAACAACCCCCCCAACAATCCCCCCCCTCAAATCATCTCGAGCCCAATAGCCTCGTGAAAATCCTCTGGACATACCAGTACTACCTCAAGCAGCCT
>JAABUQ010001963.1_pt1 | contig 42192 bp, 52 predicted proteins | sample 5560001 | NCBI WGS metagenome assembly JAABUQ01 (sample SAMN10711888, study PRJNA513371) | rock metagenome | isolation source: Antarctica rocks | place: Antarctica: Victoria Land, Finger Mt nord | collected 2015-12-18
CGCCTGGTCTTGAGCGGGGCAAGTGCCGCACGTGCCCTGGGGTGGACGCTGGCTGAGGGCGCCTGGCCGCTCGAGGCGTACGTCGCGGAAGCCGACCTCGTCGACCTCGTCCAGCAGTACGACCTGGACCGCGACCCGGCCGGCGACCTGCTACTCCGCGCCGTGCCCGACGCCTGGCCCTTCCCACCGCACCTGCGTGTCGTGCCTACCGTGGTTGCCGCACTTGACTTGCTGGAAGCAGCGGAGGCTGCCCTCGCCGTGCTCGGGCGGACACGCTTGGAAGAGCTGGCCAGAGATCGCGACCCCTCCTGGAGCCAGCGCCCACCACGACGCCGGTCGGTGCGTCCCCTCATCCCCAGTGGGCAAGCCAGTGGGCCACCGGGTCGCCGGGTTCGAAGCCGGCGTGGTGACGCGGAATGGGATGATAGGACCGACCAGGACGCCCCACTGCTGGTGGCGCTGCTGTTTGTCGCGGCCACACCGCTGCGGCAGGCCGAGGTCCGCGAGCAGCTCCGCATCAGCACGGCGCGCCTGGCGCGGGCGTGTGCCGTGTTGCGGACCGATCCGCCGCGGGGCCTCCAGCTTGAGCAGGATGGTGAGCGCCTGGCTCTGGTCACCGCACCGGACTGCGCCGCCGTGGTCGAGCGCCACCTGGGGCGGCCACCGGCGGGGCCGCTGTCCACCGCGGCTATGGAAGCGCTGGCGATTGTCGCCTACGAGCAGCCGATCACCCGCGCCGACATCCGCCAGATCCGGGGCGTCGACAGCGATGCTGTCGTGGACACCCTGCTGGCCCATGGCCTGGTGGCCGAGGACCCCCGCTTCGGCGGCCGCGGCCGGCCTGGCTTTCTGGTGACGACCGCGGCGTTCCTGCGGCATCTCGGCCTCGGCTCGCTCACCGACTTGCCCTCTCGAGCAGCGCTGGGGCCGGTCTGACGCGTCGGCCTGATAGTGACTGTCTCGCTGCCCTCGCGGCGACCTGCAGAGACCCGTCGCTGACACGGGCGGCTACCGGAACCCCGCCTATCGAGATCGGCGGACGCCACAAGCGGCGCACGCCCTTTCGGCAGCCCACCAGCGCAAGCGGTCGGTCTGGAGATCGTCTAGCTCTCCTCCTGCGCGATGCCCGTGATGTCCGTCGCGCCCAGCGCCTCCGCCTGACTGATCGCGCTGCGCATGTCCTCGGCGTCAACCACCCTCTCCGCAAAGAAGCGGATACGGAAGCGTCGGTGCGCCCCGGTGCCTACTGCCTGAGGCGCCGACTCCAGCACCGCCGCGACGGTTGGGGTTGTCTTTTGGAGAGCTGCCGGTACGTCCGATGCCGGCACGGCTCGCCGACGACGCGTCGCGCTGGGCTGCGCCCCAGCGGCCCGTCGCTGTCGGCGCCGACCGTTGCCACCCGGCTCCGCCGGCATGGTCTCGGGTGCGCGCGCTCGGCCGGGGCCGCGGCGCCGCCGAGCCGCCCCATTCCGCTGCGCGATACGGCTGACCGACACCTCGGAGACGCTGAACGTTCGGGCTATGTCCGCGAGAGGCGTGCGGGTCTCGGCATACAGCCACGTCAGCTCGCGCTCCCGCTCGTCGGTGAGCTTCCGCGGCGGCGGGAACACGCCCTGCGGGCGTGTTCCCGTCTCGGCCAAGATCGCCTCCTCGGACGTCGGCGACGGTTCGGGGGCTGCATCGTCCATCGTGAACTCCTCTCGCGCGTGCATATCGTATGGCTGCGCTGCCCCGAATTCCCTCCGCCGACGCATTTGCCGGCAGCATCGTACCCCGGCCTACCCCGCAGGTAACGCCTGCTGTCTTAGCTGGCAACTACCCTAAGGTTGTGGGTAGAGCCGACGCTCGGGACGGGCGAGCGCGTAACACGCGGGGTAATGGTGTCCATCTGCGGGCGGAAATCCTGGCCGAAGCCACGCGGCTGATTGGCCAGATGGGTGACGCCGAAGCACTGTCCATCCGGATGCTGTGCGACGCCGTGGGCGTCACGGCGCCGTCGATCTACCGGCACTTCACTGACAAGGCGGCGCTGCTACGAGCAGTGGTCGCGGCCGGGTTCAAGGACTTCTCCGCACGCCTGGACGCGGCCGAGCATGGCGCTGTCGACCCATTCGACGCGCTGCGGCGCCGCTGCGTCGCCTACCTGCGCTTCGCCGCGACCGACCCGGGAACCTACCGGGTGTTGTTCAGCGCCACCTCGCTGGGGCCGAAACCTCTCGGGCTCTTGCAGGGGCCGCATCCAGGCGAGGCAGCGCTGCACGCGCTGGTCCACACCGTCCAACAGTGCTTGGATGCACGTGGCGCTCGCGATCGCGACGCCAGGATGCTGGCCGTGACGCTCTGGTCGTTGCTGCACGGGATGGCGGACCTGCGCATCGGTAAGCCCGAGGTGCCCTGGCCCGATCCCGTCGAGGCGCTCGATGACGCGCTGCGTCGCTACGAGCTGGACGCACCCCGCCGGCGCCGGCCGCTCAGACCATCTCCTCCGCTAAGGTAGCGTGTGTTACCTTTAGCGGATGGCCACTCGAGATCTCCACGCGGCGGCGGGCGCACGGCGGCTTCGGTGATGCGCGTGATGAACCTGGTTCCCACCGCGATCCTGCGCAGCCCAGCACACTGGCTGATGAGCCGCGACACCCTGCTCTTGACATTCACCGGACGACGATCGCGCCGCCGCTACACCGTCCCTGTCGTCTATTACCAGCGCAATACGGAGCTGCTGGTCACCACCGACTCCGGCTGGTGGCGCAACCTCGTCGGTGGCGCCGACGTCGTCGTGCGGCTGCACGGCCACGACCAGACGGCTCGCGCCGTGGCCGATCCCGACCCGCGACAGGTCTCGGTGGTCCTCGAGGAGATGGTGCGTCGCTACCCCTTTCGCTACACGCGGCTCGCCGCACAGCATGGCCACCCCGGAGCGGCACAACGCGCCCTCATCAAGATCACTCTCAACCCGAACGAGACTCTTGTGATGGCGCCCGCACGCCCCCCGGTGGATGACGGCACCGTGCTGGTAACTGGTACCTCCGGGGGCATCGGCCGTGAACTCGCCGTTCAGCTCGCGGCGCGGGCCGGAACTCTGGTGCTGCTCGCTCGGCGCGCGGGGCTGCTCGAAGAGCTGCGGGCCGACTTGCTGGCACAGCATCCCCACCTGCGCGTGGTCGCCCTGCCGGTCGACCTGTCCGACGAGGGCGACGTGGATCGCGTGCTGGCCAAGGTGTATGAACAGGTCGGGCCCGTGGACGTGCTGGTCAACAACGCCGGCGTCGGCGACCAGGCGTTGTTCGACCAGGCGAGCTGGACCCGCACCCGGCAAGTGCTGCGCACCAACGTCGTCGCGGTCACGCAACTGACCGCAGCCCTGGTGCCCTCAATGGTGGTGCGCGGCCGCGGCGGGATATTGAACATCGGTTCGGGGGCAGGGCTAACGCTGCTGCCCGCCGCCGCGGCGTACTCCGCCAGCAAGCATTTTGTCGACGGCTTCAGCGAGGCATTGCGTGCCGACCTGGCCGGCACCGGGGTGGTCGTCACCCAGGTGTGCCCCGGCCCCGTGGACAGCGGTTTCGACACAGTAGCCGGGACGGCGGGTGGCATGACCGGCGGTCCGCCCCAGCTCCTCCGGATCAGCGCGGCCCAGTGCGCGCGCGAGGCGCTCGCCGGCTTCGACCGCGGCGCGGCGCTGGTCTTCCCCGGCCGGGCCTACCGCATGGCCATGCGGGTCCTCCCCCTGCTCCCCCGCAGCCTGCAACGCCGCCGGGCGGCCCAGGCTGCCACACGCATGCGGAGCACGGGCGCAGCCGCCGGGCCTCGCTCAATCGACAGCGATGTGCCGCAAAGAGAGGCGCCGGAATGAGATTCAGCCGTGTGGTGCTCACTGGGGTAGCTATCGGCACGATCCTTGGCACCGGGCGCGCCGACCTCAACCGCACGCACGCATTCAACCCCAAATGGCCGCCGCACGCCAGATTCCATAGCGCCGCCGGGTGGGGCACCGTTGCCGGCTCGCAGCTGCTCGCCTTGTGGCTGCTGTGGCGCCCCAGCCAGCAAGCGGGTGAACACGACCTGGCCGTGAAGACCGCCGCGCTGCTTCCCACGATCGCGTGGGCACCGTTCCTTTTTGCCCTCGCCACACCTGGTACCGCGGTTGAGGACCAGCCGGGGCATCTCCTCCGCGTCGCCGGCGTGCCCGCCAATGTTGTGCCTGCCATGTTGCTCCCCGCCCTCTCCCTGCTCGGCTACGTCTTGCACCGCCGCGGACGATAGGCACCGCTGACCACTCGCCCCATGTATCAGACACGGCCGACGAGCGTGTCACCAACCTGTCTTATCAGCACGTCCATGGCAGACCCCTCCATGGTGTCGGGCTGGACGGCCAGCCGGTGCACGCCTAGCTCGGCATAGCGGCAGGCTGTCTCAATAGCGACGGCTCCGCGCGGCGGCGTGATGGTGATTTCGAGCTCGCCGAGACCGGCCGGCCGCTCATAGCGGCCGGCAGTTTCGCGCAGCTCCGCCAGGGCTGTGGCGGTCTGATCGAGGTCCAGGCCAAAGCCGTGCCAGCCATTCGCCTGCTGGAGGGTGCGGCGGTACGCCGCCGGCGATTGCCCCCCGATCACGATGGGCGGGTGTGGCTGCTGGATCGGTCGCGGGCGCTGGAGGACATCGTCGAAGGCGACAAAACGCCCCGCGAACGAGGCTGCGGGCGCTGCCCAGAGTTCGCGCATCGCAGCCAGGTACTCATCGGTGCGGATGCCACGGTCGGCGAGCGACGCGCCGAGTGCCCGCAGCTCCGTTTCGACATAACCGACCCCGATGCCGACCATCAGGCGGCCTTTCGACAGAGCGTCGATGCTCGCGAGCTGTTTGGCTAGCAGTACAGGCTGCCGCTGGGGTAGAACGATAATACCGACCGCGAGCCGCACCCGGCTCGTCAGCGCGGCCATGAAGGCCAGGGCAACGACGGCCTCCAGGCGCGGCTCTTCGGCCGGGTTCGCACCGGTCGAAGGTCCGCTGGCCGGAAGAGCGAGGTGATCGCCTATCCAGAGCGACTCGAAGCCGATCTCCTCCGCGAGCCGCGCTCGCCGAACCAGCGTGTCCGGCTCGACGCTGCTGCCTCGGTGCAACCCGAACAGTCCCAGCTTTAGTCCGCCCGCCATGTCTGAAGCGTACAGCCATCGGCAGACCCGTAGGCTAGCGGTGCACGCCGCGCGATCTCGGTAGCGGGCCGCCACGCCGCCACGTCACGTGACACGACTGGACGGGTGGCCGTGTACCGGTGCGGGCGCCCTGTGCATCAGCGCCGGCAGCCGTGGCCATGCTGATCGGATCGTAGACGCAAGACATGGCTGTGACGGAGGCCAGTCTACCCGGTATGTCCCGATGGGGCTGCGCACAGGCGAACCTCCGTGAGTCGAAACAGTCGTGGTGTTCGCGGTTCACCAACCTCGCCTGTACCATGCAGCACGGCCGCGCCATGAAACTACCCACCATTGAAAAAGCTCAAGCCTGTCTTGCCGAAGGTGGCCGCCGGAATCCAGGCCCCTGGGTGAAGCACTCGGTCGTGGCGGCAATGTCGGGCGCTCGGCGTGCCGGGTGCCTGGCGGCAACGAGTCAGCAACACGCCCGCACCGACTCCCGGCCCTTCGCCGAAAACCGTGGCGGACCCGCACAGGCGCGACTCCCGTCAGGCCGCTCTGGCACGGAATTCGCGTCGCACCAATTCAATCCATCCGCTACCCTCAGGACGTACGAATGGCGGAATCTCCTGCACGGCGGCCCTTGCGATTTACAAATGTCCACATTGAAAACTGGAAGAACTTCACTCGTGTGGAGGTGCCACTACAGACAAGGGCCTTCCTGATCGGACCGAATGCATCGGGTAAGTCAAATCTCCTAGACGTTTTCCGTTTTCTGAATGACCTCGTGCGAGTTGGAGGAGGCTTCCAGGAAGCGGTGCGCGTACGAGGCGGTGTATCTCGCCTGCGATCTCTTGCAGCAAGACGCTATCCAGACATCTTGATACGTGTGGCCGTTGGAAGTGATGAAACACCTGGAGAGTGGACGTACGAGTTGAGCTTCACTCAGGATAATCAGCGGAGGCCCATCGTCAAAGAAGAGCGCGTGATCCACGATGGTGACGTCCTTGTCGCCCGACCCGAGGGGCAGGACTTCGAAGATAGAGAGAGGCTCACGCAGACCTACATTGAACAAATCAATGTCAATAAGTCGTTTAGGGTGCTCGCAGAGTTTCTCAACTCCATCAGATACTTGCATGTTGTGCCGCAACTCGTTAGGGAACCGGACCGTTCCGTCGGCCGCACGCGGGATCCGTTTGGCGGCGACTTCCTGGAGCAAATCGTCAAGACTCCGGAGCGGACACGAGCTGCTCGCTTGCGTCGCATCGAGGCGGCACTACTGATTGCGGTGCCCCAACTCAAGGAGCTAAAGGAGTTTCGCGATGACCGTGGGACTCCTCACCTGCGCGGGCGATACGAGCATTGGCGACCTAGGGGCGCCTGGCAGACAGAGGAGCAATTTTCTGACGGCACACTCAGACTGATGGGACTCCTCTGGGCGATCCTGGACGGCACCGGGCCTCTACTCCTGGAAGAGCCAGAACTCTCGCTGCATCCCGGAGTGGTGAGCTTCATTCCGCAGATGATTAACAGCGTGCAACGACGATTGCCCCGCCAGGTAATGATTAGCACCCACTCAACCGAACTCCTGTCAGATGAGGGCATTGGCTTGGATGAGGTGCTGCTCTTAGACCCGGGGGCGGAAGGAACGTCGGTCAGGGTTGCCACTGATTTTGTGGTGATCGCCGATCTCGTTGCCGGAGGTGTGTCGCTTGGCGAGGCTGTTCTCCCACAGACTCGGCCAAACAATGCGGAGCAGCTAGCGCTCTTTGGCCGGTAGCGGACGATGAGTGTAATTACTGGTGCAGTTGAAGGGTTTGTTGACGAGGCTGTAGTGCGCCGGATCGTGACGCACGCAGGTGGGAGCCTCGGGACAGTCCACGGGCGTAAGGGTAAGGGTCGGCTCATACATTCGCTCCCGGGGTACAATCGCGCGGCACGGCACAGTCCCTGGTTGGTGTTGGTCGACCTAGACCAGGACGCGGACTGTGCCCCCAGTGCCCGTATGCGGTGGCTCCCAGATGCGGCTGATGCAATGTGTTTGCGAATAGCGGTGCACGAGGTGGAGGCATGGCTGATGGCTGATAGGGAGCGGATGAGTGCGTTCCTGGGAGTTCCGCAAGCACGATTACCGGGGCAACCGGATGCTGTGCCCCATCCAAAGGAGTACCTCGTCGACCTTGCGAAGGTGTCCCGAAGGAGGGACGTACTAGACGACATGGTGCCGCGGCCAGCGAGCGGCCGAGCCGTTGGGCCCGGATATTCGGGCCGCCTCATTGAGTTTGCGCAATCCGTTTGGCGACCAGAGGTGGCCGCAGGCGCCTCAGATAGTCTGTGGCGATGTATAGACTGCGTCCAGCGGCTAGCCTCTTAGCGCCTTACGCCAGCCATTGCGTGGTAGTCATTTAGCGTCCCACCAGACAATGCACCGAATCGACCAGCGGATGCGCGCGGCCGGGCGGGTACACGCTCCGCCAGCGCAGCGCCGTCTGGCAGCATATGATTCTGCCCGGACTCCACCCCGGCATGCACATCCACGCCGAAGTCTGGATGGGACAGCCGCGGCTCTGGTTTGGCCCATCCTCGGGGACACCTTGATGGGAGGAGCCGTGTCGACCACCCAGCTCAGTCTCGCGTTTCCCCTGTCCGGGGAAGGTGGCCTACGACGCCCGCAGGCGCGGCTCCATTAGAGGAGGCGGCAGCGCACCTGGGCTCGATGCAGAGAGTGTCGCTGTCCGCGAGATTCAACTCGGCGCCGGTGTTTCGCCCAGGTCCGGCGCTGCCGCCGTCCGTAAGATCGGTTTATCCATGGTGATCGGCCAACGCCACGACGATCGAGCGATCAAGGTGCACCCGTTGGTGCGGCAGAGGATCGCCCATCTGGGCGACCAGGGCGAGGCGTGGCTGGCCGAGCTTCCGAGCCTCCTCGCCGACCTGGAGCGGCAGTGGGCGATCACAGTCGGCCAGCCGCTCCTCGGGGGCACCGGCTCGTATGTCGCGCGGGTCCGGGCCCAGGATGGTCAGGACGCGGTTCTCAAGATCGCTCTTCCGGGGTTCGACTTCGCCAGCGAAGTGCGGACGATCAGCAGCGCACAGGGGCGTGCCTACGTCAACCTCGTCGCCTCTGACGTCGAGCGGAATGCCATGCTCCAGGAGGCCCTCGGCCCGGCGATGGAGCATCTCGCCATGACGCCCGAAAGCAAGATCCTGGCGCTGTGCCGCATGATGCGCCAGGCCTGGCAGGTGCCGCGTCCCGCTGACCTCACGGTCACGCCGGCGGACGAGAAGGCAGGCGCACTGAGTCGGCTTGTCAGCCGTCTGTGGCAGGACCTCGGCCACCCATGTCCGGAACAAGTCGTCGCTCAAGCGCTGCGCTTTGCCCAACGCCGTGCTGCCGCCTTCGAACTCGACACGTGCGTGGTGGTCCACGGCGATCCTCACCCAGGCAATGCGCTGCAGGTCGTGTTGCCCCGGGCGGGGGCGGAGGCGGGCTTCGTCTTCGTCGACCCCGACGGGTTCCTTGCCGACCCCGCATACGACCTCGGCGTCGTCCTTCGCGATTGGTGTGCCCAGCTGCTCGCCGCGGACGCGCCCGCCCTGGCCCGCCGCTATTGTCGCCTGCTGGCCACCCGGACGGGCGTCGACGAGACCGCGATCTGGGAGTGGGGCTTCCTCGAGCGGGTGTCTACCGGCCTGTATGTGCTGGAGTATGGCGCCGAGGACCTCGCCCGACCATTCCTCACAACGGCGGAACTGCTAATCTGACGAGCACCTCACTGGGATGACTGGGGGCACAGACGACTACCTGGCCGGCGGCGGACTCGGCCAGGGCACGCGCCAGGGCCCAGCGACGCGGATCGCCGCGCCCTGGAACGACAGTGTCACCTGCGGCTCACCCGTCGGGACCATGAACTCGAAGCTCCTGTGCTGTCCGGTCGCATCGGTCGTCCGCTCCCCGTGAGCCAGTGGCGGAACCGACGCGCCGTTGATCTGAAAGCTCTGAATGGTCTCCAGCTCGCGGCCCTCCTGGAAACCGCCAAGGTCCACGTCGACGCCCAGCCTGTCCGGCGCGATCAGCGATGCGCCCGTGACGTGCACGGGGAAGGTACCTAGGTGAAACGTCTCGTCGAGCCGGATCTGCTCACCGACCTGGTAACCGGCGAGTGGCACGCTGATGCTCGCCAGCTGCGTGGCGCGACTGACAGAAACAGACGGCACCTCGAGCGCCGTCAACTGCGCGTCGGACGGCACCCCCTGGACGACCAGGTCCTGGAGCGCCGTGTCTCCCTCGTAGCGGACAGGGAACTGCTCCGCGCGGGACGCTGGGTACTGGTGGCCGGCGGCGTCCCACGCCACCAGACCCCAGGTGTTCTGGTCGAGCACCTGGGTACCCACCGCGCCGATCTGTTCGTCGGCGTTGCTGCCGCGCGCGGACACTTCCACGATGACCTGGCCGGCCGCATCCCGCGCCACGCCCGTTAGCTGGAGTGTCATCCCACCGTCGGTCACTGCGGGCCCGACGTCACTCGCCACCGGGAGCTGCGCGGCCTGAGCCGGGCCGAGCGGCACGTGCACCACCCAGGTCCCAACCGAGGGCGGGCCATGGTAGACCATGTCGACGCCACGCACGCCGGGATCGAGCGCCGCGAACGACCACGCCGCCGTCGCCGCCAAGCGCGGTGGAACTGGCATGAGCTCAAAGCCCGACAGGTGCGTCTGATCGGCGCTCGGCCGTGGAGGGACCGGCCGCCCATGGTCGTCTGTCAGGTCGACAGGAGCGTCCCTGATCGCCTGCACGAGAGGCAGCGCATCACGAACGTGCTGGTCCTGGTCGGCGTCGGGCCCGTCCGGGAGTACGAGCCCACTGAATCGCACGTGCACCGTGGTGCGCTGGCCGTCGGAGAAGACCTGCAAGACGGTCAGCGTCAGCCCATCCCGGCTGTCCACGACCTGGCCTCGGTCGCTGGTCAGGGCACCCGGGTCGCACAAGCGCATGCCCAACCCTGGTACGAGACACATGAGTCGACGTACCTGGGCCTGGACGTTGGGGGAGGTGCCGACGGCGGTCCCGACCAGCACCAGGATGACCAGCGACGCCGCCGCGAGCCATCTCAGGTGCGGCAAGGCAAGCCGCATTCTCGAAAGACTGGGAGCACGCTGGACGAGTCGTTGGCGGTTTGGGTCCACGGCTGAGCTCCCAGCCATGATCCCCTGCCACACACGCGCCTGGGCAGCCGCGGCTCGGGCATCGGACGCCTGCGCATCGGCAGCCAGGCGGCGCGCGACGGCGGCCATTCTGGGCTCGAGATCGGCCGGTGCCGGCGTCGTCGGATCGCGAGCGAGCTGGTCGACGAAGTGGTCCAGGATGATGTCGGGTGGCCCTGTCTCACGCGTCATGGCTCTCCTCCTCCGCCTGCTCGGCCTGACGTAGGTGCTGCAGGGCGCGGTGGAACGCGACGCGCACCGCGCCCTCACTCTTGCCGACGATGGCGCCGACCTCGCGGGCGGTGAGTCTGCTATCGAGCCGGAGTGTCACGATCTCGCGTTGGTCGTCCGTCAAGGTCGCCAACAGCGCCGCAAGCTGCCGCCGCTCTTCGGCGTGGACCACCTGCTCGGCTGGACCGTCTTCTCGCGACGCGAGAGCTGCCAGCCCCCTGTCGTCCACCGGCCTGAGGTTCGGCCGGCGCGTGCGGCGAATGTTCGCGACGGTGTTGTGCGCGATGCGGAATAGCCAGGCCGGTACCGAGCCGCCGCGGTAGCCCGTCAGTGATCCCAGCGCTCGTGTGAAGACAAGTGCCGCTGCGTCCTCGGCGTCCTGCGGATTGCCGAGTCGGCGAAAGCAGTAGCCGTACACGCGTGGAAAGTAGCGCTCGTAGATCGGACCGAACGCCGCAGGGCTGAAGCGGCTCCGCTCGAGCAGAGTCGCTTCGTCGACGGGGGGCTCGGGCATGGCTGATTCCACGCAGAGCGCCTCGGGGCTCACCATGCCCCTTAGAGACACACGCACGTTCAGACCGTTACGGATCACGCGGGGTGGCAGGCACTACCTCGGCATGCCAGGCCGCACCGCTGGAGCTGAAAGGCCATGTGCTGGTGCCTGAACACCGGGCGGGTCAATGCAGGAGAGCGGGACCTCCGTCGACAGCCCTGTAACGATCCGGGCGCGACGGTGTCTTGGTTCACATGACATACCTCGCCATGCCGACCCCGTACGGGGACAGCGAGCACCCAGGACCGAGCATCGAGCCTGATTGCCACATCAATCGCTCTTATTGGCGTGCGGTCTTCGCGGTCGGATGGCTCGTGCTGGCGGCATGCATCATCTGCGCCCGTGTCGGCTGGGGAACGATAGACATCATGCTGGCGCCGATGGGGGTCATCATGATCGTTGGATCCGGGACTCTGCTTGCGGTCACACGGCGGCTTGCCGCGTAGGCCACCGTGAGGGTCTGATGGGTCGATCCCCATCTTGACCAGGCGAACCCGGCCCGCGTCCTCACCACCTGGCCCGTCTACAAGCTTCGCGCGTGACTGGGCATAGCCGCCGCACGGAGACAGGTCAAGGGAGCACCGCTGTTCTCGGCCTCTGCTCGACGTAAGACATGCCGCGGGACAAACCGGGCCATCCGGCGCGACCCATCCGGGTTCGCGATGCTCCACCAGCATGGGGTTGCATCCCCGCCGGCGCGACAAGAGACCGAAGGCGGCACGTCGGATACGAGCCAGGACGAATAGGTTGTCCGGTGCGCCTGCGCCCACGTCAGCCGTCGCCGCTGCTGGCCCGGCTCGTGATGGAACGGTGGCTGCCTCGTTGAGCAGAGCAGGGAGGAGGCGCGGTGCCATAGCCAGCTCAACGGATCGTGCGTATCTGCGCTACCAGTACGGCGACTCAGTGAAGCTGCGCATCCGAGCAGAAACGCATCGGCTCTACAGTGAGCGCCGCGATGGGCTGCGGGAAGCGATACTCGCTCATCTGGCACTCCAGCCCGGCCTGCTGATCCTGGACGTGGGGTGCGGACCCGGCAGCTACCACGCGTCGCTCCAACGTGGCGGTGCTGTCGTGATGGCCGTGGATGCGTCCCCGGGCATGGTGCGGGAGGCACGAGCCCGAGACGCCTCTAGCACCTATCACCGCGTCCAGCTTGCCCAGGCGGACGCGCAGGCACTGCCGTTCCTCGGCGAGACGTTCGACCGCGTGCTGGCCGCGCACATGCTCTTCCACGTCCCTGACCGAGAGGCGGCGCTGCGCGACATGCGCCGCGTGCTGCGACCTGGTGGGCGGGTGGTCCTGGCGACCAATGGCACCCCGTACCTGGCCGGCCTCGAACGCTTGCACCAGCAGGCGGCTGCCGCCTTGGGCTATGTGCCGACCGCGGGCGACGGTGTCCGGTTCACGCTCGACGACGTGGCCTTGGTGCGGTCCGTGTTCCCGTCCGCCGGGCGGCACGTCCTGGACAATGCGTTGGTGTTACACCGACCCGAGCCAGCGTTGGACTACTACGCCTCGGGCGTCATCGACCGCATCGCGGATCGGCCTGCCGATGGCAGCCACCGCGCGCGCCTGCTACCGCTCGTGCGCGCTGGGATCGAGGCAATCCTGGAGCGCGACGGCGTCTTGCGTGATTCCAAGCCCGCCGGCTGCTTCGTGGCGGATGTGCCGTGATCCCCCAGCTGACACGCCTCTGGTGCGCCCCGCCGCCTGCGCCCATTGGGGGCTCATCTCGTCTAGCTCAAGCGCAGGAGGAGGCCGCGTATGGCAGGAGCGCCGACACGATGTCCCTGCTTCGTCTGGCCCTCTTCTGGCAGCGCCCATGAGGGTCGAGGCATCAGTCTCGTGGATGCGGGCTGTTATCCAGCGAGACGGACGGTATCTGCTCGTCCGGTACAACAGACCTAAAGCGGCTGGGCAAGCGCTGTGGGCGTTGCCAGGCGCCGCGCTCACGGGGGCTACTGCCCCTCACGAGCAAGCTCTCCGCAACACGCTCTGGCATGACCTCGGCGTCTCTGTGCGGTACCGAGGACGGGTCGGCTTGTTCCACCAGGATGCGAGCAGCCAGGTGCAGCTTGTGGTCGCGGCCGAGATCCTCGGGCAGCCCGATCCAGACCCCCATACGGTCTTGGACGTGGGCTGGTACACGCTCGACGAACTCGAAGCACTAGGACGCAACGGTCTACTGGCGGATGGATTCGAGTACGCCGCAATCGCGCGGGAGCGTCGGAAAGGCCGCCGGTCGGCGCCACACCTGGGTGGACGGAGAGGACGCCGCGTAGCAGTCGGGCTGAGCGTCCTGCTCGTCGTCGGGCTGGTGACGGCTGGTCTACGGACCGGGCTGGCAGTGGACTGTGGTGGGCCAGCCGTTGTCTTTTCTGTTCGCCTGTCGGCACACGGCCAGGACGTCTCGCGCTGCATCCCGCTCGGCACGGTACGCGCCTGGCCTGGCGCGGTGGTGAGCCTGGTCTCTCGCCAGCCCAGCCTACTCCAGGAAGACATGCCAGCCGACGAGTCGGTCCAGTCGGTCATGCGTATGCTCGACGACGAGCACGCCTCGGTTCTCGAGCACATCGGTGATGACGACGCGGTACGGGCCGCTCTTGAGCAGCGGGATAGTGCGCGACTGTCCTATCTGCTCTGGCCGTATCAGTCTATGTCCGGACCAACCTACACGATCGGGGGCGGGGTTGCATACCTCGACGTGTTCGACCGTGGCGGCGGGGAGCTGGCCTACCTCCGCCAACGGTCGTGGCCCGAGGAAGCCGCGAACCGTGTTGACCAGCACGCCAGTGCGTGGGAGCCGGTGCGCCGTGCTTTGGCGGCCGAGAGCGGCGTGCACGCCGGCCTGGTGCTGTCCAGCTGGGGCGAAAGAGTCGTGTACTGGGCTGCTCCGGTTCGTAAGGACGGTCGGGTGCTCGGCGTCATCGCCGTTGGGGAGCCGCTCGGCCGTGTCGTCGAGTTCATCAGCAAGAGCTCGGATCTGACCATCATCGCCTACGAGGCCAGCGGGACCCCCCTGGTAGGCTCCACGCCAGGAACGGAAGTCGCCGCCCACGCGCTGGCGGTCTCGTCCGCCGATCGATCAGTGGCCAGCGAACACGACTCCGCCGCGATGCGTGTCCTGGCGTTCGGCGCCTACCGCGCTGTTGAACATCTCGGCCAACTCCAAGCGCTTGGTCAGCCGCTGCTGCTCATCGGAGCGAGCAAGCCGTTCAGGGCAGGGGACCTGGCGGTCAGCGGTGGCGTGGCCTCAGCTCCACCCGCCCAGGACTGCGCCGACATCCTGGTGCAGCGGTATGTCCAGGCCACTGAAGCCGTGGGTCGGGCGGCGTTCCGCTGTCTCGGTCCGTCGGTGCGGGACAACCGCCTGGCCAACCTCACCGAAGACGAGTATGTCGCCTCGATGGGTCCGCCGCCCCTGGCTGGTGACATGGTCAGCCGCGCCGGCACCCAGGAACTACCGGGGGGCGTCAAGCAGGTGCAGTTCGTGCTCCTCGCACAGGATGGACGTGCCGACCAGATCGTGGCCGTGTACCTCGATGCGGATGGGCACGTAACGAGGCCGCCGTCGGCGCCAACCGCCTCGTTTCCGCCCGCCGCGCGCGTCTCTGCTCCGACGACCGGACCTGGACGTGCTCGCTCCTGGGCGAGCTTGGACGGGTTGGAGCACGTGCAGGAGCCTGTTCTCGCCAGGGAGACGCCGGTATGAGCCGACCTTTGGCGAGGCGTCAGACCAGGCAGCGCCGCATGCCGTGGGCAACGCTGGCCGGTATCACCGCCCTGTGGGTGTTCGTGGTAGGCTGCGGCGTCGGGTTGTACACCCTCGGCCGCTATCTGGACGGATATGTGGGCGAGGTCCCGATTGCGGGAACCGGCATTGCCGGGACAGACTGGGGCGCCCGCACCACCATAACGAGGGACTACGGCTCAGCCCGCTCCTACGCCATGCGATGACGATTTCTGGGGGTCCGGCCGGTGGTCACCCCTGGTCAGAGGAACAGGCGCGCGCGTATCTGGAGCCCTATGCCCAGGCGTTTTGGCAGGATGTCAGAGACCATGTGCGTACTCCGGTGGTCGCCGCCATGGCGGGTCTGAGCGCCAACTGGATCATCATCGTCCTGCGCCCGCGTCAGTCGCCCCTTCAAGAGCGACCCAGGTCACCGTAAGCGGCCTAGCGCTGCCCGACTACGACCAGCCGCTCATCGCCAACGACCCGTGGAATGCTTGGAACGATTCCATGATGTCTGATGAACACTAGCTGTACCCCCGACGCAGACTAGAGTTGCCGCTCAGGCGGGGGCCGCGGCGCTGGTTGAACATGGTGCTCCCGACGAAGGAGGGCGCCATGAAGCGCGACCGGGAGGTCCTCTGCATGCTGCACGAACGGGCCAAAGGACGAACGCAAGCCCAGGCCGCCGCACGCGCCGGGATGAGCGTGCGCAGCGTCCGCACCTATGAGCGGCACGGCCAACTGCCCAGCCAGCTCAAGCAGCCCCGCTCCTACCGCACCCGCCCGAACCCGTTTGCCGAGGTCTGGCCCTGGATCGTGGCCCAGCTCGAGCGCGATCCGGCACTCCAAGCGACGACGCTGTTTGCTCTCCTACAGGAGCAGTGGCCTGGCCACTTCCAGGAGGGCCAGCTGCGCACGCTGCAGACCCACATCGCCACCTGGCGGGCGCAGTCCGGGCCCAACCGGGAGGTGTTCTTCCCCCAGGTCCACGAGCCGGGCGTCGCTGCTCAATCGGACTTCACCCACATGGCCTCGCTGGGCGTCACGCTGGGTGGCGTGCCGTTTGAGCACCTCGTCTTCCACCTGGTCTTCGTCTACTCGAACGTCGAGGCGGTCCGGATCTGCTTCTCGGAGACGTTCGAGGCACTGGCCGAGGGGTTCGAAACGTGCCTCTGGCAGCTCGGCGGCACCCCACGGCAGCATCGGACCGATCATCTCAGTGCAGCGCTGCGGCCGCTGGGCGCCGAGGAGCGCGCCCAGGAAACCGAGCGCTACGCTGCGCTGCTGCGGCACTATGGCGTCGAGGCAACGGCCAACAACGCCGGTGAGGCCCACGAGAACGGCGACGTTGAGCAGGCGCACTTCCGCTTCAAAGAGGCCGTCGACCAAGCGCTGCGGGTGCGGGGCAGCCGGGACTTCGCCCACCGTGACGCCTACGCGCGGTTTTTGCAGACGCTGGTCCAGCGCCGCAATCTCACCCGCCAGGCGCGCTGGGCCACCGAGCGCGCGGTGCTGCGCCCCCTGCCGGCCGCGCCGCTGGCGCTCTGCCGCGAGGTGCGCGCCACGGTCAGCCGCTTCAGCACGATCCAGGTGCTGCGCAACACCTACTCGGTCCCCTCGCGGCTGATCGGCACGACGCTGCTGGTGCGCGTCCGGGCCGAGACGGTCGAGGTTTATCGGGGGACCGCCCACCTGCTCACGATGCCACGCCTGCTGGGCCACGGGCAGCATCGGATCGACTACCGCCACGTCATCTGGTCGCTGGTCCGCAAGCCCGGCGCGTTTGCCCACTACCGCTACCGCAGCGACCTGTTCCCGAGCCTGACCTTCCGTCGCGCGTACGACGCTCTGGTCGCCACCTCCGCGCGGGCCGACCGCCACTACGTGCGGCTGCTCCACCTGGCCGCCAGCACCGCGGAAAGCGACGTCGAGACGGCGCTCGGGCTGCTGCTGGAGCAAGGCACGCCACCCACCTTCGACGTCGTGCGCGACCTGGTGCGCGTGCCGACGGCCACGTCCATCCCCACACTCACGACGGCGGTGTTGGACCTGAGCATCTACGACCGCTTGCTTGGCCGGGCGGTGGCGCATGGCTAGGGGGCGTCCCGCGAGCACTGATCGGCAGGCTGACCTGCGCACGCTGCTGCGCACCCTCGACCTGACCTATGCCGCCGGCGCCTTCGGCGAGGTCGCCTTGCAGGCCGCCAAGGCCAACCTGACGCACGAGGCCTTCCTGTACGAGTTGGCCCGCGGCGAGTGCGAGTACCGCGCCCAGCGCCGCATCGAGCGCGACCTCCTGCGGTCCAAGCTGCCGCGCGAGAAGACCTTCCGCACCCTCGATCTGACGCGCTTCGGCGCGCCGGTGCAGCTGCAGATCGAGCACCTGCGGGCCGGGACGTTCGTGCAGGAGGCGATCAATTGCATCGCCGTCGGCCGGCCGGGCGTCGGCAAGAGCCATGTGGCCGCGGCCGTGGGCCATGAGCTCATCTTGCAGGGCCACCCGGTCTACTGGACCACCACCGCGGCGCTGGTGCAGCAGCTGCTGGCTGCCAAGCGGGACCTGCGGCTCCCCCAGGCGCTGGCCAAGCTCGATCGGTTTGCCTGCCTGATCTTGGACGACATCGGCTACGTGCAGCACGACCGCGATGAGATGGAGGTGCTCTTTACCTTATTGAGCGAGCGCTACGAGCGCCGCAGTGTGATCCTGACGACAAACCTCGTCTTTTCCGACTGGAACCGCATCTTCAAAGATCCCATGACCACCCTGGCGGCCATCGATCGCGTCGTGCACCACTCCGTCATCCTCGACCTGATGACCGTGGACAGTTACCGCGCCAAGGAGGCCAGTGCGCAGCACCACCCCGAGTTGATCCCCGAGCCAGCGGCCCCGGCGGCCAGCCTGGGAGCGGCCGTATGACGCCGCTGACCACGCCACTCCCCGTCCGTTACGGTTCGCGTGACGGCTCGCCGCCCAGCGACCAAGGGCAGCAAGCGGGATCGGCCCCTCGCTGCCCGGTGTGCGCCACGCCCCTGCCCAGCCCGCGTGCCCGCTACTGCGGAGCCGCGTGCAAGCAACGGGCGTTTCGCCTCCGCCAGGCGGACCTCTCCCCCGTCGACGACGCCCGTCTGCGCGCCGACCTCCGCCGACGCGGCACGCTCCTGGCTCACTCCGTCTACGCCTGCCCGGCCTGCGACCAACGCTTCGTCGGCCTCCGCCGCTGCCCCGACTGCAACCTTTTTCTGCGTGCCCTTGGTCTCGGCGGTGCCTGCCCCGACTGCGAGGCCCCCATCCTGCTCGCCGATCTCCTCGATCTGGAGGTACTGCCCTGAACCAGCATCTCGAGCGCCAGCGAGGCGGTGCTCGACGACATCGACAGCCTCGCCTCGACTCCAGCCCCAGCACCCAGCCAAAAGCGGCAACTCTAGTTCTCGTCAGGCATCACGCTAGTTGACGTCCATCAGTTCGTCCCGGCGGAGCCGGGCAGCACGGCGGCCGCGGCGCTGCCGATCGGGCCAGCGGGCGCCTGATGGGCCAGCTACTCCGGCGGCCGCGGTGGGCGGGCGCTCTCCGCCGCAGGGTCGATTGGTTCGACGCCACAGGGAAGCTGCTTGCCGACGTAGAAGCTCTTGGTCTGCTGGCGGTAGTCCCAGTAGTAGCCATACCAGTACGGCCCATGCCCAGGCCCGTTCGGTGGGCACTTGGTGCAGCGCTCCTTGCGGCAGCGGATGTACTGCTGCCGGTAGATCACCCCGTCGGGGCGGCCGGCGCGTCTACTGAGATCGGTGCGGCGTGCCTTCCCGAGTGCCATGCCAAATCATTACATAAACTAGTGGTTCTTCACGCGGGGTTTGCGGAGATGGGGGCTGTTGCCGGTATGGTTGTGGGGCATGCACAAGACCTATCGGGTGAGATTGGTAGAGGGGGAGCGGGGCGATCTGGAGCACCTGCTGTCCTCCGGTAAGGCGGCAGCCCGCACCTTGACACACGCCCGCATTCTGCTCAAAGCCGACGAAGGTGTGGCTGGCCCGCACTGGACAGATGGAGAAATCGCAGCAGCTCTGGACGTGGACCGCTCGACGGTCGAGCGTGTGCGGCAGCGATGTGTTGAGGAAGGCGTGGAGGCGGCGCTGCGCCCGCGTCCGTCCGGCCAGCTCCGCCTGCGCAAGCTCGACGGTGCCCACGAGGCGCACCTGGTTGCTCTGGCCTGCAGCCCGCCGCCCACCGGCCGCGGTCGCTGGACGCTGAACCTGTTGGCCGACAAGCTGGTCGAGCTGGAGATCGTCGAGGCCGTCTCGTACGAGACCGTGCGCCGCACGCTCAAAAAAACGATCTCAAGCCGTGGCTGAAGCAGCAGTGGTGCCTGCCGGCCGAGCCCAGCGGGGAGTTCGTGCACCACATGGAGGACGTGCTGGACGTTTACACCCGTCCGTACGATCCGCGACGGCCGCAAGTGTGTCTGGATGAGGCCAGCACCCAGCTCGTCGCCGAGACGCGCACACCGCTGCCGCCCGCGCCCGGGCAGCCCGCCCGCTACGACTATGAATATGAGCGCCGGGGCGTCGCGGCCCTGTTCATGCTGAACGAGCCGCTGCGTGGCTGGCGTGAGGTGGTCGTCGCTGACCAGCGGACCGCGGTCGATTGGGCGCACGTCGTCCAGCACCTGGTGGACGAGCACTACCCGGACGCCGAGCAGATCGTGCTGGTCATGGACAACCTGAACACTCACACGCCCGGCTCTTTGTACGAGGCCTTCGCGCCAGCCGAGGCCAAGCGGCTAGCGGACAAGCTGGAGATCCACTATACGCCCAAGCATGGCAGTTGGTTGAACATGGCCGAGACCGAGCTCAGTGTGCTGAGTCGCCAATGCCTCGACCGCCGCATTCCGAACCGAGACACCCTGGTCTCAGAAGTCACCGCCTGGATGCACGCCCGCAACGTTGACCAGACCACCATCGACTGGCGCTTCACTACCGCGGATGCACGCATCAAACTCAAGCGTCTCTACCCGGCAATCCTGCCGTGATGGTCCACTAGTGGGTCACTTGGCATGAGCGGCGCCATTGGTCGATGACGGGAGGGCGCCGATGAACCGGACGCCAGGTGCAGGCACCGGATCCGGCCAGAGCGTGGTGGCGGTGGCGACTCCGCTGGCGTCGGATCAGCCGTTTGCCACCCCAGACGAACGGGGTGGGGTCGGTATTCCAACCCTGGGCTGTGGCTTCCAACCACTGGATGATCTGATGGGGCGAGCTGGGCTGCTGCCCGTCCAACGCCCGCGCCCCGAGCACGCGCTGGATGGACTCGGCCATGTTCAGCCACGAGCCACTCAGCGGGGTGTACAGCGGCATCACGCCATGGGCGACCAGCCACAGCACCAGCGCGGGCGTCTTGTGGCCGGCCAGGTTGTCGAAGATCAGCAGCAGGCGCACGGGGGGCAGCTGGTCGGGCAGAGTGAACTTCACCGTCAGCCCGCTCTGCCAGCGCTCCCAGGCGGCACGCGGATCGGCCTCGGGCAGCACTGGGGCCGGTGGCAGGGCGTCCAGGACGGCGCTCAGTTCGGTCTCGAGCCAGGCGTGCAGCACGGCATTGGTGACGCTGGACACCCCTTTGACCCGCACCCATCCACTGGCGGGATGGAACAGGGTCAGCAGTTTGGCCGTGCCGTGGCGGACGTGCTCGTGGGGATAGCGCGCCGGCTGGGTGCAGGGCTGCCAGCGCGTCCCCGGCTGCGGGATGGCCTGGTAGGGCCCGGCTTCGTCCTGCGTCCAGACCGGCAGGTCCGCCTGCGTGTACGCCTGCTCGATCAAGCTTTTTTCGCGCTGGTGTCCGGATCGTGGACGGTGGCTTCGCCCGGCTTGCGCCGCCGCTTGGCCACGCCCGTGGAGCACCACGAGCGATCCTGCTGCCAGCTCAGGTCGGCCTCGTGCAACACACACCAGATGGTGTAGGTGCTGACGTGCGGCAAGCCATCGTCGGCCCGCCGCAACGCCCGTTGCAGCGTGGTCAGCGACCAGGTGGCCGTGCCATCCCGCTGCCGCTCGGGGGGACGCCGCGCCTCGGCCAGGATGCGCTCCCGTTCCTGCGGGCCGTAGCTCGGGCGCGGCCCGCCGCCATGGTGCGGTTCGACCGCGGCCAACCCCTCTCGATTGAACCGCCCGACCAACTGAGCGACGGCGTCCCCCGACCGACGCCCGACCTGACGGGCCGCTGCCGAGTACGATGCTCCCTGGGCGACCGCCAGCAGCACGCCGGCGCGAGCGACCTGGCTGGCCGGGGCGCTGCGACTGCGGTGCAGCCGTTCGAGTGCCGTCTGCTCGACGGTGGACAGGGAACGCAGCGGATCCTTCTTGATGCTGGTCATGGCCACAACCCTCCTGGGACGGCCCACACCCGCCCCGGAGGTCTACCGGATTCTCAGCCCCCTTGGCCACTACCATGGCAAGTGACCCACTAGGTCGTGCCTGCAGCCCCGACGATTACCACGCGACTGTTCCGAGGAGGGCAGAGTCTTGACGTCGTCTTGCCCACGCCGACCGGTCCGACGAACACGACGTGCTCCTTGCGGGCCAAAAACTCCAGCGTGAAGACGTGCTGGAGTTGGCGGCGATCGACGTGCACCGGTGAGCTCCAATCAAAGGTATCCAAGGTGACGCGCTCCTCGAAGCCCGCCTGGTTCAGGTGCCGTTCGAGCGCCTGCTGATCGCGGCGCTGGACCTCGTCGGCCAACAGCAGGGTGAGGAAGGCGGCGTAGTCGAGCTGCTGGGCGCGGGCCAGCGCCAGCCGCTCGGGCAGCGTCGGCACCAGCGGGCCGAGCTTGAGGCGTTTGAGCAGGCGGACCAGGTCGGCATCGACGGTCATGGCTGGCTCTCCTCAGGGGAGACGAAGCGGTGATCGAAGGCGCTGCCCGGTCGGGCGAAGCGGCCTGGCAGCAGTGGCTGGAGGCGGTCGTCGACCGGTGGGGCGGGGAGCCCCTCGTGCTCCAGGGCGAGCACCAGGATGCGTTCGAGCCGGCGGACATCGATCAGATCGAAGCCGAGCCCACGGGCGCAGGCCGCCTCCAGCCGGTCGGCGCTGTAGCGCTCGCCCAACCGCAGCAGCTTCTGGCCCTGGCGCAGCTTGGCCCAGGGCACCGGCCCAGCCAGCAGTCGTGCGGCAAAAGTGCCGACGGCCGGTCCCAGGCTGGTGGCCTGACGGACCAGGCGGTCAGGTGCACGCAGGGCGTAGGCGGTGCGCTCGGGCGGGTAGTCGTCCGGGTCGGTCGAGCGCCCGCCCTTGGGTTGGCGCGGATGGACCTTCATCAGCTCGCCGCGGCGGTACAGCTTGATCAGGGTGCGATCACCCCGCAGTTCCAGCTGGGTGCCCGGTGGGCAGGTGCTCGACGGCGCTGAGTACAGTGCGTACTGGAAGCTGACGTGGTGGTCGGGGTGGACGGTGACGTCCCGCCAGAGTGGCACGTCATAGGGCACCCCGTCATAGGGCCGCAGGTGCGCCCGTTCTTCTTCGGCGAAGACCACCAGCGGCAGCCGCCGCGTCGTCCCGTGGATGCGTTGGCCGGCCACCTCCCGGCACCAGCGCGCGGGTTGGGCGCGCGCATCGGCCAGGTCAGCGAACGTACCGCCCTTCCAAAAGCGCTCGCGGGCATAGGAGACCCCGCGTTCGACGTGGGGCTTGTCCCGGGGATGCCGCACGCGGGCCGGGTCCAAGAGCAGCCCCCGCGCCTGGCTGTACTCCAGGAACGCCCGCGTCGGTCGGGGGTTCAGTGGGTCCGTGCCGGCCACCGCCGCCGGAAAGTTATCCAGGATCAAGCGCTGCGGAATGGCCCCGAAGAAGCGCCAGGCTGCCTCCAGGCCCTCGATCGTGGCCTCCACCGTCTGCTGGACCAGCGGCCACAAGAAGCTGTGGCGGCTGTAGACCAGCACGATGCTCAGCCCCCAGACCGCCTGGCGTTTGCCCGTGAGCGGGTCCAGCAGCATCCCCAGCTTCTCGAAATCCATCTCGGCCACCTCGCCGGGTGGGGTGGCCGCCATCCGCACCGTGCTGCGCTGATCGCGGCGCAGCCCTAACCGCCACACAAACCGCTCCAGCGTGCTGTACGCGACGGGCACGCCCTGCTGCCCGAGCAGCTCCTGCACCCGTCTCAGCAGCAGGTGCTCGTCGCGCACCCACCGCTCGATCAGCTCGCGTACCGGCTCCAGCCAGGCCGCCGCGGGCCGGGCGCGCTCCCGCTGCGCCGGCGCCACCATCCCCAGGCGCACCAACTGGACCAGCTGCTCGTCCGTCGGCGGCGGCCCGTTGGCGCGCAGCCCGCAGGTACTTCTTGACCGTGGCCCGCGCCAGCCCCGTGCCCCGCGCGATCCCGCGGACCGGCTCGTCGGCCTGCCACCGCCGCACCACTTCCTGAATCTCCATCCGTCCCAGCTCCCGATACGCCATCCCGCTCACCTCGTGGTGCTCGAGATGGTGATGAACCGAGCCGTGGGTGGGCTAAAGCTTGGTGATGACCGGTGGGCTAAAGCTCGGTGATGATCCTGGCCCTCCCTGGGTCAATGCTCCTGATGAGTGACACCATTGCGGGTAGCCGCGGGCGTGGGATCGAGGAGCGAGATACGATTCTGGCGTCGTTCGCGCCGCCGTCGGCGCGAACCACCGATACAGCACGACAGTCGTAGCAGTATGCTCCTACACTGATCGGACGATTCCCAGGCACCAGCTGGTTCGACTCGGCGACGTGGCCACCGGGGAGTACTTCACCGATCGTGAAACCGAAACAGCCGAGCTTATCAACGAGGGGGGAGCTTCGAAGGACCAATCGATCGGCAAAAATTCGCGGCGAACCTGGAGCGTTGCACGGCCCGTGGGGCGATCCAGGCGGCCTGCTCGACGACAGGATGAGCAATGCTCGCGACAGAACGTCCTACGCCGACTGCGCGAGATCTGCGCCTTCGCTGCCCGAGCGTCGGCTGTTGAGGGCCGATTTCGAAGGGAAGGCGCTACTCGGTTCCTTGGGGGTCTCATGCACTTACAGCCAAGTTCCGTTCAACACGTGAGTTTGCTGGGCAAGGCTCCGCGACTTTTGCGAAAACCACTGCCAATAATATCCTTAGCTAGCCGCATTCTGAATATGAACTCAGCAAGACGATGGCTAGCTACTACTGCCGCAGCTCTTGCAGCCTCAGTTCCTATCGTGAGCCTGCTCTAGACAAACGTATATCAACCGACAACTGTTCCCCCGGAGGTCGTTCTCACAGCTAACCTGGAGCGGGGAGGTACAGCTCACGGACTTCGGGCAATCGTGGCAGAAGTCGTGCTGAAGAATTCGAGCCGCGCACAGGTACGGCTGCTTGCGACCGCCATCAATGTAACCGCAGGTCGAATTACTCCCACAGTGGCGGCAAGCGATGCGGAATATAGACAGCAGGTCGCCCGTATGGCGACGGCCGTGAGACCGCGAACCAGGTTGTCCGATCCAATTCCGGGTGCTGCCCGGGAGTCAGCCCTGCAATACGTCAGCTCAACTGCTGAAGATATGAAACATCTATTCGCGTTCGAGGACTTCGTTGAGGTGGCCGTGTTGCAGCCCGATGGAGAGAGTCGGACCTCTCAGATTTTCTGGGTACCAGACGGACTGTACGACTGGCTCGCGATGTCGACCGCAGTCTCTTACGCACGGGAGTCCGACATGCTCGACGCAGTCACGGTGGCATATAGGTCCGACGGCGACACCATACATATCGCTGAGTGGGTTCGGAAAGTGCACGGCGGACAGTCGGAGCTGAAAGATTACAGCGACTTCGCTCTGCTACGCATAGGAGGCTACACCATTGTGACCAGCTTATCCTTGTGGCCACCCTCCGGTTCAACCAACCTCGGCGGAACTGGGCCGTGATAGCTGCGGACTGACGCCATCGGGGTTGATGCTCCAGAACGTGTCGAGGCAGAAGCGGCCATGCTGATGAGGGTGGAAGGCGCGGCGGCGTCTGGTAAGGCGCTGCGGTCACTGACCGCGCTGTTGCTCGGTGGGGTGGTGCTCGAGGCCGGATGCTTGTGGATAGTTACCTGGAGCCCTCAACTCACGGCTCAGTATACGCCCGATTTCACACGCGAGTTCTTCTCGCGACTTCCTTGGTTGCAGGTGCCTCTAGGGGTCGAGTTGATCGATGTCTCGAGCATAGTGGCAGTGCTTGAGATCGGCCTACTGACGATGATTGCGGGCTACATCGTTGCCCTAGTTGCGCTGAGCAGGCCACTCATGGCGTGCACGGCGCAGGTTCTTTTAGGTTGCACGATGGTGTTCAGGCTGACACTATTCTTATTGCCGGGGTTGTTCAGCACCGATGTCTTTTCTTACGTAATGACTGGCCGCATCGCGGCCGTCTACGGCGGTAATCCTTACGTCGCGGTGCCAGCCGATTTCCCCGCTGATTCCTTTCTCGGGTGGGTCTTTCCGTTTTGGCGTGATGCTCCGACGGTTTACGGACCGGCGTGGACTGATTTCAGTTGGGCATTGGCGGAATTGACGGCCGGCTGGCCTAACTTCGATCAAGTACTCGCGTATAGATTCACGCTCATGGCGATGGATTCGCTGACATTGCTGCTCGTTTGGCGACTGCTCCGGCGCATTTTCCCTGGTGACGCGTCTCGACAAGCGCGACTGATGGCGTTTGGCGTGTTTGCATGGAATCCACTTCTGCTATTCGATCTGGTCGGCAACCAACATAACGACGTGGCTATGGTGCTGCTCATGCTGCTCGCTCTGACCCTCGTCCACGGAGATCGTCCCGTAACAGGCTTGGCCGCCATGGTGGCGAGTACACTCGTGAAGTACACGACGGGTGTCGCCGTACTGTTCTGGACGGTGGGCTGGATTTCACGAGCGAACACAGCCTCCGCACGTCTGAGTCGCACGCTTGCAGCTGCCGCTACGGGGCTCATCCTGGTCGTCCCGCTTGTCCTCCCATGGCTGCAAACACCGGCGCTCATCCTTTTCAAACAGGCTGCGGGCGGTCGTTTAGTGATCAACAGTGTGCCTGACCTGCTTGCTCTTACACTAGCCGACCAGCTGCTTGTTGCCTCTGGTTCCGACAAATACGTCGCTGAAGATTCAGTTCGCTCATGGTTTCGCGTTGTATCATGGTTGGGGTTTGCGGTCTATCTCAGCTGGGAGACTTGGCGGATATGGCGCTGGCGGTCTAGTCAGAGCGATGGTTCAGAATTAGAGTTTGTCCGGATGTTTACGAGCAGCACGGTGCGAGCGCTACTCATTCTGCCTCTGCTCGTTATGCCCGCCGTATGGAGCTGGTATTTTAGTTGGTCATTAGGGCCTTCCGTGTTGCTGGGATGGGACACCTGGCTGACTCGTCTCGTAGTGATGTACTCTCTAGCCGCACTGCCATTTGTTTACGCGCATCAGTACTTAGGTGACGACGTACTGGGAGTGTTCGTGCTGCTCTTTGCACTGGGCCCGGTGGCTGCTTGGCTTGTGTGGTATGGGCTGGCGGCGAGGGGTCGCGGGAACGTTCAGGCCTTTTGAGGTCGATGAGTATGATTGCCGCGGGTTGGCGACGGATCTTACGGTGGTCGACGCCACGGATGGCAGTGCGTCGCAAATTCGATTGGTTGCGACTTGGCCGAGTCCTGGCGAGAAAGTGGGCAGAAGCTGAGCCTCATAGATGCTCGGGGCTACTTGCCAGTAGGCTGCTCTTGGTCGGCTGGTTCTCGGTGCCAATTGTGGGTGCCTCGTGATTGCTCAGCTCCGTAGGTACGGGCGCCTGTAATCTTTAGAGATAAATGGTTCTCAGGCACTCTCGATGAGCCAGACTCTCGCCGGCACAGGGGGCACCGCGCCCAGCGACGTAGCAGACTGACTTGCAAAATGGATGGTGGCCCCGGTCACGCCTGAAGCGGTCGACCCGCATTCCGGCGCACTGCGAAAACAGCGGGTTGGTCAACGTCACGGTGACAGCCGTTTTCTAGGGGCGGCGAGCCGCAAGAGGGCCAGCCTACTGCCTTCTCCGCTCATCGAGAGTGCCTGAGAACCGATAAGTGGCGGGGTGTGTGCCCTGGAGGCTGACGGAGGGACCAATGTAGAAGATTGGGTCTGACGGAAGCCGGCTGCATCGGAGATGGAGGTCGGCCCTCCGGAGCCGCCTTGCAGGGGGTGGCTCCAAACCACCGCGAGCTGCGTCGGTCAAGAGCCGGGGTGGTGAGCGTCGCGGAAAAGGCGCACCACCAGTGCGTCAGGTATGAGCCAAGAAGGCGAACGCGAGTGAACCACTGATGACGTGTCGCAAATTTAACAACGGCATCAAAACCGAGACGATCCCGTGTCTCGGGAGCAGTCTGGGAGACACCTGTCTACTGCCCAGACGGTGCCCGGCATGAAGGTGGCGCGAGCTTGGCTCAGGCTCTGGTGTGGAACAGGGGAACCTGTCGCCTCGAACGCGACGGTCGGCCTCGGGGAGGAGGGCATGACAAAGTGGGGGCGCTAGCTTCCTGCTACTGAGGGCTGGGGTACCGTGGCTGGACCCTTACGCCTCTGGGGGTCACCCGTATGGCGCTGCGCTTCACGCTTCAGCTCGTGGTCGTCGCCGATGACGAGCACGTGTCCGTCGACGACATCGTCGTGCTGAACAAGGAGCACGAACGGCTGGAGCACTTGGGCCTGACGCTGGCCGAGGCCAAGGCGCTCCTGCTGGAAGTCCAGCGCCAGGTCGTGACCCGGCAGGTGGCCGCGTTCCTGGCCTCGCGCGTGCCGTGCCCAAGCTGCGGTCGAGCACGGGGGAGGAAGGATGACAAGACCATCATCTTCCGCACGGTGTTCGGCAAGCTGGAGCTGGCGAGCCCGCGGCTCCGCCGCTGTCCGTGCCAGCACAGCGGGCAGGCATCCATCAGCCCGCTGGTCGAGCTGCTGCCCGAGCGCACCGCTCCTGAGCTGCTGTATCTAGAAAGCAAGTGGGCGTCCCTGGTCTCGTACGGGCTGACCGTCGCAGCTTTGCGTGACTTCTTGCCCGTGGACAGCAGGTTGAACGCGTCGTCAGTTCGACGGGACACGCTGCGGGTGGCCCGCCGCTGCGAGGGCGAGCTCGGCCCCGAGCCGATCTTCCCGCTGGCCGGCTGCCCAGGTGAGTGTCCAAGCCTGCCGGCGCCTCCCGAGCCGATTACCGTCGGCATCGATGGCGGTTACCTGCGGCACTGGGAGCGCAAGCAAACCCACTTTGTCGCGATCGTAGGCGAGTCTGTTCCAACGGACGGTCCGGCCCAGCGCTTTGGCTTCGTCCAGAGCCATGACCCGACGCCGCGGCGGCACCTCGCCGAGGTACTCAGGGGCCAGGGGCTACAGCACAACCAGGAGCTCGTGTTCCTCTCGGACGGTGAGGAGAGCCTCCGTCAGCTCCAGTGGTACTTGCGCCCCCACTCGCAGCATCTGCTCGACTGGTTCCATCTGACGATGCAGCTGACCCGCCGAGCCAGCTCCTGAAAGGGCTGGCCCAGGTTGACGCGGAGCGCGCCGCTGACCTGCATGAGGCGCTCGAGCACACCAAGTGGAACCTGTGGCACGGCAAGGTCAAGCGCGCCCTCGAGTGGCTCTGGCGCCTGGAGTGGCGCATGTGGCACGTCGCGAGCCGGTATGCCAGGTTCTCGGCGCTCGCGCGGGCGGTGCACGGCTTCCAGCGGTACCTCCGGCGGAACGGTCACCTGATCCCCAGCTACGCCCAACGGCGGCGAGCCGGCCAGGCGATCTCCACCGCGTTCGTCGAGTCACTGGTGAATTCCTTGCTCAGCAAGCGGTTTGCCAAGAAGCAGTCCATGCAGTGGACGCCTGAAGGCGCCCACCTCCTGCTCCAAACCCGGACTCGGACGCTCAATGGCGATCTCGCGGCCACGTTCCGCAGGTGGTATCCCGTTTTCTCTCTTGAGGGCCAGCCCGTCGACGACACCCCCCTCGCCGCCTGATCGCCCCCAGTTTGTCATGCCCTCGAGGACATAGCGGTCGCTCAGATGGCCGCAGCCAGCACCGGCCAGGCGGTGGCCAGGCGCAGACGCGGCGAGACGCCAGCGGTGAGGTCAGAGAAGCCTTGCCCGAGGTTGCGAATCAGGGCGTGACCCTGGCAGACCCCGCCCGCTGTTGCCGTCTGCTTGAACCGCCGCATTGGTCGCGCCCGACCCTTGAGGTGCTGGTGATCGCGCTCCAACGCGTTGTTCAAGTAGTGGGCTGAGCGGTGCTCCGCTGTCGGCAACACGGCTCGCAGCGCTGGTGGGTAGCACTTCGCCTTGTCGGTCGTCACACGCGTGGGCGTCACCTCGGTCGAGGCCAGGGCTTGCTCGAAGAACTCCCTGGCCGATGCCGCGTCGCGGTGGTCGCTCAGCAGCACGTCCACGATCTGGCCATGCTCGTCGCTGGCGCGGAACGCGTACCGCCATCGGTGATCGATCTTGAACAAGGTCTCGTCCACCCGCCACTTCCGTCCGATGGGATGACGATGACGGCGTGCGGCTGCGATGAACCGTGGGGTGAAGGCGTGCACCCAATCGTAGATGGTGCTCGGGTCGACCGTGATGCCCCGCTCGGCAAGCCACTCGGCGACATCGGCGTAGCTCAGGCGGAACCGGAGGTACCAGCGGACGGCCAGGGCAATGACCTCATCGGGGAAGCGGTAGCCACTGAAGGCTGACGCCGACCGCGTGGTCAGCCGGCGGCCGCACTCGATGCATTTGTGGAGCTGGCGGCCGTGCCGATCGCGGCCAGCCTTCGTGAACACCTCACCCGCGCACCGGTCGCATCGCATGCCCGCCTCCTCAGCCCTGCTGAGGCTCCAGGGTAGCCGAAGTCAGCAGCTCCCAACGGAACCGCGCACCCCGCCTGGTTCGCTCCACCTGAAGGCAAGTGTTAGAAGAACTTTCGTTCAAAGTCATTGACGACGGCCTCCGCTACTTCTCCAAGACTCCTGAGAATCGGGATTACAAAGGGGTGCCGTGGTAAGACATCGGTCTCGCGGAATGCTACATCGAAGGTAAATTTCGCTTGCACTTTCACGTCATCGCTTCCGTCGGTGGTGTAGCGCAGTAACACCGCATTGTCTTCAAGCGTGCCAGCAAAGATATCACTCAGGATCACCGGCCTATTAGCGCCAAGAGTTATCTCCCGGACCTGTTGCCCGACAACGTTCAGTCGCCGATGTTTATTGATGACGTCTAACTCGTGGAGCACCCAGAGCCGGTTGCTATCTAGATTGTGAGAGTCTTTCTTGAAGGGTTGCAGTTCATCGATAAATGCCTGGGCGTCCACCGAGAATATGGAGAGCCGTTTGTTCCAGCGCCTTTTGAAGTCTTCCTCATTACCGTAAATCGGGAATTCCAGTTGCTTCCAATTGCTTCCAATAGAGAGGTGGGTCCCGTTTGGTTTCTTGAATCGCTAACGCGTAGATGAGATTATCCAAGCAACTCCTGAGGTTGTGAATCACTTCGCCAACTACTGCACACATCTCAGGGGAGGGCACGGGGGCTCGCTTGCAAATCACGAGATATTCGCGAGATTTAGGATTATTCTCGTGGACGATCTCGCCCCTATCTATATTGATCCAGTCTTGGCGTGCTTGGTCAAACTCTGAGAAGTGTTTGTACGCCCGCACCAACTTCGCCCGAACGCCGTGCAGGAGATTGGTCATGGCAGAAACGGTGCCCCAAGCGTGATAGGCTCTTCTGGGGTCTCACGAGGGCGGCTCGGTCAGTCGCCGCGCCACGTTCCCCGATCAAGGGTCAAGGGGCGGAACCACCAATCAATCGACAGGGGCCCGTGCGCTCCCGCTTCTCGTGAGGCAATCGCAGCCTGACTGACACTCTAACCGGGCAGCCTGACCAAGGGCAACGGCTGCTGGTCGGACCCGACCATCGTCCAAAACGGCCGCCTTCACTGCGTCCGGCCACAGTACTCTCGTGGCGCGTAGTCGGCGGACGGCGGAACCATGAGGATCACCGTTGGGCGCTGTACGGTACATGCACCAAGTGGGCCGCCTTCTTCTTCGCGACCTCGCCACGCCGATCGTACCGGGCCGTCGTCTGGACCTGGGCGTGGCCGGCGAGCTGCTGGACCACACTAAGATCGGCGCCGGCGTCGAGCAGGTCGCCGATGAAGGTGCGGCGCAGATCGTGGGGCGAGAAGGCGGATACCTGGGCCAGCTGCCCGCGGCGTCGCGTGAGCTCGCGCAGAGCCTAGGCCGTCAGCCGGCGCGGCGGGCCCAGCCGGCCCGACCGGTGCACGGGCCAGAACAGTGGCCCCGGCTCTTCGCCGCGCATCGTCAGCCAGTCGTGGAGCGCCGCCAGCCCACCACCGGTGATGTAGCCCAGTCGCTCCTTGTTCCCCTTGCCGTGGACGGTGATCGTGCCGAGCTCGCGATCGACGTGCTCCAGGTCCAGCGCCACCACCTCAGCACGGCGCAGCCCCGACCCGTACAGGATGGCCAGCAACGCCGCGTCCCGGACAGCAATCGTCGCCTGGGCTGGTTTGGTCGGCTGCACACAGCTGTCGAACAGCGCTCGGACCTCGCTCCCTTCGAGCGCCCGGCCCCGTGGAAGTCGCGAGCCGCAGATCGCCTCAAGGTCGGCAGCGCGTCGGAAGTCATCGGCCGTCACGTACCCCAGTCGCCAGCACTCCTTGAGCACCCCACGCAGAGCAGCCAGATGGCGGTTGGCCGTGGCCGGCGCGTAGCGGCCGTCGGCCAGGCGGGAGCGGACAGCCGGGGTGTGCGGATAGCGAAGCGCCGCCCAGTCCAGCTCCCGTCCCAGCACTTCTTGAGTTCCGAACTCGAATCGACAGGCTGGGGCCAAGTTCAGGACCCTTCGGTGACCTCGTGGATCTCGTCGGCCACCAGCCCGTGCGACTCGCGATGCACCCGCTCGGCCGCTTCCTTGCTGGGCGCCTCCACCAGACAGAACACCTTTCCCGTCGTCTCGTCGACCCAGTAGCGCTGGTACGTCACGCCATACTGGCCCTGGATGGCGACGTCCTTCATGTGGGCATCGGCAACCGCTTGGGCGTCGGCCCCCTCGATCTTGTTGTGAACGTCCAAAAACAGCGGCATTGTTGTCTCCCTATTTGCCAGACTTTATCGCCGCCCCGCCCCGCGTGGACGGATGCAACGCGGGACCACGGTCGCCGACGACCCGCTACTCCTGGCGCATGTGCTCCTTGACCCTGGCGATCAACTCGGGCGTCGCCTGCAGGCCGTGGTCTTTCTGGGCGTGCTCGCCGGCCAAGCGGAGCGCCTCCTCGTCGGTCTCACCGCGAATGACGTGGCCGCAGCCCGAGGCGGGATTGACCCTACCGCAGTCGATGATCGTGGCCATAACCGTCTCCTTCTACCGGCGACCCTGCGGTTGGCGGGGCCCGGGTACCCGGCCGTCCAAATCTATCATGTCCACAGGTTCTGTTGGGGTCAGCTGATTTCGGCTGGTGCGGGACGTCGTCCAGTGGCCCCGAGGACATAGTGGTCGCTCAGATCGCCGCAGCCAGCACCGGCCAGGCGGTGGCCCATCGCAGCCGCGGTGAGACGCCAGCAGTGAGGCCGCCCGAGGTGGCTCAACTGGAACGTGGCGACCTGCACGTCGACACGCTGGGTCTGCAACTGGCCGAGGCCACGACCCTCGTGGCTCATTCAAGCTGGGCAGCGCCGAATACCCAGGGGCTGGTCTGGTCGATGAAGGTGGTGGGGAAGCCGAGGTCGATCGGGGCGGCGGACTCGAGTCGTGCTGCGGCGTCTGCGGGGAGGTTGATGTCGAGTGAGCCGAGGTTGTCGAGGAGTTGATCGAGGCGTCGGGCGCCGATGATGGGGTGGACGGCCGGCGGGCGGGTTCGGGTCCAGGCGATGGCGACCTGTGAGGGGGTGGCCCCGAGGTCGTCGGCTACTGACTGGACGGCGGCGGCGACGTTGCGTTGGTGGTCGGTCAGCGATGCGGGATCGATCCGGGTGCCGGGTCCGGGGCTCTCGGGTCGGGTGTACTTGCCGGACAGCACGCCGCCGGCCAGCGGACTCCATGCTGCGACCGCGATCCCGAGCGCTTCTGCCATCGGGAGCAGTTCGCGTTCGATGTCGCGCTGCAGCAGGCTGTAGGGAACTTGCAGGCCGACGAAGCGGCTCCAACCGCGCCAGTCGGCCAAGGTGTTGGCGCGAGCCACGATCCAGGCGGGCGCGTCGGAGATGCCGACATAGAGAATCCTGCCGGCACGGATTTCGTCGTCGAGGGCGCGCATGGTCTCCTCGATCGGCGTCTGCCGGTCCCACATGTGCACCCAGTAGACGTCCAGGTAGTCGGTACGCAGCCGGCGCAGGCTGGTTTCCAGCGACAGGCGCAAGTTTTTTCGATGGTTGCCGGCGGCGTTGGGGTCGTCGCGGTCCCGTGACGCGGTGTACTTGGTGGCAAGCACGAACCGGTCACGACGCCCGGTGAGCAACTCACCCAGGATCTCCTCACTGGCTCCGCCGCGGTAGTTGATGGCAGTGTCGATGACGTTGCCGCCCGCGTCGGCGTAGGCGTCGAGGATGCGGCGGCACTCCTCAAGCGGCGCGCCGACCCCGCCCTGCTCGCCGAAGGTCATGGCGCCCAGGAACAGTTCGGAGACTCGCAGGCCACTATCGCCAAACAGCCGGTAGCGCATCAGCCCTGGCCCCCGGAGGCAAATGCTTCGGCGGCGAGGCGGACCACCTCGTCGTGGGGCACGTCGCGCACATGGTGGTCGAGCGCCCAGCGGTGGCCGAAGGGGTCGATGAACTGACCTGTGCGCACGCCCCAGAACGCGTCGTGCAACGGCTCGAACACGGTCGCGCCGCCGTCGAGCGCCCGCTGCCACACTGTCTCGACGTCGTCGACGGCGAGGTGCAGTGCCCCGTAGGTGCCGCCCAGGGTCAGCGGCGACACGACCCCCATGGCCGGGAACTCGTCGGCGATGGCCAGCACGCTGTCGCCGAACTGCAGCTCGATGGTGAGCACCTGCTGGCTCGGCAGGGTGATCCGGCTGTTCTCTCGTGCGCCCAGGACCGAGACGTACCAGGCGCAGGCTCGGTCGGGATCGCGTGTCACCAGGTGGCTGGTCAGTGTGCTCATGGTGTCACTATACATCTTGTCTAGACGTGGTGTATAGACGGCTCGCCTGGTATCGTCTGGGTATGCCGAAGCGACCCAACGCGGCGCAGCCGGTCCGACGTCTGCACGGCCGTCGATCGTCATCCGCTGGGAACGCCATGCCGGAGTTGCGGGAGACCATTCTCACCGCGACCACGCGCCTGCTCACAACTGGCCAGTTCAGCGACCTTAGTGTCGGTGAGATCATTTCCGCGGCCGGAGTCTCGCGGGGCAGTTTCTACTTCTACTTCGACAGCAAGCACGACGTGCTCGCCGAGCTGGTCAGACGAGCCGTGGCACAAGGCCACGACGCCGCCGGGCCGTGGCTAACGAACCCGCCCGACAAGACGGCGGCCCTGCGCGCCGGGATCAGCGCCGGTGCTCGCCTGTGGCGGGCCAACGCCCCAATCCTGCGCGCCATCGTCGAGAACTGGCGAACCGACCCCCGGCTCACGACTCTCTGGCTGGACCAGATGCAGAGCTTCACCGACGCCACTGTCGCCCAGATCACCACCGACTGCCATACGTCGGAGCGGCTCGCGGGCGTTGACGTTCCCGCCCTGGCCAGCGCGCTGACCTGGCTTGGCGAGCGGTTGTACTACCTCGCCGCGACCGGCGCTGCCCCGTTCACTGACGAGGACACCCTCATCGACACCCTCCTGCACATCTGGACCTCGACCCTGTACGGCCAACCGGCGGCCAAGGTTCCTCACCACCGATAACCGATCCCCAGCAGGCGACCTCACGACAGGACCGTGCCATCGTGCCGCTCCCAAGCGCGGGCTTTGCGCTTAGCGGCCTCGCGGTTGTGGGCGATGTAGACCTCGAGGCTGCGCCGTGATAGGTGCCCACTAAAGCGCCTGAGTTCGATCTCGCTGTAGCGCTGAGCGGCCCGTGCACTGGTGGCGGTGTGGCGAAGCTGGTGCAGGTCCCAGCCCGGCGTGTACGTCTTCCAGAGCGTGTCGGCCCGCCAGTATGAGAGCCGCGCGTAGCCATCTGCAGTCAGATCGGCGCGCCGTGGCGAGCGGGCCTTGCGCGCGGTGATGAACAGCGGCCCGAGCGTCGACCTGAACGGCTAGCCGCGCGAGAAGTCGACGGCGACCGTATTGGCGCCGCTGATCAGCACGCCTACACGCTCGTTGTGCGCTGGCACGTAGCGTCCCGAGAGCAAGGCCGCCAGGGGCGCCGCGGCGCCGGGCTCGGCGACCACACGCAAGACGTCCCACAGCGCGTGCTGGGCAGCGCGGATCGCATCGTCGTCGACCAGCAGCACGCGCTCGACGAAGCGCTGTGCGATCGGAAACATCAGCGCACCAACCCGTGTCGGCGCGCCTTCGGGCTCGACGCCGACGACGCGAATGCCGCCGGCATACCAGGCGGCAACACCGCCGATCAATCCACCGCCGCCGACGGCGACGAGCAGCGTCTCGAGAGACGGCACCTGGTCGGACAACTCGAGGCCGACGGAGCCCTGACCGAGCAGCGTCTCGATCTGTTCGTAGGCATGCACGGGCAATGCGCCCGACTCGGCGAGCCATACCTCGCTGGCGTCGGCGTAGCGGTCACCGACGACGACCAGCTCCGCACCGTACGAGCAGACCCGCGCGATCTTGCTCGGGGAGGACACGGTGGGGACAAAGATGCGCGCAGGCACGCCAAGGCGGTGCGCAGCGTACGCGACCGCCGCGCCATGGTTGCCGCCGGACGCGGCGACCACTCCGGCGCTCGGCACTACGCGCAGCAGCAGGTTGGCGAACGCGCCCCGCGTCTTGAACGAGCCGGCGTGCTGGAGCGCTTCCAGCTTCACGGCTAACGGGAACGCGGCCAGGCCGAAGTCTGTGCCGCTCGGCTCGACGACAGGCGTGCGTCGGACGTGCGGACGGATGCGCTCGTACGTCGCGGAGATGGCACCCGCGTCACTGGTTTGCACTCCCTTACGGTAACCGTCCCGCCGACCGACCGTAGCGGCGCCAGTCTCAGGTGTTCGACGAGCGAGCCGCTGAGCTTCACCCGCCTGGGGACAAGCGGCGCCCCAGGGTAGCCGACCCGCTTCGACTCCAGGACCGCCAGCAGCACCTACCCGCGCAAGCACATCCTGCTGAAAGTGGCACCGTCCCGGGCCCACGCCTGCCTCTCGATCCGCCTCGCCACGACTTCGCCCATGCCCTCGAGCGCCTCCGGCGCGGCGAGGACCCACGCAGCGCGCTCGCGCGGGCCGTCAGGGCCAAGGGCTACCACATCGAGTCCACCGACGTGTACACGACGCGCTGAATGCACGCGGGCGCGGTGGCCAAGAACGTGACGACGGTCCGGGATTAGGACTCCGCTCGGCCTGCTGTGCTGCCCACTGTGATTGCCGACGCGGGCTTCCTGCTGGTCGTCTGAACTCGTGAACCCGAAGGGGGTGCTCGCCGCCTACGACCAGCAGATACGGCTGCACCCGGAGCGTGCCGGTTCGGGAGTCCAGGTCGAACGAGAGGACGGCGTCGTCCGTGTCGTGTCCAGCGCGGATGGCTGGGCGGGCATGACCTGGAGTGACCTCGACGCAGGCACCGCCGATGCGGCCATCGCCGCCCAGATCGCCCGATTCGCCCGCCTGTCCCAACCGTGGGAGTGGAAGCACTTCTCCTACGACCGGCCGCTAGGCCTCATTGAGGGCTTCCACACCCCGAGTGGTGGCAGCTGTGGCTGCGGAGTCCCGGCGTCGAGTAGCCCACAGGCCTGCCGCCAGCAGCGCACCCCACAGGAAGAACAGGGGATCCCACAGTGCGGCATGCCCCCATTGAGCTGCGGGGTCGAATCCACCCGCTACCGTGATGAGGCCGCTCAGGACGGCCCAGGCGACGAGCGTGTTGCCGGCGCCGTAGACGATCAAGACGCCAGCGCCGAGGGCGGACACGGTGCGCCAAAACCGTCGCCATGGCAGACGGCCGGCGTCGACCAGGAGCGGGACCGCTGCACCAGCGATCTTGACCGCAGCCACACCCGTCAGCGCCAGCCGGGCGGCGACGGGCGCCTGCTCAGCCCACTGGACGGCCCACTGACCCACTGTGTTGAGCAGCCACCAGCCACCCAGCGCCCAGTACAGGCTGAATCCTGCGTGCACCAGCCCTACGGCGCAGGCCCCCAACAGCAGCCGTCTACCCACCAGCGATCTCTACGCTCAGATCGTAGCCGACCACGCGACTGGCATCCGGCAACGATATGGGTCAACAATGCAGGAACCGTTGCCATACCCCGTATTGGTGAGCGGTGCGGATCGGGAACGGCGCCCTACCTGGTCCCGCTCCCGCCGGTCGGCGGTTAGACTCACACCGGACGGAACGCCCGGCATGAGGGGGACGCCACCGGTGCAAGCGGCGCTGGCAGGGCTAGGCTCTGACGCGCTGGTTGAGATGCTAGGGGCCCTGCCCGCCTCGATGGGTCCTTCGGCGAACTATCTTGGACTACGTGCAGGCAGCAGAAAGGTCAGCGCCATGAACCAGGCAACACGACGAGGATTCCTGAGAGTCACCTCTCTGGGCGCAGCGACCACCGGTCTGGTGGCGGCGCTCCCGACGATCGTTGTCGCACAGGAGCAGCCACCCAACTCATCGACGAGTGGCGTGTCTCCGGCATGCCCTGCTCAGCCAATACCGTTGGGCGCCAGCCAGACCGTAGACACACCCTTTACGGTCTATGTCAACAGCCCGGTGCCGGGACAGGCGGTTATTTACATCGGCGAGCGGGAGATTCCGATCACCGACACGTCGGTGGTGCAGTACCTGCGGCAGGCGGCCGGCGCGTAGCCAAGCCCCAGCCCGACGGCGACAGCTACGAGCCATTGGACGTCGCCGACCCGAGCGCCTGGCTCTGGAGTGGCCCGCAGCCGAACTAGAAATGGTATGAGAAGGTCGCAGGCGGGCCAGAGTTCGGAAACTCGTGGAGTGCGCGGCGGAAGCAAGCTTGTCGGCGGGTACCAGAGCACGAGCCTCGCGGCTGGCCCTGCAGGGGTAGCGTTGGCGATGCTCGACCAAGCTCCAGCGGCTTTGCCAACAACCTCGGGGCGCTGCGCTGGTTCTCCGACGTTGGCGTGGGGTGAGGTGAGAGGTGCCGCCGCGGCCCTAAGCTAAGCACGTAGGTGAAGAAAAGGCATGCTTTTCAAGCAGCCTGGGCGAGTGAATGAGCCGCCACAGTGAGCGGATGGGGGGCCTGGAAGTGACGGGTAGCGAAGAAGTGCTCGGCCGCGCTGACCAGCGCCTCGATGCTGCCGTGCAGGCGGTTGGCCGCGACCGCGTCCTTGAGCAGGCCCCAGACCCGCTCGATCGGGTTGTGCTCGTGGGCAGCGTACTTGGGCAGCCACAGCAGGCGGAAGCGGGCGTGCTGGGACTGAGCCAGCCACGCGCGGACCAGCCTGGCATCGTGGGTGATCACGTTGGCCCACACCAGGACCACTTCTCCGGCCGGGTACGCCTGCGCGAGGTGGTCCCGGAAGGCGATGAAGTCCACGGCTCGCTTGCGCGGGCGGATCAGCTGGTGCAGGGCTCCGGTCCGGGCGTCCAGCGCCCCGAAGATGGTTCGCTTGGCGTTCTGGCCGGGCGTGGGGATACGCAGTCGGGGACCTTTCATCCACATGGCCCGGACCACCGGCAACAGGTGCAGGTCGCACTCGTCCAAGTACAGCACGCTCGCGGCCGAACCGAGCGCCCGCTCGATCAGCCGCAGCTTCAGCGGAGTGGCTGGATCCTCCTGGCGCTGCCCGCGTGGGTCGTGGGTGGCCACGTCCAGGCGGGGCCGCGCCCAGCGCCAGCCGCTGGCGTGCAGGTGCCGCCGGACGGTGCGGGCGGACAGGGCCAGCCGAAAGCGGGCGGCCAGGAAGGCGGCCAGCAGCCCGACGGTCCAGCACGCCTGCACCAGCCCGTTGGCGCGCGGGGAGTTGTGCATCTGGGCGTCCACGATCTGACGGGCCAGGCAGTCTTTCGGGGACCTGCCCGACCGCGGACAGTCGACCAGCCCGTCGGGTCCGCGCTCCTGGTAGCGGTGCAGCCACGTGCGGACCGTGTCCTCGCCAACCTCGAAGAGCTCCGCGATCTCCAGCACCGTGTAGCCACGGGCGCTCAGCAGCACCATCTGGGCGCGTTCGGCTACCCGACCCACCGCCCGCCGCCGCAGCCCCCCGCAAGACTTTCCGCTCGTCCGCGGACAGCGGCCCCATCCTGACCATCCGTCCTGCCCTCCTCGCCGGAGAGCTTCAACCGGAAGAACCGTGCCTTTCTTCCGCTCACGTGCTTAGAGCTCACCCATGCCGCCAAGTCTGGATCTGACCGATGAGTCTGCCCCCCGTCGGTCGTCTACGGAAGCATGACGCATGCAGGCAGACTCTCGCTTCTGGTGCTCTGCTCGGGGGTTCCCTCGTCGCGGTCGACACCACGATCGTCAACGCCGCTCCGCCGTCGCTCGGCCGGGATCTCCACCTCACGCCTGCCGGCCGGGCCGGGGACTTCAACCGGTAGCGAGGGGAGGTTGGCATGAGGAAGATCGTCGCGGGGCTGTTCCTGTCGCTGGACGGTGTCGCCACGGCGCCGAACCGGTGGGTGTTCCCGTACATGACCGACGAGGTGGGGCAGGCGGTTGGGGCCAACATGGAGGCCTCCGACGCGATGCTGCTCGGTCGGCGGACCTACGAGGAGTGGGCCGCATACTGGCCCGACAAGACGGCGGACGACGACCCGTACGCCGACTACATCAACAACGTGCCAAAGCATGTCGTCTCGACGACGCTGAGGCCGCCGCTCGAGTGGCGGAACTCGACACTTGTCGCGGGCGACGCCCGGGAGCAGATCAGCAGGCTGAAGCAACAACTGGGCAAAAACATCGCGATCAGCGGAAGCATCTCACTGGTCGGGTGGCTGCTGCGGGAGGGGCTCCTGGACGAGCTGTCGCTCCTCGTCTTCCCCGTCGTGGTGGGCAGCGGGAAGCACCTGTTCGACGGGCCCGACCAGGTGCCGCTCAAGCTCATCCAGTCCCGGACGTTCGACCACGGAGTGCTCTCGCTGCGGTACGAGCGCGCAGAGAAGTGAGGAGGATAGCCATGCAGAAGATCACCCCGATGCTGTGGTTCGACGACCAGGCGGAGGAGGCCGCGGACCATTACGTCTCCGTGTTCTCAAAGCGACCCGGCTCGGACCGAGGTGAGTCCAAGATCCTGGACCTCTCCCGCTACGGAGAGGCCGGGCCGGGTCCGGTAGGCAGCGTCATGGTCGTGCGCTTCCAGCTGGAAGGACAGGAGTTCACCGCGCTGAACGGGGGGCCGCAGCACTTCGCGTTCTCGGAGGCCATCTCGTTCATCGTGCACTGCGAAACCCAGGAGGAAGTGGACTACTTCTGGAGCTCGCTCTCGGAGGGCGGCCAGGAGGGGCCCTGCGGGTGGCTCAAGGACCGCTTCGGCCTGTCGTGGCAGATCACTCCCACTGGGATGGAGAGGATGCTGAACGACCCCGACCAGGAGAAGGCGCAGCGTGCCATGAAGGCGATGCTCGGGATGAAGAAGATCGACATCGCGACGCTGCATCGGGCGTTCGCGGGCGAGTGAGCAACCCCTGACCGAGGGATGCGTGTTCGCCGACATCTCGATGCTGCGCGCCGACCGCCGCCAGGCGGCTCCGCCCCAAGGCTCCCGATGAGGGACAACGCACTCTTGCGTGACGTACGCCACGGTAGCCCGCCGCTGGAGCTGGCGCACGAGCAGAACCCGCTGGCCGAGACCAATTCTGCCTTCCGAAAGACGTGCGCCGCTCGGTGGCGGAGCCGCCTGCCCGCTGCAGCGTCGGGCGGCCCGGATCGGAGGAAGGTCCATCCTCTACCGCCTGCGGACGCGGCACACCGCCCGACGCTATCGGCCGAAGCCGCAGGCCCTGCACCGTGGTGGCTCTGCTATGGGTCAGCGTCATGCCGGCACGTCCGGGTGCTAGCAGGAGGTCCTGTCCTTCTTCCGCGCGGTCAGCAACCACGCTGGACGACGCGCGGGGATGCCGACTCGCTTGGCCCAGGATGACCCCAGAGCGACGACATCGGCCGCGGTCGCCGCGCGGTGATCCACCACGTCCATGCCCGCGCTCCGAAGGGCACAACGCCATCGTCGAAAGAGTGATCGGGACGCTACGCCGAGAGTGCCTGGACCAGCTCATCATCCTCGACGAGCGCCATCTCCGATCGGTAGTCACCGAGTTTGTCGGCTACTACAACGCGGAGCGACCCCATCGGACGTTGCACCTTGAGACGCCGGCGCCGGCACTGCGACCGCTCGAGGGGACCGTGCGATCACCGCCGGTACTCGGCGGTCTGCACCACGTTTACGAGAGAGTGGCGTAATCACCGGCTGAGGTTTGCACCTCGACAGGGGTGAGGTCGCCGACGGAGTCGGCGTAGAAGGTGTCGCCCAGGTGGAAGGCAACCTGGCGCAGGGTCCAGGCGTCTCCTTCCTGTCGGTCGAGGCGCGCGTCGTCGAGGGCGCGCAGGCGTAGGGACCAGATCTGGGCCAGGCGGGTCAGCCGGCTGCGGGCCTCGTCGAGGTCCTCGGGGGTGAAGGGGGCGAAGTCGGCCGGGGTGGTGATCGCGGAGGCGTGCCAGCTGTCGGGCAGCGGTGGCTGCCCGGCGAGGCGGGCCTCGAGCTCGGCGAGGTGGTCGAGCAGGTGGTCGGCGAGGCGGCGGATCGCCTTGTGCGGGGTGTAGACCCGGTCCTCGACGGCCAGGGGTTGGCCGTCCCACGCCGGCCACGTCTGCGCCAGTCGCAGGGCGTGCGCGACCGCGTCCTCGATCACCTGGGCGGGGTGGCGGTCATCGGTGGCGGGCGCTTCGTCGCTCATGCTCTGTTCCTCTGGCAGCGGGGGTTCTCACGCGCCGATTGTAGGTCCGGGATGGTTCGGAGCTCGGCGAACCGTGCGTGCGGAACCATGGCGGGGTGGAGGTCGCCGACGTCGACGTGGCTGCTGTGGCGTCCCGTGGCCATGTCGGTCGCCGATGCGTTCCACTCCCGCTAGAACTGCTCGTCCTCCTGGGCGGCACCAGTTGCCTGTGCGACCTGGGTAGCCACAAGCCGGGAGCACGGAAAGGATAACCGCCAGTCTTTCCGAGGTCAGCCGTACTCCGTCTGCTCTACTCCGGCGGGCTTGTCTTGCCACGCCCGGCCGCTCGCTGGCAGCCGAGACAGGTGGCGTGGAGGCGCCGCACCGCGCCCTCGAGA
>JAABUQ010001964.1_pt1 | contig 42182 bp, 33 predicted proteins | sample 5560001 | NCBI WGS metagenome assembly JAABUQ01 (sample SAMN10711888, study PRJNA513371) | rock metagenome | isolation source: Antarctica rocks | place: Antarctica: Victoria Land, Finger Mt nord | collected 2015-12-18
TCTACGGGTTGGGCGTCCGCGCGTAGTTGCCAGTAGCCAGTAGCCAGTAGCCAGTAGCCAGTAGCCAGTAGCCAGTAGCCAGTAGCCAGTAGCCAGTAGCCAGTAGCCAGTAGCCAGTAGCCAGTAGGCAGTAGGCAGTAGGCAGTAGGCAGTAGGCAGTAGGCAGTAGGCAGTAGGCAGTAGGCAGTAGGCAGTAGGCAGTAGGCAGTAGGCAGTAGGATTTAGGCGGAATGACGAACAGTTTGCGGTTATCAGACACCAGTGGGATGGGTGGGACGGCGAGTTGTTTGAGGACGAAGAACTGGCAACTGGCAACTGGCAACTGGCAACTAAGGGAGGTTTCCATGGCGATACAGCCCGCGCCGTCGCCGTCGTTGTTTTCGGAAGAGGATCTGTTCCTGTTTGCCGAGGGCACGTGGCTGGGCGCATACGAGAAGATGGGCGCTCACCTGTGCATGGTGGGGGGGCAGCGAGGGGCTACCTTCGCCGTCTGGGCGCCCAGCGCGCGCGCCGTCAGCGTGATCGGCGACTTCAACGGCTGGCAGCCCGGACGCACGCCTCTGCGTCCGCGCGGCAGCGGCGGCGTGTGGGAGACGTTCGCGCCCGGACTGGAAGCAGGCGCCCTCTACAAGTATGCCCTGGAGTCGGGCGTGTCGGGGCAGGTGACGGTCAAGGCCGACCCTTACGCCGTCCACGCCGAGTCGCGGCCGGGCACCGCCTCGATCCTCTACGACCTGTCAGGCTACGCCTGGGGCGACGCGGAGTGGATGGCCGCGCGCGCGCGGCGCGAACAGGACGGGAGCGAGGGCAGCGCGCTGGCGAGGCCCATGTCGGTCTACGAGGTGCACGCCGGTTCCTGGCGGCGCGGCGAGGGCGGCCGCTTCCTGACCTATCGGGAGTTGGCGCATCAACTGGTCGACGACGTCACCGCGCACGGCTTCACCCACGTCGAGTTGCTGCCGATCACCGAACACCCCTTCGATCAGTCGTTCGGCTACCAGACCACGGGCTACTACGCGCCGACCAGCCGCTTCGGCACGCCGCACGACTTCATGTACTTCGTCGACCACTGCCACCGGCACGGCGTCGGGGTGCTGGTCGACTGGGTGCCGGCGCACTTCGCCAAGGAAGGCCACGGGCTGGGCCTGTTCGACGGCACGCACGTCTACGAGCACGCCGACCCGCGCAAAGGCGAGCACCTGGGCTGGGGCACCTACGTCTTCAACTACGGCCGCCACGAGGTGCTGACCTTCCTGCTGGCCAACGCCTACTACTGGCTCAAGGAATACCACGTCGACGGCTTCCGCGTCGACGCCGTGGCCTCGATGCTCTACCTCGACTACGACCGTCCGGCCGGGGCCTGGGTGGCCAATCGGCTCGGAGGGCGCGAGAACCTGGAGGCGGTCGAGTTCCTGCGCCGCTTCAATGACGTGGTGCACCAGCGTACCACGTACAGGGGCGCTGTCACCTGCGCCGAGGAGTCGACCACGTGGCCGGGCGTGACCGTGCCGACAGCGGCGGGCGGCCTGGGCTTCGACCTCAAGTGGAACATGGGCTGGATGAACGACACGCTGCGGTACATCGCTCGCGACCCTATCTACCGCGCGGCGCACCACAACGAAATCACGTTTTCCTACACCTACGTCTTCTCCGAGCGCTACATCCTGGCGCTCTCGCACGACGAGGTCATCCACCTCAAGCATTCGCTGCTCAACAAGATACCGGGCGACGCCTGGCAGCGCTTCGCCACCTTGCGCGCGTACTACGGCGCTATGTTCGGGCATCCCGGCAAGAAGCTGCTGTTCATGGGCGGCGAGTTCGCCCAGCAGCACGAGTGGGCCTACGCCGAGGAGCTGCAGTGGTCCCTCTTGCAGGGCGAGAGCGGGCTGCCGCACCGCCAGATGCAAGAGTTCGTCACCCGGCTCAACAGTCTCTACACATCCGAAGCGGCGTTGTGGCTGCATGACCTGGAGGCGCAAGGCTTCGCCTGGATCGACGGCAGCGACGCCGCGCACTCCGTCGTCGCCACGCTGCGCCGCGGCGACGACGCGCGGGATACCATCGCCGTGGTCAGCAACTGGACGCCGGTGCCGCGCCCCGGCTACCGCATCGGCGTGCCCGCGGCGGGACGCTGGATCGAACTGCTCAACAGCGACGACGCGCGCTACGGCGGCTCGGGCGCCGGCAACCCTGGCGGCCTCAAAGCGGCCAAAGAGCCGCTCGACAGCTACCCGTACTCCCTGACCCTGACCCTTCCGCCGCTCAGCACGCTCTACCTCAAGCCAGCCGCCGCCAGGCGCCGCGGCGCAACCCTCACCCCCGCCCCATGACGACTGGACCCTTGGCCCTACCTGCGGGCCAATGGTCCAGCGTGCTCTCCCGTGCGCGGGAGAGGGGAGTAGGCGCCTGGGCCGAGACTGCGGTCGTATGGCAACGCATGGACACTGTGGTGTCAGAACGAGAGCCTGCGACTATGGATGCTGCCGTTACGGCGCTGCCGAGAATACCTCTAGCCCGTTGATGTGCGCGAAATGTCGCCGGTTGTGCGTGACCAAAGGAAGTCCTTGAAGCCACGCCGTTGCCGCGATCCAGGCGTCTCCCGTCGCCATCGGGCGTCCGTCTTGCTCTCGCGCGGCGGTGATGTCGGCCCACGCACCGATGAGCGCATCGTCGACCAGATAGACGGTCACCCGCGCGAGGATCTGATGGAGTTGTTGCCAGCGCGCCAATCCCCACGCGCCAATCCCCAATTGTGCATCCGTCCCCAGCGGCGCAATTCGGCAACGGTCTGGAAGCTCACACCGATCTCCTTGCCCGCCAGGTACGCGCTATACCGCTCGGCGCGGGAATCGCCGCGCATGATATAGGAGAGGACATCCGTGTCCACTACGCAGCGCAATGGTGTTGCCGTTGGTTGCTCCGACTCAGACACTCTCAGCTTCCTCGCGCCAGCGTCGGATCGCGCGATCGAATTCCTCGCCGTCCTCGTCAGCCCCGAATACATTGGTCCGCAGGTCGTCGATGGTTCTGATCGGCGGCGCCGTGTGTAACGTCGGGAGGGAATGCTGTTGTCCCACGTCGACGGGCCGTGACGACGCGGACGCCGAATGGACGCTGATGAGGCTCCGAGCGTAGGCCAACGTGTTGGCGGTATCATCGGCGTCGAGGTGATCGATCAGTGCGTGTAACTCTCTCTTGGGGTCGGCGACCATGGCACATCCTCCCTCGGTGCAACTCTCGCCCCAGTATACCGGTATCTTCACCCACCGGAGCCGCCGGCACTCGTTGCGCTGCCGACGTGTGCTAAGCAGGCACTCAAAAGTCTGGCATGGCCTGTTTAGGTGTGATTCAGGCGAAAAAACGTGCCGAACTTATGGTCACATGCTTAGTGCAGGATTAAGGAGCTTACTTTGCAGCGTCGCCACACGCCCGACCGCAGTCGGCCGGTGGTTTGCCATGCGACCGCAGTCGCAGGCGTTCTCCGCCGCAAACAGACCGCTTTAAGACGACACTAGGGTCAGTGCGATGGGGCTATTCCGATGCGGGGCCGTCGAACGCGGGGCGGCGCTTCTCGCGGAAGGCCGCGACGCCCTCCTGGACGTCCGGGCCGGCGAAGCCCAGGAACTCCAGCGCCAGCGAGGCGTCGAAGGTGGGACCCGCCAGGCGCAGCCAGTTGTTGAGGCTGTACTTGGTCCAGCGGATGGCGCTCCGCGACCCGTTGGCCAGCCGCTGCGCCACGGCGAGAGCACGCTCATGTAGCTCGTCGTCGGGTACGCACAGCGAGACCAGGCCGATGCGCTCGGCCTCCTCACCGGAAAGGGGCTCACAGGTCAAGAGGTGGTACTTGGCCTTGGCCATGCCGCAGAGCAGCGGCCACACGATGGCGGCATGGTCCCCCGCGGCGACGCCCAGCCTGGTGTGGCCGTCGATGATGCGCGCCGAGCGCGCCGCGATGGAGACGTCGGCCAGCAGGCCCACCACCAGACCCGCGCCCACCGCCGGCCCGATCATGGCGGAAACGATCGGCTTGGAGCAGTTGAGCACGTTGTAGACGAGGTCGCGCGCCTCGCGCAGCACGCGCACGCGCACGGCGTGGTCCGTGGCCATCTCCGCCACCAGGTCAAAGTCCCCGCCGGCGGAGAACACGTCGCCCTCACCCCGGATGATGGCCACCCGCGTGTCGGGGTCGCGATCAATCGCGGTCCAGACCTCGGCGAGGTCGCGGTGCATGGCCGCGCCCGCCGCGTTGCGGCGGCCGGGCGCGCTCATGGTGATGCGCAGCACGTGCGGCGCGGGCTGCTCGAAGCGCAGGCTCTCGAAGCGCGCGTAGCGGTCGTCCATCATGATCTATCCTCCTGGTCGGTTAAGCGTTGACTTGATCGTACACTATCACCAGGCGTCCGGCTAGCGGTGAGGAGAAGGATGATGGAAACGCAGTGGGTTACGCGAGAATGTGCCGTCGGGTTTCGCGCACGACATGGGATACTGTTCCCAAGGAGGCAACACATGACCACCCAGACGTACCCTGACGCACGCGAACAGCTCGTTAAACTGGCTGACGCTTTCGGGACGATCACCTCGGGTGAGCGGGCCGGCGATGTGCCGCTGACCGACGACGACTTGACGATGGTGGGCGATGTCGTGCGTGCGGCGGACGGGTTGATTGCGGCTGTCGAGGATAGTCCTGCTGCCGAGGTTGCTGAGATCGACGAACTCCTGGCGCTGGCGCGCGCATTGCGGCGCATGGCCGTGCTTGTGCTGGCCGAGCACGCGCCCGATCAGACCTGGTTTTGGACGCCGGAGTGGCAAGCTGGAGAGCGGCAGGCCGACGCGGATAAGGCGGCCGGCCGATTCACCCGGTATGAGAGCGGTGAGGCGTTCCTTGCGGCGCTGCGCGAGGCGCGCCCAGACGTTGCCGACCTTCGATAGCCTGGACACGTTCCAGAGCCAGTTTGGGAACCTGACGCCCGAGCAGGTCCGCGCCTTCTATGCCATGGTCAGAAAGTTCGTAGCTGATCTTAAGGCTGGACGGTCGCCACGACGTGGGCTACGGGTTAAGGGAGTACAAGGACACCCGTGCATTCTTGAGATCACATGGGCGCCCGACGGCCGCGCCACGTTCGAGTACGGCGAGGCGCTCTCGCCTGGCGACCCGCATATTGTCTGGCGGCGCGTCGGGACGCACGACATTTTCAACAATCCGTGACCTACAGCGCCTGCACAGCGCCTACAGAGTTGTAAGCACGGCGGACACCTCCGTCACTGCACTCGTGAGCGGGACCTGGCGCGGTTCGCCGCCGGCGCGGGCAACCAATTCGACTGCGTCGCGCTCCAGGGTGCGGCGGCTGAGCGTGAGGCGTAGCGGGATGCCCAGCAGTTCGGCGTCGTTGAACTTGACGCCTGCGCGCTCGGGACGGTCGTCGTACAGCACCTCGACGCCGGCGTGCCGCAGGTCGCGGTACAGCCCCTCGGCCCGCTCGCGCACCGCCTCGTCCTCCAGGTTCAGCCCAATCAGATAGACCGCGTAGGGAGCGACCGACGCCGGCCAGACCAGCCCTCGCTCGTCGTGGCAGGCCTCGGCGACGCAGGCCATCAGCCGGCCCACGCCGATGCCGTAGGAGCCCATGATGATGTCCTGTTGCCGACCCTGCTCGTCCAGGAACGCGGCGCCAAGCGCGTGGCTGTAGCGCGTGCCCAGCTTGAAGATGTTGCCAACCTCGACGCCGCGCGCCAGGCGCAGCGGCGCGTCGCAACGCGGACAGGGCGCGCCCTCGTAGGCTGCGGCGAGGTCGGTCACGATGTCCGGCTGGTAGTCGCGCGGCGCGTTGGTGTGCCGCAGGTGGTAGCCCTCGCGATTGGCCCCCGCGACGAGGTTGGGCGACCGCGCCACGAGGTCGTCCACGACCACGGTTGCGCCCGTCACGCCGATGGGTGAGGCGTAGCCCGGCACGATACCCGTGCCTGCGAGGTCCGCCGCGACCGCCGGGCGCAGTTCGGACGCGCCGATGGCGTTGGCCAGCTTGGTCTCGCCCACCTCCATGTCGCCGCGCACCACCGCGAAGACCAGGCGGTCGTCCGGCGTGGCCACGAAAAAGGCGGCCTTGGCCGTACGGTTTGCCGGGATGTCTAGCAGCGCGGCCAGTTCGGCGATGGTCCGCGCGTCCGGCGTGGCCGCCTCTTCCAGCGGCAGCAGTTCTTCCGCGACCGGCTCGGGCTTACGGAAGGTAGCCACCTGCCGGTTGGCGGCGTAGCCGCAGGCGTCGCACAGCGCCAGGGTGTCCTCGCCGATCTCCGTGAGCAGCATGTACTCGCGCGCGGCGAGCCCGCCCATCATGCCCACGTCGCTCTCCACGGCGGTCACGTCGAGGCCGCAGCGGCGGAAGATGTTGAGATAGGCTCCGTGCATGGCCTCGTAGGCGCGGTCCAGATCCTCCATGGAAGCGTGACAGGAGTAGGCGTCCTTCATGGTGAACTCGCGCGCCCGGATCATGCCGCCGCGGGCGCGCGGCTCGTCGCGCATCTTGGTCTGCAACTGGTAGAGCAGGACGGGCAGCTGGCGGTAGGAGTGGACGGTGCGGCGCAGCAGGTCGCCCACCACCTCCTCGTGGGTCATGGCCAGCACCATGTCGCGGCCAGCGCGGTCCTTGAAGCGGACCAACTCGGCGCCGATCTCGCTCCAGCGCCCCGTCTCCTGCCACAGCTCGGCCGGGTGGACCACCGGCATGGTCATTTCCTGGCCGCCGAGCCTGTCCATCTCGTCGCGCAGGACGGCCTCGATCCGGTGGGTGACGCGCTGTCCCAGGGGCAGCAGGGAGTAGATGCCGGCGGCGAGCGGAGCGATGAAGCCGCCGCGCAGCAGCAATTGGTGGCCGGCCACGTCGCTCGTGGCCGGCGCCTGGCGCAACGTCTCGCAGAACAGGGTTGATCGGCGCATGTGATACCTCCAACGAAGTTGCCAGTTGCCAGTTGCCAGTGATAAGCGGCATCAAGGTTGACAGGGGTAGCGTGCTTGTGCCTCCCGAACTAACTGGCAACTGACAACTGGCAACTGGTAACTGAAAAGAGCCCTCCACCCACAACGCATGTGCGCGTCGGGACGAAGGGCTCCGTTCTTCGTGGTACCACCCGATTTCAGAGATACACACTCCGCCTTGCATGCATGATGCGGCTACGTGAATCTCCCTCGTTCGGCGCCGGTAACGGTGGCGGCCGCGGCTCCTTCCAATGCGCGCTGACAGGGCGCGCGTCGGAGCCGGCTCGCAGGTGGGTTTCCGCTCGTCCACTGATCCGAAGGCTCTCAGTCGGCGGCCTTCGTTCTCTGCTGATCGCGTGGTGAGCGTACTGGTCCTGCTCGTTGCGTTGAAGGTAGTATAGCAAAAACGCACGCGGACGTGGTACCGTGACGTGGGACAGTACCGTAAAGAGCCAGTGAGAGGGAGAGGAGACAACCGATGGCGGACATGCTGCGGTGGGGCGTGCTGGGGACGGCGAATATCGCCGTGCGTAAGGTGATCCCGGCGATTCAGGTCTCGGCGAACGGTCGGGTGGTGGCCATCGCCAGCCGCGACAGAGCGAAGGCACAGGACGCCGCGACGAGGCTCGAGATCGCCCACGCGCACGACAGCTACGAGGCGCTGCTGGCCGATCCCGAGGTCGACGCCGTCTACAACCCGCTGCCCAACTCCTTGCACGCCGAGTGGACCGAACGGGCGGCGGCGGCGGGCAAGGCGGTGTTGTGCGAGAAGCCGCTGGCGCGCGACGCGGCGGAGGCAGAGCGCATGGCGCGGGCATGCGCTGAGCATGGCGTGCCGCTGATGGAGGCGTTTATGTACCGTTTTCATCCGCAGACCGTGCGCGTGCGCGAGTTGATCGCGAGCGGCGCCATCGGCGTCGTCGGGCAGGTGCGCGCGGGCTTCGGCTTCCGCATGTACCCCCTTGACTCTCACAACGTGCGGCTGCAGCGCGACCTCGCCGGTGGGGCGCTGATGGACGTGGGCTGCTACGCCGTCAACGCCTCGCGCCTGCTCTTCGCGGACGAGCCGTTGCGCGCCGTGGCCAGCCGCGACTTTGACGAGGACTTCGGGGTCGACGTGGCGCTCTCGGGCGTGCTGGAGTACCCCGGCGCTCGCTTCGCCACGGTCGATTGCTCCTTCAAGGCCGGCTACAGCGGCTGGTACATGGCCGTCGGCTCCGAGGGCACGATAGAGGTCCCGCGCGCCTTCACGCCGCAGAACGACCCCACCGTCATCGTCATCACCGACAACCAGAGCCGGCGTCACGAGGAACGCTTCGAGGGGGTCGACCACTATCGCTTGATGGCCGAGGCCTTCGCCGCCGCCGTGCTCACCGGCGCCCCCGTGCCCTGCCCGCCGCAAGATGCTATCGCCAACATGCGCGCCGTCGACGCCCTGGCCCGTGCCACGCGCGAATCATCGGTCGTCAGTTGTTAGCCGTTCGTCCTTTTTATCGGCGCCGGGTTCTTTGAGCGTGCCGCGCGCGAATCATCGGTTGTTAGTCGTTAGTGGGAGGACTTGGCGTTGTCGGTCATCCTCGACCGCGGTCTTTGACATCAAATGATGAACGTCGAAACGGATGGTAACGCTCCGCCGGATTCACTGCTCGGGCAACTCCAGTGCGGCCGCGGCGCGGGGTTCTTGCGCGCTTTGCAGGAGGACGCCTCCGTGGTACGGCCGCTGCTCCTCGACTGCCTGTTGCACGATCCGCGCTGGGATCGGCAGGTCGAGACCCGCGCCGATATGCCGCTGAGGCGCTCGACGCCTGCGATCACGACCGTTTCGCGCGCGGTCTGGCCCTGGAGTGCCTGTGGGACTGCGAAAGCCGTGTTCGCGAGATCGGGTGCGACAGCGTGGATCTTGCCGCGCCCGGCGCGCGGGCACGGCTGCATGAGCTAGTGCGCGATCCCTACGAGGACGAGAAGGTGCGTGACGCGGCGAAGGAGAGGATTGTGGATGCTGAGCGGAGTTAACGCCTGGTACGGGTGTCGTGTGTTGCAGCGGCACGGGGCGTCAAGGATGGCGTAGGTATGCGTATGAGACGAAAGCGTGTGGTGATGGGACTGTCCGTGCTGGCGCTGCTTGCCCTGCCGGTGGCCGCCATAGCATTCCGCGTAACGGACACACCCCTCACGCCGACCACGGTGCTGACGGCGCAGCCTGGAGAGTCCGTGGGTGTGGCGGCGATGGATAGGTCAGGCGGGCACGTCTACGTGGCCCTGTCGGACTCATCGTCGGGCAAGCTGCACGTGCTCGACGTTGCCGGGGATACGCATGACCGGATAATTGCCACGGCCAACGGCTGGCTGCAGCCCGTCGTCGCGCCCGGTACGGGGCACGTCTTCGTCGTGCAGTCGTCGCCGGATGGGCAGTCCACGCGCGTGGACATGTTCGATGCGCGCCGCAATACCCACCTGGCCACGACAATGCTCCCGCTCGCCGCGACCGGTGATGTCGCCGTGGACGGAGGCGTTGTCGCCCTGGGTAGCAACGGTCTTGAAACCTGCGGCAGCGCGACGCCGGCGTGTACGCTCTCCCATAGCGGCGTCGCTATCCTCGATGCCGTGAGCGGCCGGCCGCGGCGCATGCTGCGCGCGTCGGATCGCCCCTGGACCGTGGGCATCGACGCGCACGCTGGTCATCTTCTTGTTGCCAGTGTGCGAGAGGTGGGCAAGACCACCCTCACCGTCGAGGACATCTTCGATATTGCGACGGGACATCTCGTCCATCATCAGGTGTTCAGCCCGCGCGCGACGGTTCCCACGAGTATAGCCGTGGATACAGCGACGGGCCGCGCCTTTGTGCTGGTTCAAGTGCGGCCGGCGCCCTTTGCATGGGCGCTTGGGAGCGGGTACGTGTTCGTCCTGGACACGCGCACGGGGGCGCTGATACGGACCGTCCCATTGAGCTACACGCCAGTGCAGGTGACCGTCGATAGGGCCACGGGGCGTGTGTTCGTCACCGATAGCGGGCCAACGCGCTTCGTCCAGAAGGCGGTGGGGAGCGGGTGGATGGGGATGTTCCTGCCGGCCGGGATGGGCTTCCTGCACGTGCTGGACGCGCGCACGGGAGCGTCCCTCTCCACCGTGGCGCTGGGCATCGCGCCGGGGGCCATCGCCGTCGACGAGCGCCACGGGCGCGTGTTCGTGTCACACGTGGGCGGCCACGACGGCTACGGTTCTATGGGGACGACGCCGGTGTACCTGCCAGCCCCTGTCGCCGGCCCTGGCGGGGTCAGCGTGGTGGATGGGAGGACCGGGCAGGTCCTGCGCACTCTGTCCATCGGCGCGGAGCCTATGAGCATGGCCCTGGACGACCGGTCGCAACGGTTGTTCATTGGCGATGCTGGGGACCCCTTCCCGCCGCCGCCTCCCGATCCCTGGGCCTGGATACCGGGACTGGTGCGCTCGCGCCTGCCGTTCGCGCCTCAGCACGCTCCCGTCAGCCGTCCGATACCAGGCACAGTGCTCGTGCTGGACACATCGCAGCTATGAGGAAATGCCCTCACCCCCTGACCCCCTCTCCCTGTGCGCGGGAGAGGGGGAGACGCTGTTCCGACTCACCTGAAACACATCCGTATGGGGGAGTTGGGTGTTCAGGTTCAGTCCATCGCAGCGCCCGCGGGCGCTGTTCGGCTGGTCATCGACCTATCGGGGAGAGGTGTAAAGCGAAAGGCGCATAGCGGTACGGAGATGACTAGAAGGAGGGACAGATGACAGGATGCAGTTCCTGCTTATGAACGTTGCGGAGCGATGGGATTGGCTCCTGCTAATCGGATGGGTGGTGATGGGAGTGGTGGGTAGCCTCGTCTATAGCGCCGTGCTCTATGCCTCTTACCATGACCCCGCGGGTGCGGACGGCCGCTATCTCTTTGTGGCGTTGATTGTGCCCGCGCTTGTGGTCGGCGTCGGGCAGTGGTTTCTCCTCCACTGGCGGCTCCACCTGCCGATGGCGTTCATGGTTCCGTGGCTCATTGGTAGTGTCATCGCTGGATGTGCTGCCCTGGGGTTGCTGAACTTCCAGGATTACGAGTACATCCCCGTCGACAACTTCATGTCCGGCGGGTTCGTTGGAGGGATTCTCGGCACGATCGCGGGTATCGCGCAGGCGGCAGCATTCTGGGGGCGTGTCAGGTGGGCGGCAGCATGGGTCGGGGTGAGCGCAGCGGGAAGCGCGCTTAGTTGGCCGACAGCACAGTATGTCGGCAATCTCCTTGTCCGCACGAACTACGATGCCAACCTGGCCTACCTTATGTCGGCCGCAGTCACAGGACTATTGCTCGTATGGTTGGCGAGCTTGTCAGGCCGTGAGTCACGCTCGGGTACCAGCAGGTGATGCGCATTGTACGACCTGTCCTGGGATATACAGCCGGCGGCCGTTTTCCGATCTGTCGTCCGCGGACGCGAGTAACACCGGTAGGATAGAGTTGTGGCAGGCGGAGTGTGCCAACTGACCCTTTCCTCCCATAGATCAGACGGCGGGTGTCCCGTACACTGATGGCGACCAATGGCAGGTTAGCGGCAATCTATCAAGGCACGGGCGGAGGCGTGGCGACACGATGGCGAGCCGATTGTTGAGAGACGGTCAGAACGCGGAGACGACGCGATGGAGATGACGGCGGACGGGATAGCGGCGTTCGCGCCCGATGCAAGTGCGCTCGCGGCCGGGCGCAAGCAGGCCAAGCCCGGCGTCTGGAAGGGACTGGGCCGGTCCGAGGCGGCGCTGTGGGGCGAGTGCCAGGGCAGCGCGCTCTATCAGGTGCGGGTCGACCTCTCCGACCTGACCACCAAGTGTAGCTGCCCCAGCCACAAGTTCCCCTGCAAGCACGGGCTCGGCCTGCTCTTCCTGGCGGTGGACTCCCCGAGTGCCTTACCACAGGCCGAGCCGCCCGAGTGGGCGGCCGACTGGTTGGGCAAGCGGGCGGCGGCACAGCAGGCGCGCGAGGTACCTAAGTCCCCAGAGGCGGAGATGCCGAAGCGGGCCAACCCGGCGGCGCGCGCGGCGAACGCCGATAAGCGTATGGCTCTGGTCACAAAGGGGCTGGAGGGGCTGGACCTGTGGCTCAACGATCTGGTCCGCAATGGACTGGCCGGCCTGGAGCTGCAGCCGGCCACCTTCTGGGAGCGGCAGGCCGCGCGCATGGTCGACGCGCAGGCGCCGGGCGTGGCGGCGCGGCTGCGGCGCATGGCCGAGATCCCCAACGCCACGCCCGACTGGCCGGCGCGGCTGCTCGCGGCGCTAGGCCGGCTGGCCCTGCTGACCGAGGCCTTCCACCGGTTGCCGGACCTCGACCCCGCGCTGCAAGAGGACGTGCGCCAGGCCGTGGGCTGGACCCTGGAGGGGGACGAGGTGCAGGCGCGCGGCGAGGCCGTCGAGGACGAGTGGCTGGCCCTGGGCCAGTACGTGGTCCGCGAGGACAAGCTGCGCGTGCAGCGCACCTGGCTCAAGGGCCTCAACACGGGCCGCGAGGCCCTGGTGCTGCAGTTTGCGTTCGGTAAGGCGCCCTTCGCCCAGACGATCCCCTGCGGGGTGCGCCAGGCAGCCCGGCTGGTCTACTGGCCCGGCGCCTACCCGCAGCGCGCCCTGATCGGCGCGCGCCAGGGCGCCGCGACCGCCTTGCGGGACCGCCTGCCGGGGTGCGACCGGCTGGAGGACGCCCTGCACGGGACCGCGACGGCGCTGGCCAGGCAGCCCTGGATCGACCGCTTCGGCTACACCCTGCGCGAGGTGGCGCCGGTGCGCGACGCCGTCCGCGGCTGGAGCGTGGTGGACGCCGCCGGCGCGGCGCTGCCACTGGTCAAGGGCGAGCACTGGCGGCTGCTGGCGCTCTCGGGCGGCGCGCCGGTCGATCTGGCGGCGGAATGGGACGGCGATGCGCTGCGCCCGCTCGGCGCGATGGCCGACGGCGCGTATCACCTGCTGACGGTGGGAGGGCTGGAGTAGTGGAGCCGCTGGTACAGGTTGCCCTGGCCGGAACGGGTCGCGGCGATGCGAAGGGAGCCATGCCGGCCAACGGGGCGGAAGCCCTGGTGACGGAGCAGGCCGCCGACGGCAGCGCGGAGAAAGAGCGGCAGGTGCTGCTGCGCGCCGGCGCCAGCGCCGTCTATCGGCAGGCCGGCCGCGTCGTGGAGCGGGGCGGCGCGCTGCCGGCGCCCGCGCCCGCCGAGACCCTGCCGGCCTGCTCGCCCGGCGCAGCACGGCTGTGCGCTGAGATGTTCGGTCACTGGCAGGCCCTGGTGCTGCCCGAGGCGCTGGGCCGCCTGCGCCGCGCCGGGCTGCGCCTGCCGCGCGCGCTGCTGCCACTGGCCCTCGACTGCGGGCGCAAGGATGTACGCCCAGACCTCGCGGTGGTGGTGGGCGAGCGCGGCCGCTGGCTGGCGCGCTTCAATCCGGGGTGGGCCTGGGTCGAGGAGGCGCTCGTCGGCGCCGCCCCGGGCATCCCGGCGGATGCCGAGACCCTCTGGGAGGAGGGGGCCCTGCCGCAACGGGTCGCAGTGCTGCGGCGCGTGCGCGGCGTCGATCCCGCCCGCGGACGCGAGTGGGTCGAGGCCGCGTGGCCGCGGGAGAAGGCCGATGCGCGCAAGGAGATGGTCGAGGCCCTGGGCGCCGACCTCTCCGCTGACGACGAGCCCTTCCTGGAGAGGGCGCTCGACGACAAGGGCGGCGAGGTGCGCAAGGCCGCGGCCTCCCTGCTGGCCCGTCTGCCGGGCTCGGCCTATGCAGGGAGGATGGCGGCGCGGGCCGACGCGCTGCTCGACTATGCGCCGTCCTCGGACGAGCCGTCCGATCCACAGGGACGGTTGAGGGCCGAGCCGCCGGCCAGCCTGCCTAGGGATTGGCAGCGCGACGGCATCGACCCCAAGTCGGCGGGCGGCGGCCTGGGAGACCGCGTCAGTTGGCTGGTTGGGCTCCTCTCCGTCGTGCCCCCAGCCCACTGGTCGCGGCGCTTCGGCGTCGCCCCGGCCGTCCTGGTCGCGGCAGGCCACGGCTCACGCAGGGGGAACTACGGGGCGCTCGAAGGGGGCACGTGGGGCAGGACCGTGCTGGAGGGTTGGGTGCGGGCAACCATCGCCTGCCGCGACGCCGACTGGGCATTGCCCCTCTGGAGCTGGTGCAGCGAGTACAAGGGCGCTGACAACGTCGAGGAAGCGCGCGTGGCGAGCCTGCTGGTGTCCTTGACAGGGATCCTGCCGCGTGACGAGGCCGAGCGGCTGGTCGAGACGATGTTCACAAAGGGGGCTGACGCCAAGAACACGCGATGGGTTCAAGTATTACGCGCGCTACCTACCCCATGGAGTGAGAGATTTGGCCGTACCTATCTGGATGCTCTCCGCGATTACCTTGTCAATATCTTTTGGGTTGAAGGGCGTGATCAACAGGAGAGGGCGGAGACGGCACGGGATACCCTGCCCTACGGGTATCCTGTGTCCTACGAATGGGGAGCAGCTATGACAACAGCTGCATTAGCCTTGCCATCGAGTCTTTTCGACCCGTCTCTGGACTTACATCACTTCTTGCCGGAGAAAAAGCACTACACCATCGAATGGTGGCAGCGACAGGTCAACGAGTTCTGCGATACGATCCGCATGCGCCAGCAGGTGATGCGAGAGATTTCCGTGCCCGCGGTCGGGGAGGCACGCTGATGGCCGTGCTTCTGGCGCCGCTCGCGAGGGCCGCGATTCTGGGGACGGGCCGCGGCGACCCGCGGTCGGCCACGCCGTCGAACGATGCCGAAGCCCTGGTGGTGAGACAGGTTGGTCCGGTAGATAGAGCCCGACAAATACTTTTACAGGCAGGCGTCCATGCGGTCTACCAGCGAGCGGGTCGTCTTGCGGATACCGCTCCCACGCTACCCGCGTCTGCACCTATCGACACCATGCCCGTCTGTTCGCCAGGGGCAGCGGAATTGGTGCGCACTATGTTGGCAGTGCAGGACCCGGAGTTTTTGCCGGACATGCTGGAGCGTCTCTACCGGTCCGGGAAGCGTCTGCCTCCCGCGCTGCTTCCGGATGCCCTCCGGGTGGGAACACGAACAACGGACCTACGTCCCGTTATCCTCGCCGTGATGGGTGAGCGCGGTCGCTGGTTGGCCCAATTTAACGAAGACTGTCGGTGGGCGACGCAAGCCTCACTGCGTCTGGTATTTGCCCCACGGAGCGGCGAAAAGACGCGGCACAAGGATTCGGCGCCGCCGGACGATGTCGAACAATTTGTCACCCAAGTCCTGCACAAGAATGTAGCGATGCCGAGAGGCCACTGGGCCGATATGCTGACTACCTTACCCGTTCCCTGGAGCGTGCGGATGGGAACAACCTATACGCTCGCGTTACGCGATCGCGTGCGACGGGCATACCTCTCTAGAACGAACAGCGTGACGGATCGCGAGTGGCTGCGGTCCATCCCCATAGCAGCAAAGGCCTTGCCGCCCGAGTGTTTTGCGCAAGCGCTTGAACCATGGCCCATCCCTGAGAATTGCGGTTGGCGCGATCAAGAGTGGCGCCAGCAGTTCCACCATCTGACAGAGGTTATTGCTTTTCGTCGCCAATTATTAGCAGAGGAGATATCGTCATGACCAGTTCGACCGCGACCCCGACGACCCCTACCGCCGTGACCGCGAGCGCCCCCCTGGAGGCGGTGCTGCGGCAGCACGCCGAGCAGCAGTTCGCCGCCGAACTGACCGCCCTGGCCGAGGTCGACGACCGCCAGCGGCCGCCCAACTGGAGACTGTCGCCGTGGGCCGTGCGCACCTACCTGCTGGGCGGCATGCTGCCCAACGGCGTGGAGGTCACGCCCAAGTACGTCGGCAACGCGCGCCTGATGGAGATCGCCGTGGCCACGCTGGCCACCGACCGCGCCCTGTTGCTCTACGGTGTACCTGGCACCGCAAAGTCATGGGTCAGCGAGCACCTGGCCGCGGCGGTCAGCGGCGACTCCACCCTGCTGGTGCAGGGCACCGCCGGCACCGACGAGAGCAGTTTGCGCTACGGCTGGAACTACGCGCGCCTGCTGACCGAGGGGCCATCGCCTGCGGCGCTGGTGGTCAGTCCCATGATGCGGGCCATGCAGACGGGCGCGCTGGCGCGCATCGAGGAACTGACGCGCATCCCCGCCGAGGTGCAGGACACCCTGATCACCATCCTCTCCGAGAAGACGCTGCCCGTCCCTGAACTCAACAGCGAGGTGCAGGCGCGCAAGGGCTTCAACGTGATCGCCACGGCCAACAACCGCGACAAGGGCGTGAACGAGTTGTCCAGCGCCCTGATGCGCCGCTTCAATACAGTGATCCTGCCCGTGCCGGATAATCTGGAAGTAGAAGTGGGGATCGTGGACCGCCGCGTGGCCAGCCTGGGCCGCGCGCTGGAATTGCCGGCCGAGCGTCCGGCGCTGGAGGAGATCCGCCGCATCGTGACCGTCTTCCGCGAGCTGCGCAACGGCGTGACCGACGACGGGAAGACCAAGCTCAAGTCGCCCAGCGGTACCCTGTCCACGGCCGAGGCTATCTCGGTCGTCACCGGCGGGCTGGCTACCGCCGCCTACTACGGTGACGGCTCACTGCGCGCCGACGACGTCGCGGCTGGCCTGACCGGGGCCATCGTCAAGGACCCCGTGCAGGACCGCGTGGTCTGGCTGGAGTACCTGCAGACCGTGGTCAAGGAGCGCGATGGGTGGAAGGACCTGTACAGGGCGTGCCGGGAGGTCCTGTAGTGGCGATCCACGTGTTCGGGATTCGCCACCACGGTCCCGGTTGTGCGCGGAGCTTGCTGGCGGCGCTGGAGGACTTGCAGCCCGACATCGTGCTGGTGGAGGGTCCGCCCGACGCGCGGGACGTGCTGCCCCTGCTGACCGACGAAGCTATGCGGCCGCCCGTGGCCCTGCTCATCTATGCTGCCGAGCGGCCCCAGGACGCGGCCTTCTATCCCTTCACTACCTTCTCGCCCGAGTGGCAGGCCCTGCGCTACGCCCTGGGCCGCGGCGTCCCGGCCCGCTTCATGGACCTTCCACAGGCGATACGTATGGAGGGCGACCGGCAGGCGCCCGACGGCCACGAGCCTGAGCCCGCGTCCGTGGTCGATCAGCCCGCGGCGGTCAACGATCGGCCGATGGCGGCAACGATGACCGCCCCGCCTCCAGACCTTGCCCCGGACGTGACACCGGAGCAGCAGACAGACGGCGCCGCGACCGAAGAGACGGATGCGACGCCGACAGACGTGCCCGAACCCGCCACGCCGGATGCGCCCGATGATGTTGACATAACAGAGAGGGCCAACCTGCGCGACGACCCTATCGGGATGCTGGCCGAGGCCGCCGGGTACGAGGACCACGAGCTGTGGTGGGAGCATCAGATCGAGCAGCGCCAGGACGCCACCAGCCTGTTCGAGGGCATCCTGGAGGCGATGACGGCGCTGCGCGCGGACCGCGCGGAGCCACAGGGCATGGAGGCGCTGCGCGAAGCGCATATGCGCCAGACGATCCGCGCCGCGCGCAAGGAAGGATTCGGCCGCGTCGCCGTGGTCTGCGGCGCCTGGCACGCTCCGCTGCTGACCGCCGAGGCGCTGGACGCGCCCGACCGCGCCCGCGACGACGCCGCACTGCTGTCGGGGGGACGGCGGGTCAAGGTGCAGGCTACCTGGATTCCCTGGACCAACTCGCGCCTCTCCTACCGCAGCGGCTACGGCGCGGGCGTGCGCTCGCCCGGCTGGTACGAGCACCTCTGGACCGCGCCCGACCGCCATGCCATCCGCTGGGTGACGCGCATCGCCCATCTGCTGCGCGAGAACGACCTCGACGCCTCCTCGGCCAACATTATTGAGGCGGTGCGCCTGGGCGAGGCGCTGGCCGCCATGCGCGACCTGCCCATGCCGGGCCTGGCCGAGTTGCACGAGGCCGCGCAGACCGTGCTCTGCTCCGGCAACCCCGCGCCGATGGCCCTGATCCGCGACCGCCTGGAGATCGGCGAGCGCCTGGGCGAGGTGCCCGAGCGCACGCCGGCCGTCCCGCTGCAGGTGGACCTCTCCGCCCAGCAGCGCCGCCTCAAGCTCAAGCCGACGGCCGAGCAGAAAATGCTGGACCTCGACCTGCGCAAGGAGACCGATCTGGCGCGCAGTCACCTGCTGCATCGCTTGTCCCTATTGGGCATCGCCTGGGGCAAGCCGCAGGGGGGCAGCGGCGGCAAGGGTACGTTCCATGAGCTGTGGCAGCTGCAGTGGCAGCCCGAGTTGGCCGTGCAGGTGGTCGAGGCCAGTGTGTGGGGCAACACAGTGGAGGCCGCCGCCGTGGCCCGCGTCACCCACGACGCCGCGGCAGCCGGTGAGTTGCCGCGCCTGACCCTCCTCCTCGACGGGGCCATCCTGGCGGCGCTGCCGCGCGCCGTGACCCACCTGCTGGACCTGGTGCGTGAGCAGGCCGCCGTGGCCGCCGACGTGCGCCACCTGATGGACGCGCTGCCGCCGCTGGCGCGCGTGGCCCGCTACGGCGACGTGCGCGGCAGCGGCGCGGCCGAGGTCGGCCCGGTCATCGCGGCCCTGTTCGAGCGCGTCGTCGTCGGGCTGCCCGGCGCCTGCGGCTCGCTCGACGACGACGCGGCCGAGGCCATGTCCAGGAGCATCGCCAACGTGCAGGAGACTGTCGGCCTGCTCGACGTCGCGGAGCAGCGCGCGGGGTGGCAGGGCGTGTTGCGCTGGCTGGTGGAGCGCGAGGGCGTGCATGGTCTGGTGCGCGGTTGGTGCTGCCGATTGCTGCTGGAGGTGGGGGCGCTGGACAGCGCCGAGTTGCAGCGGCTGGCGCGGCTGGCGCTCTCGCCGGCGGTCCCGCCCGCGCAGGCCGCGGCCTGGCTGGAGGGGACGCTGCGCGGTAGCGGCCTGCTGCTGCTCCAGCAGGACGGTTTGTGGCAGGCGCTGGACGGCTGGCTGCGCGACCTGCAGGCCGAGACGTTTGTTGAGTTACTCCCGCTGATCCGCCGCGCGTTCTCGGGGTTCCAGCCGCCCGAGCGACACAACATGGGCGACAAGGTCAAGCGGCTGGCGGCGTCCAGCGCGGACGGGCAACGCATGGCCCCGGCCGGCGAGGACGACGTGGCAATCAATCGCGAGCGCGCTGACCTGGTGCTGCCGGTGCTGGCGCGTATTTTGGGCATGAAGGGATAGGGCACGAGCCTGCGACTGCGGTCGCATGGCAAACCGACGCCGACTGCGGTCGGGTGTGGGACGAAGCCTCCTGGGAGCGCCGGCTTCCAGCCGGCCAGTCGTGGCGTGAGGTTGGATGGGCGTTCTGACCGGCGCCGAAAACCTCCATTGCCGGCCCGAACGTGCCTGGCGTGTTCCGATATGGTGGAGGGTGAGTTGATGCCGGCTGGAAGCCGGCGCTCCCAGAGAGTACATGCGCTCTCGTCCTCCGCCTTACACCCGACCGCAGTCGGCCCGTGGTTTGCCATGCGACCGCAGTCGCAGGCCCTGCATGTATATCGCAGGCCCCATAAATTGAGGAGAGAAGCATGGCGATAGACGAGAAAGAGCGCCTGCGCCGCTGGCGCTTGGCGCTAGGGGCAGACGCCGCGGAGAGCCTGGGCTTTGGCGCGGGCGTGTCGGGAGCGGGTTCCGGCGGCGGGATGCCGGGCGGGGCGGGCGCTGGGCTATCGCTGGAGGGCGCCGACCGCGGCATGGACCGCGTGCTGGGGCAGTTGTACGACGCGCAACGCTCGGCAGGGTTGGGCTCCTCGGCCCCCAACGTGACGCGCTGGCTGGGCGACATCCGCACCTACTTCCCCTCCACCACCGTGCGCGTGATGCAGCAGGACGCCTTCGAGCGCCTGCACCTGCAGCAGATGCTGTTGCAGCCGGAGATGCTCGAGGCGGTCGAGCCGGACGTCCATCTGGTGGCGACGCTGCTCTCGCTCAGCCGCGTCATTCCCGAGGGCACCAAGGACACTGCCCGCCGCGTAGTGCGCCGCGTCGTGGATGACCTGGAGCGCAAGCTCAAGGAGCGCACCGTGCAGGCCGTGCGCGGCAGCCTCAACCGCGCGGCGCGCACTTACCGGCCCAAACCCGGCGAGATCGACTGGGACCGCACCATCCGCCTCAACCTCAAGAACTACCTGCCCGTGCAGGGGACGATCATCGCCGAGCGGCTGGTCGGCTACGGCCGCAAGCGATCCTCGTTGCGCGACATCGTGCTGTGCGTCGACCAGAGCGGCTCGATGGCCTCCTCGGTCGTCTACGCCGGCATCTTCGGCGCGGTGCTGGCCTCGCTGCGCGCCGTCTCCACGCGCATGGTCGTGTTCGACACGGCCGTGGTCGACCTAACCGACGCCCTCGACGACCCGGTGGACCTGCTGTTCGGGACGCAGTTGGGCGGCGGCACGGACATCAACCGCGCGCTGGCCTACTGCCAGGGCGTCATCACGCGGCCGGCGCGGACCATCCTGGTGCTGATCACCGACCTGTACGAGGGCGGCAACGGGCCGGAGATGCTCAAGCGCGCGGCGGCGCTGGTGGCCAGCGGGGTGCAGGTGGTCTGCCTGCTGGCGCTCTCCGACGACGGCGCGCCCGGCTACAACAGCCACTACGCCGCCGAGCTGGCCGCCATCGGCGCGCCCACCTTCGCCTGCACGCCCGACCTCTTCCCGGACCTGATGGCCACCGCCATCGGCAAACAGGACCTGGCGCAGTGGGCGGCAAAGAACGACATCGTCACCGCCCGTGCCGAATAAGCCCAATCAGGCACTGCCCACGACCAGCAACGGACACACGGCGTTGCGACACTTCGGCGCGCCAAGCCGGAGTCAAGCGGTCGTCTTGATTGTTTCCCCGGCGAGGCTCTCGACCCAATCTATCGCTTCTCGTTCGCGATCACGGTCGGCGGCCATCGCCCTGTACTGCTCCTCCAGGCTGAGAGGCAATGCGACCTCAGACTCTGCCCGTTCCCTGCTGAGGGGGCGCAGACGACGAGCGGTCGTGACTTTGCGGCGCATCAAGGCATCCTTTCCTTCAGCAAGTAAGAAAGACCAGCACAGAAATCCGTGTACTCGCATTGTATGCCGGCCATCTGGATTATAGGGAGGTGTCGATTGGTACTGCTATATACTACCCCACTTGATGCCCGAGGCGGCTTTGTATCGGCCATCGACGCAGCCATCAGTGGGTAGATGGAGTTGATAAGCAGAAAAGCGGATTGATCGGGTTATAGGGCGTCGGCCGGTTGAGTAGGGCGAAAAGGCGTAGACTATGATGTGTCATCCCGCAGGCTTGCGGGTACTTCAAGTAACTGGGGGCGATGCAGTGAGACAGACGTTCAGCGGACACTACGAGATCCGGTCGCGGAAAGAGCGCGGCGACTGGTACCACTTGCAGGTGTATGAGGCGTTAGATGCCCCACCCGTCGTCGTCGCATCGCCGTGCCCTCGTGGGACGTACGAATCCCTCCGCAGCATGGCTAGCGACCTTGCCACGCGCGTGTTCTGGCACCTCATCCCCTATGCGCGCGACGACTTCCAGTGGTTCGAGCGGCGCGAATCCCCAGCATCGGATACGGTGAACGCTCGGGAGCAATTCTACCGGGTTACCTTCTCGCTCTGGGACTCGAGCGGCGGCCCACAGTTGACTAAACCTCGCCGTACGGCAACAACCAAGGCGCGTATCGAGGCGCTGATCGAAGGCCTGCTCGGGCCGGTGGCATGCCCGGCTCAGAAGGAGTCAGTGGTCGAGAATGAGCCGCAAGATGATCCCTGGTACCTGCCGCCGGATACGCCGATCCCCGTCAGCTTCCACCTCGATGGCGGCCGAAGCGTGCATGCTATCTCCAAGATGGAGCGGTCGCGTCGCTTGCGCTTGCTGGAAGAGAGAGCCCTGATGCGCCGGGAACGCTTGCTCGGTTCTTAAGTGCGACGTGTCTCAGCACGAACCGCACGCCCATTGTGACCCGCTGTGGCAGTCTCACGATGGCGGTGTCTATCCGTACACCGTCTCGGACAACGTGTCGAAGCTAATGTATGCACTGGGTCGATAACTCGACTACAAGTAAGGGGAGGAGCCAGGTGATGGATAGCTCTTACGGGGATGTATTGCCCGTCGCTGTCGAGGCCGCACGGGAGGCGGGTGACCTCTTACGCCAGGATTTCCTCAAGCCGGGCGGCCCGTCGGGTCACGGCGGGCATGCCGAGGCCGACGAGCGGGCCGAAGCGGTTATCCGTCGCCACCTGCTGGCGGCGACGCCCGACTGGGGCTACCGCGGCGAGGAAACGGATCCGGGGGCATCGCCGGCGCGGACGGTCATCATATCTGGCTCGTCGATCCAAACGACGGGACACACGCCTATCTCAAGGGCTTCCGGGGCAGCGCTGTTTCCATCGCGCTGCTGCGCGACGGCACGCCGGTCCTGGGTGTGGTCTATGCGTTTGCCGCGCCGGACAACCGTGGGGACTTCTTCGCATGGGCCGAGGGATGCGGCCCGCTGCAGCGAAACGGCGCGCCGGTGGAGCGGCCACCGTGGGCCACGTTCCTCTCGCCTGACACGGTCGTCCTGGTTAGCCAGGACGCCGACCGCGCCACGACCGCGAATCTTGCCTGTGTCGCGCCTGGTCGCTATCTGACCGTACCCGGCATCGCCTATCGCCTGGCACTGGCAGCAGCCGGCGACGGCGAGGCGGGCGTCAGCCTGAACAGCCCGGGGGATTGGGACTACGCCGGGGGACATGCGCTCTTGCGCAGCGTCGGCGGCGCGTTCGTCGACCAGGACGGGTGCCCCGTGACCTACGGCGCCGGCGGTGCCAGCGGCACGCGGGCGTGCTTCGGTGGCGCGCCCGCCCTCCTGCCCGAGTTGGCCCGACGACCGTGGGGCAGCGTCCTGGCGCACGACGCGGGGGCGGTGGGGTTGTTGGCGTTGTGCTGGCCCGAGCGCGGACAGGCGGTGGCTGACGCCGGGCTGCTGGAGCGGGCGCAAGGCTGCCTGCTGGGGCAGCTCGCAGGCGACGCCCTGGGGAGTATGGTCGAGTTCCAGGGCACCGCGGCGATCGGGGCGCGCTACCCCCGCGGCCTGCGCGCGATCGGCCCGAGCCCCGTCTTCGACACGCTCGCGGGCCAGCCGACCGACGACTCGGAACTGGCCCTAGCGCTGGCGCGGACCCTGCTGCGCGACGGGGCCTTCATCGATGACAGCGTCGCCGCCGCGTATGGCTACTGGCGCGAGAGCGGCCCGTTCGACGTAGGCGGGACCATCGGCGCGGCGACCACGGTGATCATCGCGGCGCAGGGGCGCGGCGAGGGCCCGGCGGACGTGGCGCGCCGCGCGGCGAACACGGCCAGCGAGGCCAATGGCGCCCTGATGCGCCAGAGCCCGCTGGCCGTGTGGGGCCACGCGCTCGCCCCCGCGGCGCTGGACACCCTCGCGCGCGCTGACACGACGCTGACGCACCCCAACCGCGTGTGCCAGGACGCCTCCGCGGCGTACCTCGTCGCGCTCGCCGCCGCGATCCGCGAGGGGCTGGATGCGCCAGCGGCTTACGACCGGGCGCGCGCGTGGGATCGCGAGCGCGGGGCGAGCCCGACGGTGACCGCAGCCCTGGAGGCGGCCGCGCACGCGGCGCCGGCCTACGAGCGCAACCAGGGGCATGCGCTGATCGCCCTGCAAAACGCGTTCTACCAGGCGCTCCACGCCCCATTGGTCGAGGAGGGCATCGTCGCCACGGTCATGGGCGGCGGCGACACCGACACCAACGCGGCGATTGCCGGGGCGTTGCTGGGCGCCATCCATGGAGCGCGCGCCGTCCCGTCCCAGTGGCGGCAGACCGTGCTTACATGCCGGCCCCTACGCGGCGCGCTCGGCGTTGATCAGCCGCGCCCGCAGGGCTTCTGGCCAGTCGACGCCCTTTACCTGGCGGAGCGCCTCGTCGCGAACGGCGCGCGGGAAGCGACGAGCGCGGTGACGGCGTCCTAGCTCACAGATAGACAAGCAATTATTAGGAGGCGGACTAATGTCCGAGGAATGGTACACGACCGGGGTGTTTGTCTTGGATACAGATAGCAGCCTTCCTGCGGTGGCAACAGCTACTTGTCAGGTCGATTTGTTCGGGCAAACGGTTGTGGCGTTTGATGCGTTAGTCCCCATTGGAATGGGGTCCAATGACTGGGATTGGTCCAACTGCTTCTACCTGTTCGTCAGCCGCATGGATAAGCGTATGACATTCGTCAATACCGATCCCGAGGACTACGCTCTGCATACTTGGCCACCTGACGATGAGGATAAGGAGGACTCAAAGTATGCCGATTGCTGGGACGATCTCTTACCAACGGCAGGAAGCCCCGAAGATGCGTTCAACGCCATCTACAAAATCACGTCCGATGTCCCCTTGATGAGACGGCTGACCGAGGAGGATATCACGTGGGCCAATTACGTGGCGCCTGGGTTGGTCGATGACATGATCAAAAGATATGGAATCCACGTCTTCCCTCCAATGACCAACGCCGCCGAGTGAAAGCTAACGCGCGCGGTGAGCATCCGGTGGCGCCGTCAGCGCGGAATGATGGGCAGCGTGATGTGCGACGGGTGCGCCCGGTCCTGCAACATGGTCTGGCGCGGGACGCAATTCGGTTTCATGGTCGAACGGTGCGCCGGTGTTGGGAGTGCGGTCCCAGTGCGGGAAGCACGAACTGATAACGTCGAGACGGATGCAGTGCCCCTCTTTGAAGAGGTTGGCTGTCGACCAGAGATCGATCGTGTACTCGTAGGCCTGGCCCGGCTCGATGGGCGTGGGCGTGTCGCCGTCCCGGTATCGAGCCCGAGTGAGGTGCGCGTGTTGATCCAGGCGTACGACACGCGACTGCATTGGCCGTGTCGCGCATAGAGCAGGAGGTGCGATCGCTCGGCACGCACTTAGTCATGGCGCGCCACGAGTGGCCCGATAAAACGGCGGAGGTGCAGATCATCGGCATCGGCGTGCGCGGCAGCCTCAACCGCGCGGCGCGCACCTACCGGCCCCGGGCCGGCGAGATCGACTGGGACCGCACTATTCGCCTCAACCTCAAGAACTACCTGCCCGCGCAGGGCACGATCATCGCCGAGCGGCTGGTCGGCTACGGCCGCAAACGGTCCTCGCTGCGCGACATCGTGCTGTGCGTGGACCAGAGCGGCTCGATGGCCTCCTCGGTCGTCTACGCCGGCATCTTCGGCGCGGTGCTGGCCTCGTTGCGCGCCGTCTCCACGCGCATGGTCGTGTTCGACACGGCTGTGGTCGACCTGACCGACGCCCTCGACGACCCGGTGGACCTCTTGTTCGGGACGCAGTTGGGCGGTGGCACCGACATCAACCGCGCGCTGGCCTACTGCCAGGGCGTGATCACGCGGCCGGCGCAGACCATCCTGGTGCTGATCACCGACCTGTACGAGGGCGGCAACGGGCCGGAGATGCTCAAGCGCGCGGCGGCGCTGGTGGCCAGCGGAGTGCAGCTGGTCTGCCTGCTGGCGCTCTCCGACGACGGCGCGCCCGGCTACAACAGCCACTACGCCGCCGAGTTGGCCGCGATTGGCGCGCCCACCTTCGCCTGCACGCCCGACCTCTTCCCGGACATGATGGCCACCGCCATCGGCAAGCAGGACCTCGCTCAGTGGGCGGCAAAGAACGACATCGTGGCCGCCCGCGTGGACTAGGCCCGCGCGGATTACGACAGGCGGAGCTAGTGGTCTGATGGAAGACGGCCTATCGACCCCTCCGCACCGACCGCGGCAGCGCCGTTTCAGCCGATCCGCCATGTCTTAGGCGAGCGTTTCAGCGGCAAGGCCGTCGACCCACTCTATTGCCTCCTGTTCGCGTTCGCGGTCCGCAGCCATGGCGCGGTACTGCTCTTCCAGGCTAGACGACGGCAGGACGTGGGGCCGTATCAGTTCCTCGATATACGAACTGATGCGGCCACGCCCGACAGTGTGGCGCAACTCCTCGTACACGTCGTGGCTGAGGGTAATGGTGAGTTTGAGACGCATATCAGTGCCTTCACTAAAAAGCGGAACAGCAGCGTTTAGTCATAGTGTAGTGTGCTGGATGACCGGGAGAGGATCCAAACGTGAGCCTGAAGCACGCCAGCCCTGTTTGTGCTAGCATGTGTGAAAACGGCGCACCAAGCGATGACGCCAGATGACCGTCGGGAGGACGAATGGATTTTGTCGGCCACGATCAACTGTTCAAGCAGGTGCTGGAGGCATTCTTCCCCGACTTCCTGCGCCTGTTCGACCCTGACACGGCTGCCCAACTTGATCTGACAGCGGTCACGTTCCGCGACACGGAGGTGTTCACCGATATTCCGCAAGGAGCCCGTCGCACGGCCGACGTGGTGGCTGAGGTGCGGTGGTGACGTACCTCCCGTTGAGCGATGAAGAGCGGGTAGAATTGGAGCAGAAAGGGGACAGAGTCGTGACAACTCCGCTAGCTACAGCAGGCGGCGTCTTGCGACGCTCCTTGCCCGAGCAGCGGCTTCTCGGACAACGCACGCTGCATCCAGCCACGTTCCCGTCCGACGGCTGTGCCCCAGCCGGTGTCACCTGACGACGCGACCATCTTACGTGAGCGACGATCTTTCGGGCTTTGCCAGGTTCCCGCTCACAGCCCCCAGGGATGGTCAGTTCTCGTGGGCCCTAGTGTGTTCAGTATAGCAGGAAAGAAAGGAGGGGCCGCATTCCCCCGTCGCCTAAAGACGACGGTCCCCTGCGGCATTTCTATGGAGATGACAGAACTGACATGGGCCGACCGTATGTACCTTCGAGGAAGTCTGGCGACGAGACGCGAAGACATTAGAAGGGTTTTGCGGCTGCGGTTCGGGCAAGTCTCGGAGCGATTGAATGTGGTCATTGACGAGATCAACACGGACGAAGAATTATCCTCCTTCTTCGACCGCACTATTGTAGCGCGGACAGAGGATGACCTGCTTTCATCCGCACCATAAATACCACTGTACGGGTGCGGACACGGCCTGGGGCAGGACGGCAGTCCTGTTTGTGTTAGCATATCCGCGAACGGCGCGCCGGGTGAACGTCGTGGTGGTTACGAATCCGGTCGAGCAAAGGAAGAATAGTGCCGGCCCGCGCAGGTGGGCGGCGACAGGGGGTAGACAGGAGGCGTGAACATACTCAAGGGCCTCAGCGGCCCATACATGGCGTTCCCGCGGCGGCTGCCGAATTGGGACCGCAATCTGTTGTCACAGGCGACCTACCAGATCATGCCCGGTAGCCACGGCGGGCCGATGGTCCAGCTCAACCTCGTGTTCCCGCGCACGTCCTCGCCATCAGCCAGTTCCTATTCCTCCTTCAGGGGATCGTCGTCGTTCGGGAGCAGTTCGTCCGTCACCAATCCGGACATGACGCTGGCGCTGCTGCTGGACCGCAGCGGGTCGATGACCGAGACCTACAGCGACGGTCACGTCCTCAACGCCGCGTCCGCCATCTTCTACGAGGTCGGGTCGTCCGGCTTCGACCTCGTCTTCTACGACACTGCTCCAACCTACGTTGGCCACATCGGCAGCGGCGCCGCGCTGGCGACCGCCATTAACCGTAACGCGCCGCAAGGCGGCGGTACCAGGGTGGCGGACGCGCTGCGCGAGACGATCAAGCGATACCACACGCGCAAGGGCATCTACGTCATCGTGGTCACCGATGGCGAGTTCTCCGACAAAACGCAGGTCCAGACGATGGTGCTGAACGAGTTGCTCTCACAGATCACGCCGGAGAACCCCTATGCCCTGCGCCTGCACTTCGTTGGCGCCGGCGAGGAGGTCGACCACGAGTTCCTGCAGCAACTGGAGACCCAGGCCTCGGGGCGCGGCGTGACGCTGGTGCGCCAGCACCACCACACGCACCTGCACCACACGCACGCCAGCATCCTCGATGAGTTGGACACGCTCTACGTCGGCGCCGGTTCGCAACTGCGATTGGAGGGCCCCGAGGGCGTCGTGCTGCGGGTGGGCGATCCCACGGCGAACGTGTGGCAGGTGGGCCACGTCTACGAGGCCCCGTTCATCCCGCGCCGTGCGCTGATCGCCGTCGAGTTCGCGGACCAACACCCGCAGTCGCTCGACCTGCGCCTGACCTATGTTGACGCCCATAAGACGCCGCGCGAGCTGACCTTCGCGATCCCGTTGCCGCGCTCGACCGTGGCGCAAGCAGCTGCCGCGGGCGCTCAGGGCTCTGGCGCGTCGACGGGCCGGCGCGGGTGGTCGCTGCACCTGCCCTGGCATCACGCGTCGCCCGACGAACAGGCCGCGCGCGACGCCGCGGCGCAGCAACAGGCCGAGCGAGAGCAGCGCGCGGTCAGCGCGCGCCAGTCCGAGTTGGATCGGCAGAGCCGGGATATGCAGGAGTTGGCGCGCGGCGGCATCCCGGTCGGCGCGCAACAGCGCCTGCGGGAGTTGTCCGACCGTCCGGGCGCCTTTACGAGCAACCTCGACCCCGACGAGCTGGGCCTGCTGCGCGCCAGCGGCTATCGCCCGCGCGGCGTTGTCTCGGGCAGCGCCATGTACCACGTCGGGCAGGCCTACGCCTCGTCCTATCAGGACAGCGAGGTGCGCGTGCTGACCCAGGCGTACGACACGGCGACCGGCCTGGCCGTGTCGCGCATGGAGCAGGAAGTGCGGGCGCTCGGCGCGCACGGCGCCGTGGGCGTGCGCATGGTCATGGCGCGCCATGAGTGGGCCGATAAGACGGTGGAGGTGCAGATCATCGGCACCGCCGTGACCGGACCCGGCACCGCGCCGCAACGGCCCTGGTTGACCGACCTCTCAGGGCAGGAGTGGTGGTCGCTGCGGCGCGCCGGCTATGATGCCGTCGGGCTGGTGTGGGGCCACTGCACCTGGTTTGTCCTGACCACCTGGAACGACGAGCAACTCAAGGTGACCTACTCCAACAACGAGTACCGCCACTGGGGCGATGCGCTGTCCCGGGCGCGCCACGTCGCCCAGCAGCACCTGCTTGCTCAAGCCAGGGAGCACAGCGCGACCGGCGTGGTCGGCGTGCGCATCGCCCGCCGCGTCGACGAGGTGCGCCTCAGCGGCCCCGACGAAAATCCCGTCTACGAATACGAGCACCACACCCTGGTGCTAAGCGCCGTGGGGACGGCCATCCGGCTGCGCCCCGACGCGCCGCAACGGGTGCGCGCAACGATCCCGGTGCTGTCCCTGCGCGACGGCCGCTTCAAGCCGATGGTCACGCACGAAGTGGACATCGCCTTTTTAGACGCCGGGGAGAAAGAGGAGTGACGAGTGGCTAGTGGTCAGTGACGAGTGAGGTTCACCGGCCACTAGCCACTGACAACTGACAACTGACAACTAGGAGGGATGCATGAATACCGATCAAGGCCAGGGCCAGGATACCGCGTTTGCCACGCTGCCCCAGCACGCCGAGGAGCGGCTGGTGGAGATGCGCGGCAAGGGCGGTCAGGAGACGCTCTTCACCAGCGACCTCTCGACCAGCGAGTTCTTGCTGGTCAAGGAGGCCGGGTTCGACCCGGTTGGCCTGGTGGTAGGCTCCTCCATCTTCCACGTGGGCTACCAGCAGTCCAGGTTCAATCAGAATCAGGAGATGACCACGCTCTCCCAGGCCATGTACCAGGCGCGCGAACTGGCCATGGACCGCATGGAGGAGGAGGCGCACCAACTGGGCGCCGATGGCGTGGTGGGGGTGCGCCTGGACATCAACCACAAGGAGTGGGGCGAGCACGTCGCCGAGTTCGTGGCCATCGGTACGGCCGTGGTGCACCGCAACGACCCGCACCGCTTCCGCAACAAGCACAACCGCCCTTTCACCTCGGACCTCTCGGGGCAGGACTTCTACGTGCTGCTACGCTCCGGCTACCGCCCGCTGGGCCTGGTGATGGGCAACTGCGTCTACCACGTGGCGCACCAGAACTTCGCCGCGTTTATGCGCAACATGAGCCAGAACACCGAGCTGGTGCAGTACACGCAGGCGCTCTACGACGCGCGCGAACTGGCCATGGAGCGCATGCAGCACGAGGCCGAGAGCCTCGGCGCCAAGGGCATCGTCGGCGCGGACGTCCACGAGCACAGCCACACCTGGGGGGCGCACATCATCGAATACTTCGCCATCGGCACGGCCGTGGAAGAGATCTCCGACACGCACGTCATCGAGCCCCCCATGCTTGTGCTGCCGCTGATCGATTAGCCGTTAGCCATTAGCACGTCGTTGCTTGTCCTACCCCGGGCAGCCGGCCGCGGTGGCGGAGGCCTTCGGGGACGCCTGGCTGGAGGCCTACGGGATGGACGTGGACGCGAACGTGACCGACGTCATCGGGACGTTCGGCGTGGGCTTGTGAGCGGAGCAACGGGACGCCCAAAGGGGTGGACCATCATGGTCCACCCCTTTGGGGCATGTACGACGCTGGGGACACGATGGGGGGCGGAGATGAGAGATGAGTGAGAACGGACAGGACACGTCGCAGGCGCTCGTACCCGTCGACCAACGTCAGGTTGCTTTGGTGGACGGGAGCGAGGTCCTCGCTGTCCGTGCAGAGGATGGGACCATCTACCTCCCTCTGCGGCCGATGTGTGAGAGCCTGGGATTGTCTTACCGGCCGCAGCGTCGCCGGATCGCGCGCGACCCGGCGCTGGAGGAAGGGATGCGCGACATCCGGCTGGAGACGGGGGGCGGGCGTCAGGCGACGCCTTGCCTGCGCCTGGGCATCGTGCCCTACTGGCTCTCGACCATTGAGGTGTCGCGCGTCCGCCCCGAGCTAGGTGACAAGCTCACGGTGTACAAGCGGTGGGTGATCGAGCGGGTGTTCGAGGCCTTCCAGCGCGAGACGGGGATCGGGCACACAGCGGTCGCGACGGCGGCGCCGGTCGAGCACGGCGGAGACGCCTTCTCGCTGGTCTACATCCGCGACATGGCGCTGGCCATCGCGGCGTTTGCGGAGCAGCAGATCGCTTTCCAGGAAGAGCAGCGCGTCCAGAATCGGCGCATCGGCACGTTGGAGGAGGGCCAGGGGGAACTGACGGCGCGCCTCGACCGTGCGGCTGGCGTGGTCGGTGGTCTGGTGCGCAGCGTGCAGGCCTTGGAGCAGCGCCTTGCGCCGGGCAACGTCCTCAGCGAGGAGCAAGCGGCGGAGGTGAGCGATCGGGTCAAGACCGTGGCCGAGGCCCTGACGGCGCGGGACGTGGCGGCGGGGGTCGCGCCCCGCAATTGGTATGGGGCGATCTACCGGGCGCTCTACAAGCGATATAACGTCGCGGGCTATCGGCTCATCCGGCAGGGACAGTATGCCGACGTGCTCTCCTGGCTCGACGACTTCCACGGGGCAGCAACATCGGCGCCTCGGACCGACGACGAGGTGTAGCGGCGGCGTCTCCGTGCACGCGGCAGGGTCTAAACGTGGTACCCTGGATCGGACGCGTGGGCTTATGCGCTCACGCCGGCCGTCAGGCCATGTGATAGCCGACGACAAGGGAGGATGCGACCATGACCACGACCCCAACGCAAGCGACACAGGGATTGACCGGGCGCCCGGCCTGGACGGCGCTCGCGGCGCACTATGAGCAGGTTCGCGACGTGCATCTGCGCGCGCTGTTTGCCCAGGACCCAAAGCGCGGCGAACGGCTCGCCGTCGAGGCCGCCGGCCTCTACCTCGACTACTCCAAGCACCACGTCACCGACGAGACGATGCGGCTGCTGCTCCAACTGGCCGAGGAGTGCGGCCTGCGCGAGCGCATCGACGCCATGTTCCGCGGCGACAAGATCAACGTCACCGAGAACCGCGCCGTGCTGCACGTGGCCCTGCGCGCGCCGCGCGACGAGTCCATCGTCGTCGACGGCGAGGATGTCGTGCCGCAAGTTCACGCCGTGCTGGACCGCATGGCCGCCTTCTCCGACCGTGTGCGCTCGGGCGAGTGGACGGGCTACACCGGCAAGCGTATCCGCAACGTGGTCAACATCGGCATCGGCGGCTCCGACCTCGGTCCCGTGATGGCCTACGAGGCTCTCAAATACTACAGCAAGCGCGACATGACCTTCCGCTTCGTCTCCAACGTCGACGGCACGGATCTGGTCGAGGCCACGCGGGACCTCGACCCGGTCGAGACCCTGTTCATCGTCTCCTCCAAGACCTTCACCACCCTGGAGACGATGACCAACGCGCAGAGCGCCCGCGCCTGGACGCTGGCCGCGCTGGGCGACGAGCGGGCCGTGGCCAAACACTTCGTGGCCGTCTCCACCAACGCCAAGGAAGTGTCCACGTTCGGCATCGACACCGACAACATGTTCGGGTTCTGGGACTGGGTGGGCGGCCGCTACTCCATGGACTCGGCCATCGGCCTCTCCACCATGCTCGCCGTGGGGCCGGACGGTTTCAGGGCCATGCTGGCCGGCTTCCACGAGCTGGACGAGCACTTCCGCACGGCGCCGTTCGAGCGCAACCTGCCGGCGCTGATGGGCCTGCTGGTGGTCTGGTACACGGACTTCTTCGACGCCCAGACCGTCGCCGTGCTGCCCTACGACCAGTATCTCAAACGCTTCCCGGCCTACCTGCAGCAGCTGACCATGGAGAGCAATGGCAAGCACGTCACGCTGGACGGCGCGCACGTCGACTACCAGACCGGGCCGATCTACTGGGGCGAGCCGGGCACCAACGGCCAGCACTCCTTCTACCAGCTGATCCACCAGGGTACCAAGCTGATCCCGGCCGACTTCATCGGCTTCAGCCAGACGCTGAACCCGCTCGGCGAGCACCACGACATCCTGATGGCCAACCTGCTGGCGCAGACCGAGGCCCTGGCCTTCGGCAAGACGGCCGACGAGGTGCGCGCCGAGGGCACGGCGGAGGCGCTGGTCGCGGCCCGTGTCTTCGAGGGCAACCGCCCGACCAGCACCATCCTGGCCGAGCGGCTGACGCCCGAGACGCTGGGCCGGCTGGTCGCGCTCTACGAGCACATCGTCTTCACCGCCGGGGCGATCTGGAACATCGACTCGTTCGACCAGTGGGGCGTCGAGCTGGGCAAGGTGCTGGCCAAGCGCATCATCCCCGAACTGGAGAGCGCCGAGCAGCCCAACCTCGCCCACGACAGCTCGACCAACACGCTGATCAATCGCTACCGCGCGCAACGCGGCTGATGCCCGGCTGCCCAATAACCGCACGACAATCACGACAATGAGGATAGCGCCGCGACCATGCTGTGGTCACGGCGCCCTTGCCCTGAACTGAACGGATGAGCGCATCGTACAACCGTATCGCGGGCCAGAGTCTGGAACGCCTCGCGGCCTTGAGCGACGGGGTCTTCGCGGTCGCGATGACCTTGCTCGTGTTGGACCTCCACCCGCCCGTGAGCGCGCACATCCACGGTGAGCAAGACCTGTGGCACGCACTGGTTCTGATCTTGCCGAACCTTGTCACCTATCTGATGAGCTTCCTGACGTTGGGCATCTTCTGGGTCGGCCAGCAAACGCAACTCAACCACTTCTTTGCGCGCAGCGACCGCAATCTCACCTGGATCCATCTCGGCTTCTTGCTCGCGGTCGTGGTGATGCCGTTTTCGACGGGGTTGCTGGCCGCGTTCACCACCTATCGCACCGCCCTTGTCGTGTATTGGCTCAATATACTGCTGCTCGGCGCCGCGCTCTTCGCCGGTAATCGGTATGCGTCGCGCGCGGGGCTGATGAAGGACGAGATAACCGCCGAGATGAGGGCCGCAGCCAGGCGGCGCATCATCATCGCGCAGGCGCTCTATGCGCTCGGCGCGCTGCTCTGTGTTGTCAACACGTACTGGAGCATCGCGGTCATCGTGCTGGTGCAGCTGAACTATGTCTTTGCGCCGCGCGTTGGCCCGCTGAATCGTCCGTAACGGCCGCGGGTCCTTAGGTCTCGTCGGGGCCGGGCATCTGGGGGACGGGACCGACGCTGGCGACCTCTCGGGTGCCCGCGCCCTGCGCATCGCCCGACGGCGCGGGGGCGGTACGGCCGGACAGGCGCAGGTCGCGCGCGGGACGCAGCGAGGTCACGGTGGGCAGCGTGGCGAAGTTGTACCACGGCGGCGGCGAGGTCGTCGTCCATTCCAGGGTGTTGGCCTTCCAGGGGTCATTCCCGGCCACCTCGCCGCGACGCAGGCTGTACCACACGTTGACCATGAACAAGAGGATGCCGACGCCCAGGAGATACGAGCCGATCGTGGAGATAAGGTTCATCGTGCCCCAGCCCGGTATGTCGGGGTAGCTGGCCAGGCGGCGCACCATGCCGTCCATGCCCAGGACGTGCTGGATCAGGAAGGTCAAGTTGAAGCCGATGACCATCAGCCAGAAGTTCCACTTGCCGAGGCGCTCGTCGAGCATGCGGCCCGTCACCTTGGGGAACCAGTAGTAGAAGCCCGCGAAGACGCCGAAGACGCCGCCCCCCATCATGGTGTAGTGGAAGTGCGCCACCAGGAAGTAGGTGTCGGTCACCTGCTGGTCGATGGGGATGGTCGCGAAGTACATGCCCGTGAGGCCGCCGAAGAACCACTGCACCAGGAAGGCGAACATGAAGAGCAGCGCCGTGGTGCGGTAGATGCGGCCGCCCCAGAGGGTCCCGATCCAGTTGAAGGCCTTGATGCCCGAGGGCACCGCGATGGCGTAGCTCATCAGCATGAAGGTCCCGCGCGTGTACAGCGGCACGGGTGAGACCAGCATGTGGTGCCCGAACACCATCATGCTCATGACCAGGATGATGAGGGTGGCGAAGGCGATCGTCTTGTAGCCGAAGATCGGCTTGCGGCTGAAGACGGGGAAGATCTCCGAGGCCAACCCGAACACGGGCAGGATCAGGATGTAGACCTCGGGATGGCCAAGCCACCAGAACAGGTATTGGTAGAGCACGGGGTCGCTGTTGGGGCCGACGAAGAAGTGCGTGCCGGCCAGGCGGTCGAGCAGGTTCATCGTCTGCGCCGCGGCGAGGACAGGCAGGCACGCCGCCGCCAGGATCTGGGCGGACAGCACGCCCCACAGGAACAGCGGCATGCGGAAGAAGGTCATGCCCTTGCAGCGCAGGGTCAGGATGGTGACGATCAGGTTGATCGCGCCGACGATGGAGGAGATGGAGATGATGTGCAGGCCGACGATCCACAGGTCCTGCCCCGCCCCCGGCGAGTATTGGGCGCTGGAGAGGGGAGGGTAGCCCCACCACGAGCTCGAGGCCGGTCCTCCGGGAACGAGGTATCCGCCCAGGATGGTGATGGCGCCGAGCGGCAGCAGCCAGAAGGACAGTGCGTTGAGGCGCGGGAAGGCCACGTCGCGCGCGCCGATCATTAACGGCACGAAGTAGTTGCCGAAACCGGAGAGCACCGGCGCCAGCCACAGGAAGATCATGATCGAGCCGTGCAGGGTGATCGTCTCGTTATACGTCTGCGGGTCGAGGAAGTGGTTGTTGGGCACGGCCAGTTGGGTGCGTATGGCCAGGGCTTCAAAGCCGCCCACGAGGAAAAACACGAACGAGGCGACGATGTAGAGGATGCCGATGCGTTTGTGGTGAGCCACGACGCGATCGCCGAGAGGGTGCGGTTGCGGCGCACCACGCGCGGCGTCGCGGATGGGATGGCGGAGGGCGGCGGGGGAGCGCTAACCGTGGCCATAGGTCATTCTCCTGTAGCACTAGACACGGGGCATCGGTTGTCCTATAGAACGTCACGCCTGCTCGTGGCAGGTGAGATAGAGTTGCCGCGATCTCGATCCAGACCTGCGCCAACCATCACCAGGGCGACTGCCGGATGACTACCGGGGGCGAAGCGCGAGGGGCGGAACTGGGAGCGGAGTGGGAGGAGTGGGAGCCACATCCGGGCGCGCTCATGAGCAGTGTACGACGACGCGTAGCGCCTCCGCTATGACTTTTGTCACAGAAGAGGCGCGGCGCGTTCCCGCTCCACTCGTCCGTGGCTTTAATGCTCCGGTCCGCTTGCCGTCCCATGCGCGCCCCATGACGGTTGCGTGTCCCTACCATGCCGGGTCCGTGGCGGGGTCCAGGAACGCGCGCAGGGCGGGCGCGTCGAGGCGCACGATACGGCTGCGCCGGCGCGCGATCGCCCCGCCCCGCTCCAGTTCCCGGAGCGCGCGATTGACCATCTCGCGGACCGTGCCCACACGTGTCGCCATCTCTTGCTGGCTCAATGGTACGTACCCCTGCGCGCCCAGGCCTTCCTCGAGCAGGAGTTTCGCCACGCGCGGCGTGACGTGGCGGAACGAGAGGTCCCCTACCAGGGCGACGAGCTGGCGCAGCTGTGCGGCCAGGGCGCGGGCGACGTTCGCCGCGACCCGAGGGTCGGTCGCCAGCAGGCGCCGCATCACCCGCGCGGGGATCAGGTAGACGCTGGTTCCGGGGCCGGCGGCCTGGGCGCTCGCCGAACTTGGGCCCCCATCGAAGACCGACGCATCGTTGAAGGACTCGCCTGGCCCCAGTACCATCAGCACCTGCTCCCTGGCGCCCCGCCTGGACGCGGACGTCGTGAAGACGCGCACGCGGCCGCTACGCACCACCAGGAGCCCCGTCGGCGGCTCTCCCTCGCGCAGGATGCTCTCTCCGACCGCGAGATCGCGCCTCTGCGCCCGCGCGCGAATCCCCGCGAGGTCCTCGACCGGCAGGCCGCGAAAATAGGGCGACGCCGCCAGCGCGTCGAGCTCATCGTCGCCGCCGATGGAAGACTCTCCTCCTACGGCGCCGGCAGCGCACCCAACCCCGTGCCCTCGTATCGTTCCCGTTCCTCTGTTCGTCGATAGATGTACGATCGGACGTGTCACGCGTTGCTCTCGCCGCTGGCTATGGAGTGATGATGGGGCGGGGGCGCCGCTATCTCTACCGTAGCAGTGCGAACGGGACGGGGAACAGGGCCAGATGGCCCCCGGAGCACGGGCCCATGGTCACAAGAAACCTTCATCAGATTCATCAGAGCCCCCAAACGCATAACAGGCTCCAGGCCGCCAAGCCCACGTCCGATGCATCAAAAACGCGCTCTTGCTCAACCCACGTCCCAGCGGAAGACACGTGCTGCCGCGACCAGCAGGACAGCAGCCCACAGGGCCAGGCCCGCGAGGTCCGTGGACACGCTGCCCAGGCTCCCGCCGAGGGCGAGTTGGCGCAGGCCGTCGGTGACGAAGGCGATGGGGAGCACACTGGCGGTCCCGGCCACCGGGGCGGGGAGGGCCGGCCCAAAGAGCCCCACGAAGATCAGCGGCAGGGCGAGCGCCGTGGCCACCGCCGGGCCGCGCTGGGGGTCACGTATCCAGCCGCTGAGGGCGAAGCCCATCGCCAGGAAGACCAGGTACCCGACGACGGTGAGCAGGAGCAGCATCGCCAGGTTGAGCCGGATGGGATAGAGCGCGGACGCCACGCCGAGCAGCACGACCACCTGGGCCACGCCGAGCATGAAGGTCGCGGTGGCGTGAGCGAGCACGAAGGTCGCGGGAGAGGTCCCCGTCGCCTGCACCCGGCGCAGGATGCCGGAGGATCGATAGCCCGCGAAGACGCCGGCCGCGAGCACCAACCCCGACTGCACGATGTTGAAGCCCAGCAGGCCGGGCAGGAACGACTCGACGAAGCCGAGGTCGGCCTGCGCGCTGGACGCGCGCAGCGCGACCACCGGCGTCTCATGGAGCATCGCCGTGTTGAAGCCGTTGACGGCGTCGCGCAGGAGGAGGAGCCCGGTCCCCGCGCCGGCCTGATAGGCGACCGTCACGGTCGCCGTGGTCAGGACGCCGGGCCGCCGTCTCCGGCCCAGGTCGGCGGGAATCACCACCACCAGGTCGACCGTCCCGAGGGCAAGCTGCCGGCGGGCCGCCGCCTCCGGCAACGCGGTCACCGTGAAGGCGGGGACGGCCCGGATGTCCCGCACCAGGGTCGCGGCGACCGACGTGCGCGCGTCGTCGGCCAGGGCGACCTTGACCCGGCTGGCGCCCTGCACGTTGAGGACGTGGACCGCCACCATCAGCACGAGGAGGCCGAGGGAGATGGCCGACACGCCGAGCGGGTTGCGCGCATACATCTTGAGGGTGGCCACCGTCAGCGCGCGGTAGCCCTGAACGCTGAACTTCATTCCACCACCTCCATAGCACGGCCCGTCAGCTGGAGGAAGACATCCTCCAGGGTGGCGGGGAAGACTTCGACTGGCTTGGTGAAGCCGCTGGCGAGGAGGCGCCGAATCAACGCGGGCGGGCTGTCCAGGGCCACGACGCGCCCGGCGTCCAGGATCGCCACGCGGTCGCAGAGCGCCTCCGCCTCCTCGATGTAGTGCGTGGTCAGCACCGTGGCGAGCCCCTGCTGGCGCAGAGATCGCACGAGCCCCCAGAGGTTGCGCCGGGCGTGCGGGTCAAGGCCGGTGGTGGGCTCGTCCAGGAAGAGCACCCGCGGCCGGTTGACCAGGGCCACGGCGATGCTGAAGCGCCGCTTCTGGCCGCCGGAGAGCGTCTTCACGGAGGAGCGCGCCTTGTCCGCCAATCCGACCCGCGCCAGCAGGGCCGCGACATCGGCCCGACACCCGTACAGGTCGGCGAAGAGCGTCAGGAGTTCGCGCAGGGACAGGCGGTCGAAGAAGGCCGCCTCCTGCAACTGCACGCCGATGGCCCGGCGCACGGCCTGGGGATCGCGCGCCAGGTCGATCCCGGCCACCGTGACCGTCCCCCCGTCGGGCGTGCGCAGCCCCTCGATCATCTCCAGGGTGGTGGTCTTGCCGGCGCCGTTGCGGCCCAGCAGCCCGAACACCTCCCCGCGTCCGACCGTGAAGCTGATCCCGTCCACGGCCACGGTCTTGCCGTAGGACTTGCGCAGTCCCTCCACCACGACGACCGCGCCCCGCTCCGCCCCGCTGGCGTCCCCGGTGGCGTCGCCTGCCGGCGTGACCGGTCTCGTCGCCGTCTCCGCCACGCGCATCGTCCGTCCCTCCTTCCCCATAGTCATGGATGGTCATCGTCTCGCGCCCGCGCTACGTCCACCGCGCGGCCGGCGCCCCGACACGATCTCGGGGATATGCTCGGTCCAGTCGTCAGGGCGTCGGGCGCGTCGGGCGCGTCGGGCCTGGTCTCCCCGTCACCGCGGGCCAGGGGCTGCTCGCGATCACGACCGCGCCCAGGACGGCATTGTGCGCGACAACCCCCAGCGCGACGCCGGCGCACACCAACAGGATGGTCAGGACAATGGGCAGGCGGGTCCACAGCGTGTGCATGTTCATCTCTCGATCCTTTCTTCGCGTGACAACAAACGCGCCTCGACATGTGCGGGGGCGTTTCCGCTCCGCAGTCCTCCCTGTGCCCGGCGGGTAGAGCGCCGCTGGCGACCCCTCGCCGGCGACGGCCAACGCGTTCGTGCCCTCGGGCGACCGCCATCCAGTCCCGTGTCAGGGGCGCGCACAGACACCGCCCAACTCTCGATAGGCTGTGCCGCAGGGCGCTAACGCCGCGTGAGTCCGGACCGACAGCACCACCTGGCGGATCGCCTCGCTCACGAGTTGAGGCTGCTGCACCTGGATGAAGTGACCGCTCTCCCGAGCGATCACATGCGTGCTGTCGGACGAGAGGCGGGCCAGCCTATTTTGCAGGTCTTGCCACACCTGCCCGTCCCGCCGTACCACGTCCGCCGGCACGTCGGGGGGAAAGCCGTCGCCGAGCTGGCCGCGCGTCAGCACCACCAACGGCCGCGCGCCCAGCGATCCGACGGCGCGCACTTGGGCCGCGCTTGCCCGGAGGTCCAGCCCCTCCGTGGGTTCGGGGCGTATGCTGGTCAGGGAGGCCCGCAGCCTGGTCAAGAAGGGACTCTCGTGCGGCCTCCGCGGCGGCAGCACGGCTAGCTCACGCGCGATCTGGTCCGGGTGCGACGCATCCACCAGCACCATCCCGACGACCTCGCGCGGATAGCGGCCGGCGTACAGACGCACGTGGAAGCCGCCCAGGGAGTGGCCGACCAGGACATAAGGTCCGGTGATACCCGTGCGGTTGAGCAAGGTGTGGAGCTCGGCGACAATGGTCGCGCTGGTCCGCGGCCGTGGGCCGGCGTCGCTCCCGCCCACGCCGGCCCGATCGTAGGCGCAGACGCGTGTGACGCGGGCCACCGCGGGCTGTACCAGGCCCCACACCTCGGACGGGCTCCCTAACCCGGCCTCCAGGAGCACCGTCGGGCTCCCCGTGCCCAGGCAGTGGATATACAGGCGGTAGCCGCCCACGTCCACGCGGTTGGCCTTCAGCTTGGGCGCTCCGAGCTCCCACGCGGCGACGCGTCCCCGACCGTCGAGGGTGAGCGATGTCCGTTGCACCGCCGTGCGATAGAAGAGGAGATAGGACCCGCCCGGCTGCGGCCGCAGGCCAGTGAAGGGTCCGAACTGCGCCTCCGTGCTGGCGCGGCCCAGCTCGAGCTGGGCCGGGCTGTAAGAGACGCCATTGACGCGGAACCCGGGGGCGAACCAGTCCGCCCGGTAGTGAAGGGCCGTCATGAGGCGCTCCAGGGCCGCGCGGGGAGAGAGCGGCTGCGCCAACGCCGCGCCCGGCGGCCGGACACTGAGCGGACCGAAGACAACGCCGGCGATGAGCAGAGATCGGACAATGACGATCACGCGGGTCTTGATGGCGGCCTTCATCTCGTGTTCCTTTCGTGAATCAGGCATGATGTCGGGTAGCAATGCGCGGTGGAGTGTCTCGGCGCCTCCGTTGAGCGGGCGGCGCCCGTGGGCCTGCGCTGTCTTCGTCCTGTCCGCTACACCACCTCCTCAGCCGGCTCAGCCGGCTCGTCCGGCTGGGTCCACAGGAGGATCGCGGGCGGCAGGCCGCCGACGATCTGGAGGCACACCACCCCGAGGCCCGGCAGCAGCCAGGCCGTCCGCGCGAGCCAGGCATGCCCGGCGGGTGCCGTGTCGATGGACACGACCAGCGCAGCCAGCAGGACGGCGATGACGCTCAGCGCGGAGAGGATATAGTAGGCCAGGTGGTACACCCGGTTGCGCACCGCCTCCTGGCGCTCGTCGATCAACGCGCGGGCGCTGTCGCCCAGGCGCAGCGCCTCGCGCAGCAGGACGAAGCGCAATCCCAGGCCCAGCACGAAGCCGGGCCAGAACCAGACCACCACGACCGGGAAGCTGAGCAAGAACGCGAGCAGCAGCCAGCGACGCGCGGCGCGGCGGGCCGGGCGCGCGGACTGCAGCGCGGCCGTGGCGCCGGTGAGCCAGCCGGACAGCGATTTGGTGGTCATACCTCTCCTCCTTCGTCGCGCGACAAGCGGTCACGGGCATAGAGCTCGGCGCTCAGGGGCTTGAACGGCTGGCGCGAGAAGATCGCCTCGATCGGCAAGCCGAACAACTCGCTGAGGCGGAAGGTCAGCTCCAGGCTGGGGTTGTACTCTCCGCGCTCGATGTACCCCACCGTCTGGTAGTTGACCCCAAGGCCATTGGCCAGGTCTTGCCGCGAGAGCCCCCGCTCCGCCCGCAGCACCGCGATGCGGTTGTAGAGCGGACGCTCCGCCGATGCCTCTGCGGCAGCCGTGCGATCATTATTCTTTCTCATGAACGTATCGTAGTATAAATACAACAGGATGTCAAGTCCGTAGATATCGTGGCGGGAATTTGTGCTGGCCGTGGGCCGGCCTGTATCCTTCCCCGCTGGACTGGAAGGCAACGACTATCCGTTGATGGCCCGTGACCCAACGCGCATCGAGGTGGTGCGCTTAGGCTTCGATATCGTGGCAGGGCCGTACGCGTGGCGGCCCGTCATGTAACCTAACTGGCTCTAGCCTTGCGCGGGTATCCACGCGCTGATGGTGGCGCCGTGACCGGGCGCGCTATCAACGGTCAGGGCGCCGCCGATCTCCTCGGTGCGGGCGCGCGGGTTGCGCAGGCCGCGATGCTCCTCGCCTCGCGGGCCATGGGGGTCAAAGCCGCGGCCGTCGTCGGCGATGGTGAGCGTGAGGTCCTCGACGGCGTAGGCCAGGCGCACGCGCACCCGATGCGCCCGCGCGTGCCTGACGACGTTGGAGAGCGCTTCGCGCGCGATCTGCAGCACCGTGTTGGCCAGCTCGTCCGGCGGGCGATAGGGCTTTCCCTCCACGTCAAAGGTCGCCTCCAGGCCGCCCTGCCCGTCGGCGTCGCGCACCAGCGCCGCGATGCCCTCGCTCAGCGCGTGCCCATCCAGCTCGCGCGCCCGCAGTCCCTGGATGTAGGCGCGCACGTCGCCGATCACGGCGGAAAGACCATCGGCCACGCC
>JAABUQ010001965.1_pt1 | contig 42171 bp, 40 predicted proteins | sample 5560001 | NCBI WGS metagenome assembly JAABUQ01 (sample SAMN10711888, study PRJNA513371) | rock metagenome | isolation source: Antarctica rocks | place: Antarctica: Victoria Land, Finger Mt nord | collected 2015-12-18
CAACCAAACCGCGTGGCTGATGATTTCAGGTGGAAAGCGGTAGCCTTTGTAATTGGGAGGAGTGATGTTTGTTTTCATGAAGTTATTTTAGCATATCGTTCAGCTGTGTTACCAAGTTGACAATACCATATCTGGTCCTATGCTTTTCGCCAGAGAGGAAGTGCCTATTTAGAAAAGGCTGAGATCTCTATTGGCATGGGCGATCTTGAGAGTGCTCAAAAAGATTTTGTGTCTGCTACCACTGATCTTGATTCTGCCCGTTCCTTCGAGAAGAAGATTTCGCCCCATCGGAGGGGGCTTATCTCGCTGGTGGCTGGCAATGTTTATGCTCATACAGCACGCGATCAAAGTGAACTTCTTTCTGCACTGAAAGTGATTGATGCGGCAAGCCATGAGATTGGAAGAAGTGAGGATGATGCCCGTATCCCTTCAAAGCTAGATGAGGAAAGATACTATCTTGATAAAGGATCAGCATACATTGCATCCATCCATAAGGAAGCATGCTCTCCTCAAGACGCTCGAAAAGAGCTTGATCAAGCTACGAAACTGACACTTCCTATTTTTAGGACGCGTCATGCATATAATGCCGTTCGTTATGCTCAGACATTTCTCGTTGAAAAAGATTATCCTATGGCAACATCATATGGTGAGCACGCTCTTACTTTGGTTAAAGGCACTCGATCGGCCACGAATCTAGCTTTTCTTGAAGCACTCTATAGAGGGTTAAGATCAAGCTCGTTTGGAAAAGATGTCAGTGTAGCACAGTTTGGAGTCGAGTTGCTAAAAGTTCAGAGGCCACAGCTCTTCTCAAGTTAGAGGTCATTGAGGGTTTACTACCATGCTTGGTAATTTGGCTAAAAATCCGTCGAACTTTCAGCCAAACTACCAATGCTCCCTTTTCATCAGACAATCTTATATAAGCAGTGAGTTAAGATCAGCCCGTCTTATAGGCAGGCAGCTGTGAAAATGCTGTCCAGGTTGACAGATCGACGAGGCACATGCAGGCCAAGTTAGGCACCGTCACTTATCGTCGGCTGCTAGAACAGTAGCGTAGCGGCTCATCAGCTGAGCCCCTGCCTCGGGCGTGAACTGCCCGCTTGCGATCAGGTCGCGCAGATCACGGAAGTACTGTACGTAGAAGTCTGGCGTGAGGGTACACAAGAGGATCACCGGCTGGTCTCCGGGATTCGCAAAGGTATGTGGTACGCCGGGCGGGACCATCACCAGGGTGCCCGCAGGCGCATCATACGTCGTTGCGCCAACCGTGAACTGCGCCGTGCCCGAAACCACGTAGAACCCCTCGTCATGCTGGGTATGCCGGTGCTGGACCGGGCCAGCGGTATGTGGAGGAAGCGTGCCCTCGACCAGGCCGAAGCGGTGGTTCGTGGTGTGCCCATCTTCGAGGATGCGCATCTGAACAGGTCCCAGGTGAATGACCTCACCTGCTGTCGGACCAACAACTGAAACTGATGCATCTGGTGCCATCTGATTTCTCCTTTTTCACTATTCGTCTTCTCATAATGGACATTTTGCCTCTCCTGCGGATCTGAGATAGCCAAGAGAGGCGTCGGCCCGTTGGTCGTCATTGCTCTTCGAGCTTGGCGAGCTCCTCGCGCACGACCATCACCCCGTTCGAGGCGCGTGGGTAGCCGGCATAGACGCCGAGGAGCGTCGCGAGTGCCTCAAGCTGCTTCCGAGTGCAGCCATGTTGGATTGCCCAGCGCGTATGGGCACGTAGCTGCTGCTCGGCACCACCCTGCGTGATCAGTGCTGCGACAACGACGAGGCTGCGATCACGAAGGCTCAGTTCGTCATCGACCCACGCACCGGCTCCTGAGAGGATCGCTTCCTCGCCGAAGCGCTCGCCAACGTGTTCGGCGAACCACGAAGCGACCTCTTCGCGCGGAATCTGGAACTGGCTCGCGTAGACCTCCAATCCTCGTTCGTAACGTCGATCGGTCTCCACCGCATCGCCTGTGGACTGAGAGGAACTGTCATCCCGCCGTGAGTCGTGGTTTTCTGCCAGTCTGGGCGTGTTTGACTCCGATGGCAGACGGTTTTCTTGAGTATTGGGGGTATCGTGTGAACTCATAATGGCTCCTTTTCCTCTCGTTCCTTTATCGTACTACTTCTGGTTGAACTAGGGGGGACGGTTGTATTGAGACATCACTTCTTTTCCAATCGTAACTATGAGTATAAAAACATTCCTCAATGAGACAAAATTGCCCTTGTCAGTCGAGTTCTTCCTGAAAATCCCCCTCTGGCGAAGAAAAGCACTTCACTTTGGTCTATTAGCGCAGGGAGCCGAGAACGGTTGTCGAACAGCCCCTGTTGGATACAATATTACTAGATGCTCTCAGCCAACTAGTGGACAAAGAGGAGTTTCTGTTGGTTAGACGACACAGGGAGTAAATTGTTTGGTCTAGCTAGATGAGGCGGGTATCAAAGAGCGAAGTAAGCTGACCAAACATTAGTAAATGTTGTTTGGCTATAGAGAGCTTGACAAGTCGGTTTTCCTCCGCTATTATAGATACATATAGTCTATAATAAAAAATTGATGATTTGCTAATTCAATTTTTGGACTATCAGAGATAAAAAGTGTCTGTAATGTCTTTAATTGAAAGGAGAGAAGCAATGGTAGTTGATTGTGCCATTATTGGTGGTGGTCCGGCCGGGTTGAACGCGGCGCTGCTGCTGGGGCGAGCTCGGCGGAAGGTAGTGTTGTTTGATGACGATAAGCCGCGCAACGCTGTTACTCAACACTCACACGGTTTTATTACCCGTGATGGAGTGAGTCCGGCCGAGTTTAGGGCAATTGGTCAGCAGGAGCTTGCTCAATACCCTTCGGTTGAAATTCACTCTACGCGAATCGAGACCGTGATAAAGCAGGGAACGGCTTTTGAGTTGGTAGCTACCAGCGGAGAGAAGTTTGAAGCTGCTAACATTATGCTGGCGACGGGCATTCAGGAAATTCTCCCGGAGGTTGAGGGGATCTATGACTACTATGGCAAGAGCTTGTTTAATTGTCCTTATTGCGATGGTTGGGAGTTGCGCGATAAGCCGCTGGTCATTATTGCCGAAAACGGGATGGCGGCTTTCCATGTTCCTAAAGTATTGTACAACTGGAGCTCCGATATTGTCGTTTGCACCAACGGGCATTCCGTTTTAGACGAGGAGCAGAAGCTATTTCTTGCTAAATATGGCATAAGAGTTATCGAGGAGAAAATTGCAGCCCTAGCCGGGCAAGATGGACAGCTAGAGCGCGTCGTGTTTGAGAATCATCCCGATATTGAGCGGGCTGGTGGTCTGGTGGCAGTACAATGGAAACAGGCTACTTCCATAGGACAAGACCTGGGCTGTGAAACGAATGCTCTGGGTGGCATTGCTACGGACGATCTAGGCCGCACCACTATTAAAGGAGTGTACGCTGCCGGTGACACTGTCACAAACCTCATGATGGCTCAACTGATTATGGCCGCCGCTAACGGCAGTAAAGTGGCAACGGGCGTAAATACGGACCTTACAACAAGCTACTTTGACCAATAAAATTATATGACCGATTCAAGCAAGGAGAATGGAACAGTTATGAGCCATGAGATTGCAAATCCACACGCGGCCAATCAAGACGATCCGCACAACCACAAGTATACTGGGACAGCGGAGATACTGAATCGAATCGACCGTTTTGTCGCGCCGCTCAATCAGCAAATCGTCGCGGAGCTACAGCTTGCGCCTGGCAGCCGGGTGCTGGACGCCGGATGTGGTGGCGGAGGTATGACCCGACTGCTGGCTGAGGAGGTCGGGCCAACTGGTAAAGTAGTCGGGCTGGATGCTAACCCTCAATTGCTAGAGTGGGGACGGATGCAAGTGAAGAATACAGACCTGGCCGGGCGGATACAATTTCAGGAGGGTGATGTGTCGCATTTGTCGTTTGAGGATGGCGAGTTTGATCTTGTCTGGTGCAGCCGGGTTGTTCACGGTTTGAGCGATCAGTTAGCCGGAGTACGCGAGCTAGCACGAGTGGTACGTCCGGGCGGGCGATTAGTTCTGCGCGAGGGCGGACTGCCCCTGCATTTCATGCCCTTCGATGTGGGCCTGGGCAATCCGGGCCTGGATGGGCGGCTAGCAGTTGCACACGAACAGTCGTTCGCCGACTGGCGGAGATCGCTACCGGACGGAGTAGCCTATCCCTACGGCTGGAGCCATATGTTGCGCGAAGCCGGGTTGAACTCGGTTGCGCTAAGGAGTTTTTTGCACGAGTTTACTTCACCCTTCGAAGCGTATCAAGTTGACTATTTAAAAGGCTGGCTGGGCCAGGACCTCAATGATCCAGCCCGCAAGCAACTGCTGACGACCCAGGATGCCTCCACCCTCGAACAGTTGCTTAATCCAGCCAGCCCGCACTACGTTTTCGACCGCGACGACTTGCATGGTATCCTGGTCGACACGATTTATGTAGGCTCTGTATAAGAAGAGATATAAGCCCAACTTTCAACAGCCCCATGCAACCTCGCTGATGCGAGACCTGAAAAAGGTCATCGCATACTGAACAGCGAGTTTGTAGGGGCTGTTAGTTTGCATAGTTGATCTAGCTCAGACAAGAAGCCCCACCAATGGTCGTTTCGAACAAAAAGCGGACGGATTCGGCTACTTCATTGTTTACGTATATGAGGATGTTAGCACCAGTTTATATACTGGTAATATATAGCAAGGAAGCATAGTAGAAATATTTATGATAGTAAAGTACTCTGTAGTTGACAGAAGTATTTGGAAAGAAATATGATAGTAGAAATGAACTTACTGAATTGTTTCGGAGTATAACTTGTATAGTAAATGCTAATGGATGAGGGGTAGCGATGGGAGAAGAGGAACTGTCGGAATTTTTACCTGGAGGTTTTATATCAATACCGACGTGTTCTATTAGTCAATATCAGAAGGATGCTCGTTTTGTAAAGCGGATGAATGAGCGAGCACTAGAAGAGTTGATGAGACAATTAAGTAACTGTCAACAGGCATTGAAAGAGAGACAAAAAGCTTTAGAAGAAAAAAATCAGCAGTTGACTGAGAAAGATACTCAGTTTCGGCTTATAAAACAAGAGTTGAGACAGCTTGAGGAAATTTCTATTATACAATTTGCTCTAGGGGCAATAAGTGCTCTAGCATCTGGTTTGGGTATAAACCAGATTACAGCAAGTCCTCCGATTGAGTCTGGTTGGCTAGTAGTAGGTCTCGCTATTTGCTTGCAAATTGCTTCATTGCTAACGAATCTTCGGGAAAGAAGTAGGAAGGGTATATAATGGAAGATATGAATGAAATTCAAGAAATAATCGAAGAGGCTCACATTGCAGGGGATATCAAAAGGGAATACTCCCTGCAAAGTTGGTTTGGATATATGCTTTTTTCTGAAAAAGACTTTTCGCAGGCGAGTGAATTATATCAAGGTGCTTTGAAGATCGCTGAAGAGACGCATGATTTGACGGCAAAGGGAATGACGCTGAGCAATTTGGGGAGTGTCTATGTAAAATTAGGGAATGTAGAAGAGGCAAAGAGGCTCTATGAGGAGGCATTGCAGGTTGCCAGGGAGATAGGGAACCGAACTGTGGAAGGAAGCGCCCTTAATAATCTTGGATTAGTTGCCTACTCTAGAGGGGATACTGAGACTGCAAAAAGGCTGTTTGATGAATCTTTAGGAATTGCCCAAGAGACTTATAATTATACGCTGAAGAGTGACGTTCTTAATAATTTGAGTCTGCTCCCAAGAGAGCCAGAAGAGATACCAGACCTGGATTTACCGTACGAGACGAAAAAGCATCGAAGTTTACTCACTGCTAGCCTGGTTCTTACTTCTCTTACTGGGATTCTATTTGTTGTTATCTGGATATTGCACGCTTTCTCGTTAATCTCTCTTGTGTGGATTAACACTCTATGTGTGCTAGGCGTTTTAATCGGCATGCTAGGAGCGTTGTTTGGGCTTGCTGCACAGCAACAAGGTCTGGCAAGATTAAGGCTAAACAGTAAAAGTACTGAATAAGCTGAAATGCAAATAGTAGCAATTTAGGATTGAAAATATCAAAATTTATTAATGTGGATCGAACACCTGTTTTTCCTTTGTATGTGGGTTGGTTCCCCAAACAGTAAGTAATCTCCATGTGGCGACAAAATCCGGTTGTTGCATCTCCTGAAGTGCCTGTTGATAAATACTCTCGTAATCGCTGGGCACTTGTGTCTACTTGCGTAAGAAAGGTATGACCGTCTTTCGTTCCTCATTTTCTTAATCCGCTTTTTCTCGCTTTATTGTATCGTATTCATGAGTAAAGAGGCAATAGCTTCTACAAAATACTGTATCTATGCTTGCATACACATATGTAGACACTAGTAAGCTCGCAACGCGGCCAGGACGGCTTCGAAGCTAGAGTCACTTTGTCCGCCCTCCTTTTGGGTTGTAGTTGGCGAGGTGGGCATGGCGCGACCGGGGCTACCGGCGCGTAGCCATTGTTCGAGAATGGGGAAGCTGTTGGTGTCGAAGCCGGAGAGCATCAGTACTCGTTGCATGTTGCTGGGGACGGGCGAGCCTTCGTAGGCGGCGAGATTCCAGAGCACAAGGCTGATGTCGCTGCCTAACACTTTGCGGTAAAGAACGATGGCGGCCGCCAGTGGGGGCATCCTTTTGAAAACTGGCTGCTGGATCATCTTCTGATAGCGTTTGGGGACGACTTGCAGTTCGCCTGGCCCCAGGTCGGTGGGCGCATGAAACTGCATGTCGGAGAGGATGACCAGTGTTTCGGGTCGCGGGACGGATGGATGCTCTACGAGCCAGTTGATGAGCGACATGATTGCGCCAAAGACCTGTGTGCCGCCGCCGCCCCAGCCGCCGCTCCTCTTCACCATCTTTACCATGCTCAACGCCGGCTCATCCAGACCAGCGATTGCTGGGCGAAACGTATTGTCCCACGTGCCGCCCAGCCCGCCGAACTCTTCTGTGCGCGTCGTACGGCTAAAAGCGACGCTGAAAGAAAGCGCTGCATCCATACACGTCGCGCTCGAGTTCTTACTGCCGATCTTCACGCTCATCGATCCGCTGACATCCGCCAACCCCAGAATTTTATAGAACGTCCCATCCTGGCGGCGTGGCAGCATATCCAGCGCCACCCGGTCGAAGACAGCGTTCAGCACTGGCAGCACCTCGGGACACGGTTTGGCCGAATACTTTCCCCGTCCTCTTGTGGACCCATTCTCCAGCTTATCTGCCGCGCTTAAAAGTTGGAAGGGCCACAGGCCGGAGAAGCGGCGGCGCTTCGCCTCTGTGACAAGATCGTATACGGGCAAGCCCGACAGGAACATGTCGCGTACATTGCGCAAGAAGACCATGTCGCCTAAAAACGCAACCTCCTTCTGCCCATCCTCCTCGTTCGCCACGCGTGCCACTGACAACGTTCGCCAGAGCGCCGCCCGAATGTCTCGCTGCTTTAACTCATGATCTCGCAGGCGTTCCAACAGCTCATAGTCAGGCTCAGGAGTGGAACCGATGGTGGCAGTGTCCTTTAAGCCAGCCTGCTGTTTCATCTTGTCCTTGAGCGCCTTCTCGATGAGTGCAGGAAATGCGCGCAGCTGCTCCCGTTCACCCGCAGCCATGCCGGTTGCCGAAAAGATCTGCTCCATCGTCATACGGGCGGCGAGGGCGCGCTTGAGCCAGTTCTCGACCTCCGTGATCTCGTGCGGCGGATTGGCGCGTAGAAGCTTCTGCTCCGCGACTAAGGGGAGATGGCTTTGGAGCATAGGCAAGAGCGAGGGCTGCTGGCGGGTGGGTGCGTGCAGATAGCGGTAGACGGCGAAGAGACGTGGGCTCAGCTCATGTTTGCAGATGCCGAGCACGTCAACCAGGCGCAGTGTGCGAGCAGGAATACTCTTCTGCTCCTCCAGCGTGGTCTCGCCTGGCACCAGCTCTTGTTTCGTAGTAGATTCGGAGGGCTGGGGCAGAGCGTTTCTGGGCCGCTTCTCCTTACGCTCCGGCAGCAGATTTAGGTTGGCATTAGCATATTTCGCCAGTTGATAATCGCTCATTGCATTGAGACCGCGCGCCACACCAAGCTTCAACTCGGCTGGCAGCTTATTGTCGCCCAGATAGACCGTCGCTGCTTGCACGATATTTAGAGCATCATCGGGCCGTACAATGCAGCGCGCCACCAGTTCGGGAAAGCGGGGATGCGCGATGCAGTTGGGGAGCGAGGAGAGCACGGCGAGCACCCAGGGCGGCTGGCTACGATTTCCCTTGCCTTTACGCGGATCACGCAACCACGCTGCGTACTGTAGCGCTAGCTCTGCATGCGCCCGCCCCGCCTGGATCACCGCATCAATAAACTGCAACATCATGCCTTCCGGCGTCCCATAATAGGTATCCGCCCCCGGCAAGAAGCTGCCATAAGTAAAGACCAGCCGCACCATAGGATCATCCACCACAAACGCCGTCGCCCCCTCATGAGTCGTCGTCAACTGCAACGCATGTGCCTTGTCCGGCAAATTCTGAGCGTCGCCAGCTTGACTCTCATGCGTACTCTCTTCATTCATCGAAGTTCCCTTGCTTCTATCAAAAAAATCCCTTGAAATTTCTGAAGAAATATGTTAATATCGATTCTAGCCGTTACTCCTACTTCTTTCTTTTGTAAAGCTTGGAGTGACAACCCTTGTTTGATACCTTCTCTCTCAAGCCTGTCTACTAGCAGGCATTTTTTATGCTTATTTCCATCCTCTAGACTGTATTGACCACGTAGCGGCCGCGAAAGGAGACGGCGACCTTGTCCTCATCCAGGACTACGGCCTCAAGTTCCAGGCGCGCGCGACCGCGAGAGCGCAGCATCCGCTCGAAGCGCGTAATCTGGCTCGCCTCGGGCTTATAGCAATAGGCCGAGAAGTCGCGCGTGACTGGCAGCAAATAGTTGCAGGCTCCATCCTGGATCACAATCTCGCCCTCCAGCTGGCTCTCGCGCAAAATGAACCAGACGACGCTCCAGCCCGCCAGCGTCACCAGCGAACTCAAGCTGCCCCCGAATGCCGTCCCGGCATGATTAATATTCTCGGCCAGAGGAGCATCCAGGCGTAAGCTGTGCCCATCATAGCTTCCAACGGTTAGATTGAAATGCCTGGTTATAGGAATCTCTTTGTAGAGAGTATCTTGTAATTCAAATAAATGGTCTTGCACGTCGTATACCTACCCCTTGCTACGAGAGTCTCTTCTGCTTTTGCGAGCGCCTCTCTAATTTTAGCTGTGTGAAAATAGCTTCTATTCCTCGACGGCGAATATGTACAACCTCCTCAAAGATAACACATAATGTCTAGCGGGATAAAGTGTAGGACGAATAGATGCTTTTAGATATTTGGGAAAAAAAGACGTGTATATAGACAGGAGGGGGAGGATACTCTCGTATTGGTTTTCCCATTTCCCATTTCACTTCCTAACGCAGTTCTCCCTCCTATCTTTTTCTTTTCGGGACTTTTTCTCTTCTCTTTGCTTTTCTCAACTTTTCGACTTCCATTATTGACAGGGACATGCGTTTATACTATGGTGGACAAAAGTGTTAGAGAGGCGGTATGATTGGCAAAAAGGTCTTTTTGATGATCCCTGACTTTTAAATCTGGTATGTGATGTGCAGTTTTTTACCAGATTGAAAAATGAAAACCATTAAAAAAGGTATTGCGATGGCAACTGAGAATAGAGATCTTGTTGGCTCGGTACTGGGTGAGTGCCGGTTGGAGCGGTTGATTGGGCGCGGGGGGATGAGTTCGGTCTATCTGGGGCGGCAGACGCGTCCGGCGCGCAATGTGGCGGTGAAAGTGCTGGGATCACAGATGGGTTCGAACACGATGGGGGAGGCGTATCAGACGTTCTTGATTCGCTTCCGCCGCGAGGCCGATATTGTTGCGAAGCTTGAGCATGTAAACATTATTCCTCTTTACGCATATGGAGAAGAAAACCAGTTTGCGTATATTATTATGCCGTATATCAGCGGCGGCAGCCTGAGCGATGTTATTCGTGAGCGGGGAAGGCTTTCGCTGCAGCAGACGCTGATCTATCTGCAACAGGCTGCCTCTGCGCTTGACTATGCCCATGCCCACAATGTTGTGCATCGCGATCTTAAGCCTAGCAACTTTCTCCTTTATCCTGAGGATGATCGCCTGGTTCTGGCTGACTTTGGCATCGCCCGCATCGCTGCCGAGAGTCCTTACGCCACGCAAGAGACGACTTTGACGCAGGCTGGTTCGGTACCAGGCACTCTAGCGTATATGGCCCCTGAAATGCTGCGCGATGGCAAGAACATCGATTATCGCGTCGATATCTACGCTCTGGGTATCGTGCTCTATCAGATGCTCAGCGGCGAACTCCCCTTTAAAGGAGAACTCTACTCACTCATAAACAAGCACCTTTCAGAGCCGCTTCCACTTCTCCATCAACTCGACTCTACCATTCCCGCCAGCATAGACGACGTGCTGCGCAAGGCTACAGCTAAGGACCGCGAGCAGCGTTACTCCTCAGCAGGTGAACTGGCGCGGGATTTTCTTATAGCCGTAGATACAGAGAGTACACAAACGACTATGAGGGCAGAGGCAGGAGCCTGGAATGCTGCGTCTGCATTGCCATCTTCAGATGTTCCATCCTCACTTCGGGGTATTCCTGGTACTCCTGCGCAACCCACTTATCGATCACCCACGTTCAGGAGTGAATCGCCAGGGTCGCCATATCCGACTCCTGTACATAATAGTCCTGGAAGTGTAGCGGGAGGAAACGTGTATACAGGTGCAGGTGGCTCTCAGAGCTACTTAACGGATGAAGCCAGAGGAACGTCGTATCCGCCCCAGCAGGAGTATAGGGATACGAGATCAGCAGAACCGGTCGCCTCTACACCGTCCTATCCGCCCACGCAGAGATATCAGCCCTTCGTCAACGCCCCTAATCCTATGCAGGTGGCAGAGACGCCCCGTTATACTATCCCAGCTCGCAGAAGGCGGCGCTCACCCCTGGGAGGGCTAGTGTTTCTTTTGCTCCTACTACTTGTCGGAGGTGGACTACTCGGATTTTGGACTACACATCGCAATGTCGTAGTAAATCCCACTCCGTCTGCCACTCCAACGGAGGCGGCAAAGCAAGTCATTCAGGAATACTATACCGATGTAAATAAACGCGACTATCATTCTGCTTACAATCTTCTGACGCCCGGTTTTCAGACGTATCTGGGTAGTTACGTTAGCTTTGCGCGTGGCTATGATAATACTAAGCACAACGATATTAGTTTTGGAACTGCAAAGCAGGTCTCGCCTGGCAACGTGGATGTCGTGACTACTATACGCGCCCTTGAAACTAAACCGCAGGGAGACGTGACGAACACGTATCGTCTGAAATATAGTGTTGTACGTCTCAACGGCTTTTGGAAAATTCAAAGTGGAGTGGTGGTGTGAGGAAGGATGAGGAAGTTTCTACTTGAAAGCTCTACTGCTTCGCGGACCGCAACTGCGCACACTGCCTCTCGTTAGAAACGTGAGAAGCGGGTGCGCTGTGGTGCGGGCCTATTCGTTGTATCGGGCTCTGGAGGAGCTGAAAAACCGGGATGAAGGGGGCGTCTTGGCGGCAGATTTTCTGTGTCAGGTGACTGAGACTGAATGTTGCGGTCAGCGGGAAGTGCCTGTAGCAAGTTCCGTAGTTCAACAGTGAGAAGGTCGAGCCCGGTTCCGCTATTGATAACGGAAATCTGGCTTTGTCCACGGCTTGTCCGATATTGGCGCAGTTCACTGGCAAGCGAGGAGAGCAATTTATCTATCTGCTCGAAGCGTTGACCCTGCTCACGATAGCCCCTCGTGCGGTTGATCAATGTGTTGAGTGAGAAGGCGATGGACCATAATATGTCCCGTTGCGTCAGGGGAACCTGCTGCTGATAGTTTCCTTTGGAGACCTCGACCAGCGTATTGCGAATGATCTCGATGTTGCGCTCCAACTCTTCCTGCCGACCCGCCGCCGTCAACATCTGGTCCGCCAATTGCTGCGTCAGGCGTGTGACCTCTTGAGCCGTCTCCGCGCGATGCATCTCCTCACGTGCTGAGCGTACCCAGATAAAAGAGACCAGGGCCGCAAAGACTTGCAGCGTAATTGGCATGCCATAGGCGGTGTAGGGTTCGTATCGTATGTGCTCGATCAATTCAGGTGTCTTCGGCATAAGCGTGAGCGCCAGGCAGATGCAAACAATGTGAAAGGCTGCCAATGGGAAGACTAGCTCAATGGGGAAGATTGAGGCGGCAATCAAGAGCGGCTGAATGAATAAAGCAAAAATTGGCAGGTTAAACGACGAGAACTGCCCGTGAGGAACACCTACAATGGTTAGCAACATGCCGATCTCGATCATAACCACGACGATGACGCCTGCAATCCTGATCTTACCGCTGCGATTGAACATCATCGCTATCAAAAGGGAGAGAACAATGCCTAGATAGGCTATGAGCAGTAGTTTATTAGGATCTTCGGTGGTCGAGTAGCTCGCGATGCCCATTATGATAATCTCAATGAAGAGGGCGAGGCTGGTAAGTTTACCGATGCGTACACGCTCTCGCTCTCTCAGCGGCGCATCGTCGGCAACGTCACGCGGTGCAGCGATGTTATACCACCAGCGAAGTGGCCCCCGAACCTGATTTCCAGTTAAGCTAAAAGACATTCTACAGCTCTTTCTATGAAAATGAGAGGCGCTATTGCACCTCTATTAGATTATACATATTCCCTCTACATAATAACAATCCCCTGAAATTGTCGTCTTAGCCAGCCAGGGTGGCTGATGAGCTACGACGACAACTGCGAGGGATTGTTGCTATATGGGTTCTACCAGGTGACGGGTAGAGTGATCGGGCCGCGGAATATAGGAGCAGGAATGTCCATGTATTCGAAGCCCTCTGCCAGGCGCAGTGTGGGCATGCGCTCAAGCAAAATGCTGAGAAGTAGATTGGACTGTTTGCGGGCTAGCTCTGCGCCCAGGCAGAAGTGGACTCCGTCGCCAAACGAGACGTGGCGTCCAGCACCAGTTCGATCCAGGATAAATGCATCAGGATCAGTCCAGACTGTTTCGTCGCGATTGGCCGATGAGAGCCCAACGATCAGCCGTGAACCGGCAGGAATGTCTACTCCGCTCAGATGCAGTGGTTTTTCAGCAGTACGCATAAGCCAGATAACCGGCGGATCATAGCGCAATGCCTCCTCAACGGTTCCTGACAGCGTTTTTGGCTGCTTCAGAAGTTGCTCCCAGCGATCTTCTCGCTGCTCCAGTAGTCGGTAGATCATGCTGCCAGCAAACTGAGTTGTGGTATCCGCTCCCGCAATTAAAAGTTGGAAGATGTGCATCTGGGTTTCATCAGCGCCAATGGCCGGATTTTGGATCAGCCGGGTCAACAGGTCATCTTGAGGCTGCTCCCGACGTTCCGCGATCAGCTTATCGATAAAAGCGCTAAAGCTTTTCCAGGCAGGCAGATCCCACATGGGTGCAGGCATGATGTTGACAATCTCTTTTAGCCAACCTCTAAACTCCTGTACATTTTCCTCTGGAATGCCAATCAGATGGAAGAGCACATAGCTGGGGAGCGGCGCAGTGAGATCCTGTACCAGGTCTGCCTGCCTCTGCCCGCTCTGCCCCGCACGAGCTTCGATGGCGTCGATGAGCTGCCGCGTCTTCTGCTCGATGTAGGGTGTGATCTCGCGGTAGCGGCGCACGTTGAGCGCATCGCGTAAGGCATTGCGCACTCGCATGTGTGGCTCGCCATCCAGCTGAGCCACAGTCTTATTTGTTGCACCCTCCAACTCAAAGTTGCCTGCGTTGGAAACGGAGCCGTCCTTCCGCTCTAGCTCCTCGCGCACATCCTGATCACGCGAAATAAAGAAGAACGGGATGGGCGCTTCCGTTGGCACATGAGCAACGGGACACTGCTGACGCGTCGCCGCCATGTGCTCGTATAGATGCTTTTGATGCTCAGGATTAAAGGGATGATATGGATCGTAGACAGTCACGAAAATACTCCTTGTATGGAACTATAAAGCTAGCTAAATGAAGTGGATCAGCCCACTACCAGGTAACAGGTAGGGTAAGTGGGCCACGGGCTAAGGGAGAGGGAATATCTACATACTCGAAGCCCTCCGCCAGGCGCAATGTGGGCATGCGCTCAAGTAGGATGCTGAGAAGCAAGTTGGCCTGTTTGCGAGCCAGTTCAGCACCCAGGCAAAAATGGATGCCAGAGCCGAATGAGACGTGGCGGCCGGCACCGGCGCGGTCCAGTAAAAATGCATCAGGATCAGTCCAGGCTCTCTCGTCGTGGTTTGCAGACGAGAGTCCGATGATCAGACGCGAGCCCGCAGGAATGTCTACTCCGCTCAACTGCAGCGGTTTTTTCGCTGTGCGCATGAGCCAGATAACAGGTGCATCATAGCGCAGTCCCTCCTCAATAGTCAAGGGAAGCGTCTTCGGTTGCTGCAAAAGCTGCTCCCAACGCTCTTCCCTCCGCTCCAGCAGGCGATAGATCAGGTTTCCAGCAAATTGAGTCGTCGTGTCTGCCCCTGCAATTAAAAGCTGGAAGATGTGCATCTGCGTCTCACCCTCTCCAATGGCAGGATTTTGAATAAGCTGGGTGAGCAGATCATCTTGAGGCTGTTCTCGGCGTTCTGCAATCAGCCTATCAATGAACGTACTAAAGCCTTTCCAGGCCGGTAAGTCCCAGATTGGTGCAGGCGTGACGTTGACGGTCTCCTGTACCCACCCCCTGAACTGCTCGATGTTCTCTCCGGGGATACCAATGAGATGGAAGAGCACATAGCTGGGAAGTGGCACTGTCAGCTCTTGAACTAGATCAGCGCGTTTCTGTCCACTTTGTGCCGCGTGCGCCTCAATCGCATCGATAAGCTGCCGCGCTTTTTGTTCTACGTAAGGCGTGATCTCACGATAGCGGCGTACATTGAGCGCATCACGCAAGGCATTGCGTAACTGTTCATGTCGCTCGCCATCAAGCTGAGATATCGTCTTATTTTTTGCGCCTTCTAGCTCAAAATTGCCCTCATTGGAAATAGAATCATCCTTCCGCCCCAAAACCTCGCGCACATCCTGGTCGCGCGAAATAAAGAAGAACGGTGTAGGAGCTCCCATCGGTATACGTGCAACGGGACATTGCTGACGCGTTGTCGCCATATGCTCATACAGATGCTTCTGATGTTCAGGGTTAAAAGGGTGATATGGATCGTAAACAGTCACGAAAATACTCCTTTTATAGGAACCAGCCAGACAAAAATGCAGCTTACAATCAATAAGAGTCGATTGAAGATGCATCGAAAGGATATTCAAAGAACATCCAGGAACAACAAAATCAAGTACGACGTTGTATAACATTCATACGTTGCAGATCGTCAAATACCTTCACCAGCTCAGTTAATGGATAGCGCAGCAAGCGTCCAATGTCCTGCTCGCTGTAGTGTCCAGTGGAAAGATTGTAAACCTGGCGATACATGAAGGGCCAGGTGCTCATCCAGGCAGGGTCGACAGGTGTACGCCGGGGATAAGAGTGTGGTGAAAGTACTCCTGCATCTGGTGAAGACGTAGGCGATGGTTGTGCGTCTAGAGCGCCTGGAGGAGGGGTGGGGAAGTGGGGAGTAGGCGCAGAGAGTGGTGGTGGAAGAGGCTGTGTAGAAAGAGACTGTGAAGGACTTGCGGTCTCGCTAGAGGGAGACGTGCTTGACGGATTCGCCGTCAAATTCCATTCGAGCATATCAACTTGCTGCAAGCGTTCTGTAATCAGTTGGATATCCGTTACGTGCTTTCCATCCGGCAATATCACGGCGATCGCCAGAAGCTTACCATTCTGCACATGCAAAAGGAGACTTCCTCCCGCAAATGGACCGGAAGGAATCGTCGCCTGGGCTATACCTGTATAATGCATCCTCTGCAATGTTTGTGTCATGAGTTGATAGCTGAGCGAAAACATTCTAGTGAGGCTCCCTGGGCGAAACTATAGAAGGACGAGACCTCAAGAAGACTACATACCCTCACAGTAAAGTATATTTCTTATTTGTATAGTACAAATAAATAAATAAGCCTGTAGTGATTCCACACAGTAAATACAGTAATCATCCTACCATAGTTTCTTCCGGGATGTAAATGATAGCTAGAAAATTTTATACAATCTTAATATCGACTCCACTTTCGCTTAAGAGCACAGAAGAGAACTACTTTTTGCCGAAAGCCTCAAAATGGTTGTACATTTTTTCATTTCTCATACTTTTTGTGCAGAGCACAAAAAGTATGAGAAATGAAAAAATGTACAACCATCTCTTAGAACTGTTTCAGGCAGCGAAGCTGCACACTCCTTTCTGCTCAGAACGTGGATTCGATGGGCATCCAACCATCTCTTAAAGAGATTATACCAATTGATGTAGCCTGAAGTCTTTCTTTGTTTTATCTCCATTGATCTTTAGGTCGCACGACATACTGTGCCTCGCCGTTACCAAACGACCAGTCTTCACGTGTATTCTCGACCAGGTTGATCATTACATCCTGGGCTCGCATACCTGGATTCTTCTGTACTAACGTGGCGACACGAGCATAAAATGCTTGTTTCTGTTCCGTAGAGCGTCCCTTACTCAATGTCACCTGGATAATGACTATGTCATTGGTCCGCTCGATATCGAAGTAGTTTGGATCATAAATCAGATCGTCGGGCGTGTGTTCGTTGATAATCTGGAAATGATCACGCGCAGGAACATCGAAGCATTCCATTAGCGCACGATGCACGGCATCTCCAATAGCGCGCCTGTAGCCCACGGGCTTCCCTGCTAAAAGATCGATACGAACAATAGGCATATGTACGCTTCCTTCCCATTAGAATGATTTGGAGTTCGTGTTTTGATTGATAGAATGCTAGTCATCAGTTCTACCACCTGTAATGACCAGGACGGCAGTCTGTCCCTGGAGATTTTTGATGCTGGAGAGGCGTATCAGGCCCGCAAATGTTGTCGCGCTCGTCAACTCGGCTACGATTCCAGCCTCGCGCGCCAGAATGCTCTGGGCGATATGCATCTCCTCATCGGTGACGGCGAGCAGAGAGCCACCGCTTGCATCGAGCTCGGCACGCAGGCGTAAGAAGTTGCGTGGGCGGCGCACCGCGATCGAGGCCGCCTCGGTCTCGTGCTCCTCCATATCCACAGGCTCACCATAGTAGCGCTGAACGATTGGCTGCACCGCTTCTGCCTGAATGCCCAGCAGGCTGGGGAGGCGCTTCGTCAGTCCAAGCGTGTTGAGTTCTCTAAAGCCCTTGCCCAGCGCAGCGAGCGTGCAGCCATCACCGACGGGGGAGACAACCAGATCGGGTGCGCGCCAATCGAGCTGCTCAGCGATCTCAAAGGCTGCTGTCTTCTTACCTTCGACCAGATATGGATTATACGCGCTGTTGCGGCTATACCACCCATTCTCCTGCCCCGCCTCCTCTGATTCGGCAAATGCTTGATCGTAATTTCCACTCGATACATGCACATTTGCACCGTAGCGGTTCAACCATTCCAGCCGCGTAGCTGAAGCGGAATGAGGAACAAAGGCGTGACATGTCAGACCTTGTTGCGCGCAAAAGCCGGCCAGCGAGATGGCCGCATTCCCGGCTGATGCGCAATAGAGATCGCTATAGCCCTCGGACTCCGCGATCGTCAACGCGATGGCCGTCGCGCGATCCTTGAGGCTGCGTGTAGGGTTGCGCGTCTCATCCTTTAAATAGAGAGCCTTGAGGCCGAAGCGACCCGCCAGACGGGGAGCGGATACTAGAGGCGTACCACCGGTTGGAAGGACCTGTCCTGGTTCCTCTACGGGTAATAGAGGTAAAAAGCGAAAGATATCAGACTGTGCTCGTGGCTTTTTGATGTGTGCAAGAAAAGGCTCTGCCGCCTCTCGATAATCATACTGAACATCGTAAATTCCAGGATCAAGGCTATCATCGCCCGGCCCGCAGCGGGGGCACAGGTAAGCCCGCGGGTCCAACGGCGCAATCGTTCCACAGCGGAGACAGCGCAGATGCGTGGCAAACACGGTAAACTCCCTTTATACACAAGAAATAAAATAAGTTTATAATCTTGTGAATACTATTATCTATAGGTTGGCATAGAAGTAAAACAATAGTAAGTGCTTTTAAATAAGTACTTTGCAAATAGATATACACGCGAAAATACATCTTCAAAGCTTAAGCTCAATAGTATTATAATGTCGGGTCCCCGTCAACTATTTTAAGCTACGCAAGCCATTATAGATGTTATTAAAAGCACAAGAAATTCAAATAGTGTACTATAAGCTTAATTGGTTTGAGGCAAGGAAAGATGAATTTATTGTAATGAAAAACCGTAGATTTATAGGTGTTATTATGTTATATTAGGATTGTCATACAAGACGTATCTTTAAGGAAAGGTGAATGTATATGGCAACCTACGAAGAGAGAAACAGAATGCTGGAACAAAACTTTACCATTTTTCAAAAAGAAACCTCGGCGACCATTGTTGATGTAAAAGAACAAATCACTATGCTTCTTGGAGTCGTCCACGTTCAAGGAAGAGATATCAAAAGGATCAATGAACGTTTAGACTTATTGAGCCAGCGACAAGGAGTAGTAGATCAGCATCTTGCCATTATTGATGGGCGTCTGGGAGTAGTGGAGGGGCGTCTAGAGATGATGGATAGGCGGCTAGAAGCAGTGGAAGGGCATCTAGAGACGATGGATGGGCGTTTGGAGCGAATGGAAATAAAGTTCGATGAACATATGGTAATTCTTCTCCAGGTCCTGGAACGTCTGCCAAAGGCTTAACTGATCTGCTAACTAAGGGGTAAATAGAGGTGGAATCAATAAAAATATATGAAGTAGCATTTTGTTTATGTTTGCGCTGCTATACCCTTTAATATTAGTACCGTCTGATTGATAGATTCTACCCATAGTTTAGAACCTAATCCTGCACTGGAGTAAGTTGGATCACCAACTACTCCAGTTGATGAGTAGCGGGTAAAGTCCAAGTGTGGATCGTGCCAATCGACCTGTTGTGAATGTGGATTGACGATCATTTCGCGGCGGACCGATTTTGGGCGCAGATAGAGCGAGATTGATGTGGTAAAGCTGTCTGCGTGACCAGCCGGAACGTGTGGGTCGCCGACCTGACACCAGATTGAGTAAAAGGGCAGTTCTGGTAGTATAGCTTCTGCACTACCCTTGTGGATAGCATTGAAGTTTTCTATAACATTCTGAAGATCATGCCCACCGCAACCACGCCATACTATGATCCGTTGAAATCCTTGCCGGGCCAATGATTCGAGTGTGGCTAGAGTAACTGCCGCATGTAGTTCTACCGGGAGATCAATATAACCTGCACGATAGTTGCAATGTTCAGGAGTCGGACCAAAGGGAAGCGCAGGCAGTACGAGTGCGTGAATGCCAGTTTCACGTGCCGCTTGCTCAGCAGCCGCAATCATTAATGTTTCGGCAAACCAGGTATCGAAATCGACTGGAAGGTGTGGTCCTTGCTGCTCAGTGCAACCCATTGGTACGATTGCTAACCAGCCTTGCTCAGCATGTGCATGAATTTCTTGGTAGGTTAAATCGCCGAAGCGTACACTCTGAGATGTATCCATATTTTGTTCCACCCCCTTATATCAATCTAGGCAATAACTATCTATTGATGCTGTGTTGTGGCGTCGAGCGAGACGCCAACGGAGGCGGAGACGATGAGTGCGATGGCCAGTATCTCGCGCAGCCCTATGGCTTCTCGCAGTATGAGGAAGCCGATAAGCGTGGCGACGGCAGGCTCAATGCTCATGAGGACGCCGAAGACGCGCGAGGGGAGCCGCCTGAGCGCCTCCATTTCCAGTGAGAAGGGGATGACGCTGGAGAGGATGGCGATGCCTATGCCCATCAATAGTACTTGAGGTCGAAGTAGTGCCGTACCCCCGTTGCCGATTCCAAGAGGTGCGATGACGACGGTAGCCACAGCGACAGCCAGCGCCAGTCCTTGCCCGCCCGTAAACGAACGACCGACCCTTGCGCTACACAATATATAGCCCGCCCAGCAGATACCAGCCAGGACGGCCAGTCCCGCCCCCAGCAGGTTAACGGTCCCCTGCCCAATCGGTGCGAGCAGGAGAATGCCAGCCAAAGCCAGCAGCGCCCAGACGATATCCTTTACCTTACGCGATTGTACCAGAGCCAGTCCCAGGGGTCCCACAAATTCCAGCGTCACCGCAATGCCCAGCGGAATATAGCGGATCGCTGAGTAAAACGCTCCATTCATCGCCGCCAGCACAATCCCAAAGAGCAGAACATTGATATACTGTGCCCGCGTCAGCCCGCGCACTCGTGGCCGCCAGATAATCAAGAGCAAGACCGCCGCAAAGCCCAGGCGCAAGAACGTCGTCCCCAGCGGCCCAATCGCCTCGAAGAGCCCCTTGCCCAACGCCGCCCCCATCTGCACCGAGATAATCGCCAACAGTGCCAGCAACTGCGCCGGCACCTTCTGCGTGAAATTCTGCCTGCCCGGCTGCCTGGACGTTTCCCCTAGAACCTGTGCATTTATTGTACTATCTCCATCTATACTCTTCACGTTGGTAGGCTCGAAAGATGAACTCATGATTTCCCCTGGTTATATTGATATTGCTAGCTTCTTAATAATGTCCATACTATCGTAACACGAAAATAATACTCTACGGTAGTAGTAGTGGTGGAGAATCTCCCCTTCTAACCATTATTATGCAGGCAACTGGAGTGGTAAGCCAAAGTATGTAAAGAGAAGGGGAATTTTGAAGATCGTCATATCGGCGATTTGACCGTCTGGTATGGACCAGTCGGTGCTAATAACTTGAATTCCAAATGGCTGATAGGAATTTTTGAGTTCATTGGCCTGGTAAAAGGCAAAGGCCGGTCGCCCATTAGCAGAAGTTTGATAGAGACGCCAGCTTCTTCCAAATCCAAATGGAGCAGACATCAGAACTGCGCGAACTGATTCTTGCCCCCGATACCATGAAGGGAACGGCGGCATGCTTAACGTTACATCCTCTTTTAGCAGTGCCACAAGTCCATCAATATCGTCTGTCTCCCATGCATGCACATAGCGATTCAGTAGCGTGCTTATCGTTGCGTCGGCACGATCTCTGTGCTCCATCTCTCGCTCATCAACAGAATAATTCTTTGTCATTGTAATCCGTGCACGATGCAGTAGGCTGTTCACCGCTGACACCGATATTCCAAGCAGATGCGCCACCTCGCTCGCTCGCCAATCTAGCACATCGCTCAGAATCAAGACTGCGCGTTGGCGGGGTGGGAGCAGTTGGAGGACGGTGAGGAAGGCCAGCGATATACTCTCATGTCTGGTATAACGCGCCTCTGGACTCTCTATTGCATTGGCCAGCCAGCTATCGGGAAAAGGTTCAAGCCAAGTTGCTTCAGCAGTTGCAGGTGCGATAGGGCTACCTGGATCGGCGGCGGGAAAGGCCGACATGGGCATTGTGCGTACTGAACGTTTCTTGAGTACATCAAGGCATGCATGAGTAGCTATCGCGTACAGCCAGGTGCGTAACGAGGACGAACCTTTGAAAGTATCAAAGCGTTGCCAGGCACGCAGCATCGTCTCCTGCACCAGGTCCTCCGCATCATGCAGCGATCCCAGGAGCCGATAACAATGTACTTGTAACTCTCGCCGATATGGCTCAATGAGCGAACTAATATCAGGTGGATACTCAGATGCCACACTGCCTCCTTGATCTCTACAAGCCTGATGAACCGCAGAGCGACTAGCAACTTGTTACACATTTATGTCCACTTCTGAATTGACGATTTTATCTGAGTATAACATTCCTGGTCCAATGCATGCCTAAAAACCTCTGTCAGACCGCATAGTTTTAATCTTGCTTGTCGTCTAATCAGTGGATATCCAATTGGGCATGACCGCTTCTTCAAGGCGAACGGAGGTCACTCCCAAGATAACGGCGATGTGTCAGATCGAGTAGAGAGAACTCGATCTAAAAAGCAGAAGGAGAAATAGTATGGCAGCAGGAAATGTTGGCATTTTTGAAGTTCACGTCGATGATTTTGAGCGGGCGCAAAAGTTCTATCAGAATGTTTTTGGCTGGAAGTTTTCGAAGTCTAGAGGCGTTCCCTACGAGTTCTACATGATCGACAATAAAAAGGGTGGCATGGGCCTTCAAGAAGGCGGTATGCGCAAGCGCGAAAAGCCATTGACGAAGGACAGCGGGGTATCGGGCTATGTCTGTCATATCATTGTTGACGAGATCGATGAAGCTGTGGAGAAGATTATCCAATATGGTGGCAAAATCACAACCCCTAAAGCCCATGTACCAGCGGGATACTTCGCATATGCACTTGATACCGAAGAGAATGCCTTCGCTGTTTGGGAAGTTGCAAAATGATTGACACACGTTCTCTATCCCTGTTAGAGACAAATACTGCTGTAATAGCATAGAAATGCTAATAGATGAAGCAAACCCGGACAATCTGTCCGGGTTTGAATGTGAAAGGGGAGAGGATGTGTCGAAGCAGGAAAATCAGTAGCAAGAGTCAAGTAATGAAATTATTCCAAACAACGATCTTCCAGAAGTTCGTCAAGTCAGGCTGCGGGACAAACCATGATCGCGGTTCTGACTTCGTTTACTATGCCCAGCCGCCACTTTTCCATCTGTTATCTTTATTAGACTAAGTGGAACGCTCGAACTTTTATATAACTGTATACGATAGTTGATGGTTAGCTACTAGACTGACCAACTGTAACAGTTGATTAGCTATTGCATCTTTGGATTCTTGAATGCGCTTGGTACTCCACTCATTAGCAGTACCAAATATCGCCCAACTCAGAAAAGCTGCGGTGGTTTGGGTGGTCATAGACGTATGAGACGGCTTTGATTTGAGCATCTCCAACAGAATGTCTGTCAGCTCCTCCTGTAGTGCTGCCTCGAACAATGGTTCATACTCCTTGTTAATGAGCCTAAAGTAGCGCTTATAGGAGGACATGAAATCCAGGATAGTATCAATCAACTGCTCGAAGGTGATGTCCCTGGCGTTCTGGCTCTGGAGTTGCTTATCGGTCAGCGCTTTACGAAAGATTTCTCGTTTCCATGCGGATAACAATTCGTATCTGCACAGGATGCTACCGAACACTTTAGCCATCTGAGCACCTTTGCGGCCCTTGATAATCCGGCATCGAGTGCCGCCACCCAGGCGACACTAAATTGGCATCCTGCCCACCCAGGCATCATTGAAGACCTTAGTGAAGGCGATTACTTCAAAGTTTAGCAATCAAACATGTTAGAACCGGGCTATAAGCTCGATTCTAACATTGTCGATAATGACCAGGCTTAAAGCATCCTTGTCACTCGATTAATACTTTACCTACTTAAATAGCTGAGAGATGGTGAAGGTTGATCCTTACATATGGGGAAGGGAGACGGTGAAGGTCGATCCTTGTTCAGGGATGCTTGTGACAGTGATGGTGCCTTCGTGCATTTCTACGAGGGCTTTGGCGATGGTGAGGCCTAAGCCGCTGCCGGGTTCTTCGAGGCAGGGTTGCGCACGGTAAAATGTGTCGAAGACTTGTCTCTGCTCTTCCTCGGACATGCCCCGACCGGTGTCCTGAACAGCGATGCGCACATTCCCTTCCTCCACAGCCGTCTTCATCCAGATCTGCCCTCCCGTTGGTGTGTACTGATGGGCGTTGGTGAGCAGGTTGAGAAAGATTTGGGTGAGCCGACCGGGATCGCCGCGCACAGCCGGTAGAGGCTGAGGGGAAAGCAATGTCAGCGTTTGCTGCTTCTTAGCTATTTGAGGAGAGAGGCTGGTGACGGCGTGCTGAAGGAGGGAGAGCAGGTTGACCTCAACTTTTTGTATAGCGAGATGCCCTGAATCGACCCGCGAGAAATCTAACAGATCATTTACCAGCCGGCTGAATTCTTTGACTGTTTGATCGACAACCGTCAATGCTTGCTGCTGCGTCGGGCTGACGGGGCCGAGCTGACCTTGCTCCAGGAGCTCTATATAGCCCGAAATGACGGTGAGAGGCGTACGCAGTTCGTGAGAGGTGTGGGCAACGAAGTTTGTCTTCATACGTTCTAGCTCGCGCTCGCGCGTTACGTCGCGAAAGGTGTAGAGACGTCCAAGATAGGTGTTGTCCGTTAGCTGTACGGGAGCGGAGAAGAGTTCCAGGTCTCGTTTCTGCGGCCAGATCTGAGTTATATATTGAGTGGTCTGGCGCTCACGATCACCTCTCAGGCCGGGAAAGACCTCCTGGATCTGCGTAGCGTTCTCAAAGATGTGTGCCATATGAGAAGCCAGGGCGGTTTTATAGAACTGGCCGGGCGAGAGGGCTGTGGGGGGTTCGAAGAACTCTGAAAAGCAGCGATTGAGAAAGAGAATCCGTTCGTCGGGGGAGAGCAGGATCATGCCCTCGCTGGTACTCTCCATCATTGCCCGCAGGCGCACCTCATTTTCGCGTTGCAAGAGTGCCTGGCTGATCTGGATTGTATTGATTTCATGTTCCGCCCAATGCGCTAGATCCTCCAGAACGCGTTGATCGGCCGGAGAGAGTGTGCGAGGCCGCCGATCGATGATGCAGAGCGTGCCGAGTGGATTGCCATCAAGTGCTCGAATAGGAGCACCGGCATAGAAACGAATTCAGGGATCGCCCGTCACCAGTGGATTGTGCTCAAAGCGAGGATCGAGCAAGGCATCTGGGACAACCAGAACGCCTTGCTGACTCAGAGCGTGCGCACAGAATGCCTGATCGCGAGGCGTCTCACAAATGGAGAGCCCTTGCACCGACTTAAACCATTGCCTCTGCTCTTCAACGAGGGTGACCAGCGAGATGGGTACACCAAAGAAGAGGGTCGCGAGCCGAGTGATGCGATCAAAGCGCTCTTCAGGAGGCGTATCCAGAATTTGAAGTGCATGAAGAGCGGCTAATCGCTGCTGTTCGGTAGGAAGCAAGGGTGCGATAGACATGAACGAACTCTCCTTCTCAACATGCCTTTTCTGACATCTCTTCCGTTATCTTACCATCAAAAAGCGCGTTTTGCAAGGAAAAGCCCGCGAGTAGGACCATATGAACTATCTATCAGTCTTTTTTGCCTTAAACGCTCGATGAAGTATCGCCGCCGTTTCGTCGATGGCCGTGTTGCTATGATCGATGACGCCAGCCATACTGAAGAAGCCGTGAATCATGCCATCGTAGCGCTTGAGAGTGACTGGCACGCCAGCCTCCTGCAAGCGCCGAGCGTAGAGCTCTCCCTCATCCAACAACGGATCATACTCGGCGGTGACGACGAGGGCGGGCGGTAGGCCGGCGAGATCTTCTGTCAGCAGAGGGGCGAAGCGCGGGTCACTGCCATGTTCTGGCCGCTCAAGATAATGATCCAGGAAGCGGCGCATGCCCTCTCTAGTGAGAAAATAGCCCTCGCCATTTTCGATAAAGGATTTTCTTTGCATTGAGGTGGGATACTGATCGGTAGCTGGATAGATCAGGAATTGAAAGAAGATTGCCGGTCCGCCTTGCTCGCGCGCGATTTGCGTGGTTACAGCCGCGAGATTGCCGCCCGCGCTATCGCCCCCGACGGCGAGACGTGTTGCATCGCCATGTAGTTCGGATGCGTGCTCGGCGACCCAGCTTGTAGCCGCATAGCTATCTTCAACGGCTGCCGGAAACTTGTGTTCGGGGGCGAGGCGGTAATCCACGGAGACGACGATGCAGGAGGCACGGTTGGCCAGTTTGCGACATAGCATATCGTGCGTATCCAGATTGCTCAGCACCCAGCCGCCTCCATGAAAATAGACAAGGAGAGGGAGCGGCCCTTCGCCCTCTGGTGTGTAGATGCGCAGAGGAATCGTTCCGCCCGACCCTGGTATCTCGCGATCTTCTACCTTGTGAACCGGCTCCGGTGGACCGTTAAGCACCTGCGTGGATTGCACTCTTTGCTGGCGTGCCTCATCAAGTGGAACCTCGTACCATGCTGGCACAAGTGCAAGCTGATCTAGGAGCGTTCTGATTTGTGGATCGAGTGGCATCACTGTCCTCCCGTTTCTTTGTCGTCTCTATTGGAGAAAAGATTAAAGGTTGTAGGTAACTCTATTCCTATTCTACCTCCTTTTGAGAAGAGAAGAAACTCTCGCTTCTACCTCATTTCTCATAAAAGGTGTAGATTTTACAAGAGAGTAGACAGTGCGCCGTGTTAAGCATTCAAGCTGAGCACCTCTAAACTGGGATGTTTTGCCGCGCTGAACATGCCGATGTTGGTGATATAGAGCTTGCCCTGCTCGCTTGCGCCTGTTCCAAACTCGACGGCGCTGGGTTCGTCGAGGCCGTTGGCATCGCTGGCGAGTGTGGTGTAGGTCGCATCCGGCTTGACGCGTTCAATCTCGTTGGCGATGAGGCCGCCGCTGCGGTTGGCGGCCAGGTAGAGATTGCCGGAGCTATCGAAGATGAAGTCGTCGATCGAGACGTTTTTGAGATAGACGGCGGGCGTGCCGGGGCTGCCATCCCAATTCAACGGAACGCGTACGAGCGTGGCTTGACCGGATACAGATATATATAGATTGCCTTGAAAGAAGTGCAGGCCGTTCGGCCCCACGCTCAATGTCACCTTCGCTCCGTTGGGGAGTTGTATATCGTGGGGCTGCGGCGCGATAAGCGGATGCTGTAGCCAGCGTTCGGCCTTATTGCTGCCCGCCAGCACGCGCCAGATGATGCCACCTTTACTATCTGCCGCATATAGGTTCCCTTGCCTATCCACCGTCATTCCGTTGGGCATGGCGGATGTTGGCAGTGCCGCAATGCGCCGACTGCTTCCGTCACTATAGAGCTGCCAGATCCCCATCTTCTCCGCATCCGACGAGCCAACCAGGACATAGAGCCTTCCCTGCTCATCAAACGTAATACCCGCCACGCTGCCTCCCTTCCCCACCGGCAGAAAGAACGACGATTGCTTCCCATCCGGCGTCAGTCTGCGCACCTCTCCCGCTTGCAACAGCGTGACATAGACATCTCCTTGTGAGTCGATGGCGAGGTTTTCGGCAAACTCTTGCTTTGCCGGATCGAAGGCGATAAGCGTTTGCACTGACTGCGCTACCACAGAGGTGGGTTTGGTACTTGTACTGCTTGTACTGGTGGAACATCCTACTACAAGCATGCTTAGTAGCGCGATGAGAAGCATCATAAGACTTCTTTGTCTAGAAGTTGCGTTGTGTTTTATCATTATGTATATCCTTGATTTGTTGATGAGCATGAATCTTTGTTATGTCTTCGTGGTGCCTCTGTTGGTGAGCTTGGGGGCTTCGGGGATCATTGGTCGTTCCCCTCGGCTGAAGCCGGTCTGCGTGCAATGAATTGGCGCCTCTCCGATCGAGATCACGATAGAAGCGGCGCCTTTCTAATTTGGATAAAGTTGTATTGGTTAAGCAGCCAGCAGTCCTAGTTGTTGGAAGAGAAGGTATCTATCCCAGTAGATGGCTACGAGATTAATCTTTCCCGTATCGTTGTAGCGGATACGGATCGCGCCCTTGATGTTGAATGACTTGCCGGTGGGTTCTATCTCCTGACCCGCCGCGTTGCGCCCACGACCCGTCATCGTTCCAGTGACGATCTCGAATGAGACGGCCTCGTTGCCCTGAACGATCCTATATTCCGGCTCAAAGTGGATGTCCGGATAGGTCTTGAACAGGGGAGCGAAGAAGCCCGCCAGTCCGGCTTTTCCCTTGAGCGGCTCCAGCACCAGCGGTTCGTAGATCACCACATCGTCCGCAAACAGTTCCTGCGCGATCGCAACGTCGTGGCTATTCCAGCCGTTGAACCACGTCTCAATGTCGGTATTTTTTATCTGGTATGTCATCGGTTTATTACCTTTCAATGCTATCTCTGTCCTACGTTCATAACCGTTAGCCTTGCAGCTTCTCAAAGGGAGCAGGGTCAACGATCCCAGTTTCCTGCCAATAAATCACCTTCCACTCGGCTTGTCGGAGGGCAAAGAGGCCGATGTAGTGGCTATGGAGATGGATACGTGCCGTCACGTCCTGCACTTCGCGAATGAGGGCAAGATCTGTGAATATCTGAATCGCGTCATGCTCTGTGGTGAAGTGAGTGAAGCGGTCGTCAGGGTTGGCGTGAAGGGCGATGTATTGCGTCTTATCCACAATCGCTCCCATGTATCCAACACTGTGAAAGTCGTCAGCAAGTAATCCGTTCAGACTAGCCGCATCTTGTTTTAAGACTGCCTGCTGTAAACGTGCCTCCATCGCAATCACTTGCTCTTGTGCTATTTTTTGTCCTGTAGTACGCTCAACAGTCTGAGCGTTTGTTTCTAAAGATTCTATACGTTTTGTCAATCGCTCTACGACATCTGCCAACGTACCAACTCGGGGGTCGAACGATGGATCGGCGCGTTTCTCCTGGTAGCTGATGCGCCATACTCCTGCGTTGTCCCGCTTTAAGTGAGTAATGATGGTGGTGGTGGCGAGCAGTTGTGAGGGAACTTGCTGGGCGCGTATAGTGGTGCCGGTGCCTACTACTGTGGCTGTATCTCCATCGATAGAGATAACAAGGCCGATGAGCCAATCGCGCACGACTTCTCTCTTTTGCGTGCCTCGAAAGTACTCGCCGATGGCCTCGCGTCCGCTTATCTCGCCGTCCCAATACTTTGCGCGGGCGTCGGGGGCAAACGTCTGCATGTAGGTTTGGACATCGTTATCGTTGATCGCCTGCTCGTTAGCAGCTATCACGCGGCGGATGGCAAGTTCGTCTGCGACCTGCTCTGGCCGCATCTGTCCCGGCTCCTGCGTGTTGAACAGCGTCGTATGCGTTTCAGGAATTGCCACTCTATTGATTCCTTTCTTTAAAGATTGCATTCAGGTTATTCAAGTCTACTCCTCGACATGCGTAAGATCCCAGATGGAGGCCACGTCTTGGCTTGAGGGCTGATAGTCGAAGCGAATGTCCAGGATGCGATGAGTCTCGGACATTTTGCCGTTGGTAACGCGCTCAATGCCGATGCCACGAATGAGCATAGGCTTGCCGGTGGGCGGTCGCCCCTGAAATTCGCCCTGATTGGTGCCCAGGCAGACGTAGCGCACGGCAACATGCTCGCCTTCTTGAACCATCTCTTCGATGGCCACCTTCATATCTGGCATAATTCCGCGAATCATGAGTAGCGCCTGCTTCCAGCCTTCTCGCCCGGCCTTCTGCCCTGGGAAGGGATCGTGATCGATAACATCAGGGGCAACAATCTCATCGACAAGCGCGAGGTCTCCCTGCCCCCAGCCCTGAACCATATACTTCCAAACCACAACCTTCTCTGGTGTGTTTGCGATTGTATCTGTTGTCTTGCTGTCCTGATGTGTTTCTTTTGGTTGCTCGGTCATCGTTTTCTCCTTGTTAAGCAGTCTGTGTAGCGTTTGGGACCTGAGTCTCTTGATAGGCGATGAGTTGCCAGCTTCCGTTGCGGCGGGAGGCAACTGCAGTAAATTTCTGCTGATCCACATCTGCCCCAAGATTGGCGTCATGCACCATATTAACCCCAAAGAGCAGGGCTATAGAGCCATAGATCTGTACCTGTGTATTTGCAGGCTCAAACTGGATAAAGTTATGTTCTGATGCGAAGTGTACTTTGATGTAGCCTTCGCGGTCCACGTCGCGGGCGTTCCAGCCTACCGCCCTGAAGTCGCTGGCCAGAATGTGCTCGGCCTGGACACGATCGCGCTGTATGATTGCCTGGCCTAGATCGCGCATAAGTGCAACGATCGCTTGCTTGTCTAAGGTCTCAGACTGCTCGCCGCTGTGCTCGAAGACGAGTGAGTAGGCCATTGCTGCAAAGCTCGCGTATTGGCCGACCTCTTCCATTTGAGCAGTGTAGCTCGGATTCGCCTCGTTCCCCTGATGATTCGAAGCAATCTGGGAGATTCCTCCGCTCCACTCCGACATATTGACGATGACCTTGTTATCCGCGCTCTTAAAGACTTTATCGGAGAGATAGCCGGGATTCCTGCTAGATGTGGTAAGCACTCCCTTCTTGATAAGCTCTACGACTGTGTCTACATCTTTGGGATCTTTTAGGGTGAATGTGTTCAGGGCGTAGACGGTCGAGGGAATAGAAGACGTATTCTCACTCATAAAGAGTTCCTCTCTTTTCTAATCAGAAATGAGAGTAGGAGATGAACGGAGGGAGTGCTCTACCCGACTTGTCGTGACAAAGTTATTTATCCCTTATGCACGAAGTCCTCGCGTAACTTAAAGAGAATCTGGCCCAGTTGTTCTGTTTCCGCCTCGGTCAGCGGATGGAGAAAGCGTCTCTGCGCATCCCTTACAATCTGATCCACCTGGGCAATCAGCCCTTCTCCCTTATCGGTTAGCGACACATCATAGACACGTCGGTCTCCCGCGTTGATCTTCCGACTCACCAGTTCCATCGCTTCCAACTTATTGATAAACGCGACCATGCTGGTGCGATCAATGCCCAGCAGCTCGCAGAGAGCCTGTTGGGAATAGACTCTCCGGGCTGATAGTGCAAACATGATGCTGGCATGCCTGGGCGAGATACCGAGAGGTGCCAGCGCTTCGGCCGTCGAGGCACGAAGCATGCGAGCCACATCATTCAGTAGAAACCCCACGCTATCGCGTAGCACCAAAGGAATGTCAGAAATGTCAGATTCCCGCGCAAAGCTCTCTTGTTCATCTGCCATATTGAACTCGCTTGCCTGCAAAGTAATCAGCCCCACTGATAATCAGTATACTGATTATTTCATCGATGTCAAGGTTTTGCTCTTTGTTTCGAATAGAATTCATTGCTCACCTTTTGATAAAAGTATAGTATCTCCAATTTCTGAGATTGTAGTAGATTATCTCTAAACAGGCAAGCGAGATTACGCAAAAATCTGAAGTAGGTGTATCTTGTGTGGTGACAATTCTTTAGAGTTGTGGTGGATGGGCTAATGCAAATGGCGTAGATTGGAAGTAAGCAAGCGGCGACAATCCCTTGTGATTGTCGCTACGCGAGCCTGAGGGGCGGGTGGAGGACTCCGAACCGCTTGATCGCGGTTGATACACAAGGGATTGTCGCTACGCGGGCGGAAGCTACATCTTTGTGATTGATCCGTCGCCGTTGACCATAATTTTGATGGCAGTCAGGGGAGTTTGCGCGGGACCTTGAACGACTGCGCCGCCATTAGCGGGGTCGAAGGTAGCTCCGTGGCAGGGACAGACGAGCAGATGACTCTGAGCATTGAATGCAACAGAGCACTGCTCGTGTGTGCAGGTCGTGTCGTAGGCATAATACTTCTTGCCGGGCAGGTGGACTAGCACGCCTGGATTGTGCTGATTGGCAATAGGGAACGTGTGGGCTGTGTTGACGGGAACGTTTGCGGCGTAGGCCAGAACGTTCCCTCCAGCGACCGCTGCCGGTGCCGCCGGTGCAGTCGTAGGCTTTGGAGCCTGAGTAGGCGTGGGGGGAGTCTGTGTGGGGGTCGGTGCCTGCGTGGGAGTGGCTTGCTGAGCGACTTGCGTGGGCGTAGCCGTGCTGGTCGTCGCCGTCGCGTCATCGCCGCCGAGAGAGCAGGCGGCCAGCAACGTAGCTCCCGCCCCGCTTCCTCCGATCAGTGTGAGCAGGCTGCGGCGGGAGATCTGCTGTCGCTCCTTGACCTGGAACCAGATCTCTAACAGGTTTTTCTCTGACATAGCTCGTTCCTTCCATTTCTTAAAAAGAGAGCACCTTGAGAGTCAGCGTGGGCGATTCTCGAAGGTGCTCTGAAATTAAATGTCGTTTACTTCGCGCTCAATACATTGAGGGAATTGGTGTTGTCGTCGGTGAAGAAGACGCGCAGGTTGCCTTGCCCGTCTTTAATGGCTGCTACGCCGAAGAGCGCGGAACCATTGCCCTGATTGTCGACTGCCATTGGGTCAATCTGCTTGACGCCTACGACCGTCTGCTTGTTCATATTTAGCTCGACCAGATTATTGTCGGCCAGGTTGGTGACCAGCAGATCGCCGTTGATCGGGTTGAGCGTGAAGCCTCCCGGTGTGTTCAATGGCTTGCCCTGGAAGACGGTGACGCCTTTGCCCATGCCCTGAGCCGCGTTGGTTGTCTGAACTGGGGTTGTCGTCTGGCCGTTATTGTTATTGGCACCCTGAGTGACCTGGGTGGCGATAGCCGCCTGGGTATTAGGGGCCTGAGTTGTGACCTGAGTGCCATTGGCGTTCTGAGTGCCATTCACAGTCTGAGTAGCATTGGCATTCTGATTGCCGTTGGCTGCCTGAGCGACCTGAGTAGCCATAGCCGCCTGGGTGTTAGGAGCCTGAGTGGTAATCTGGTTGCCGTTAGCGTCCTGAGTGCCATTCACAGTCTGAGTAGCATTGGCATTCTGGGTACCATTCATATTCTGGTCGCCGTTCATGTTCTGGTTGCCAGTAGTATCCTGGGTACCATTCATGTTCTGATTGCCATTCATCATGTTGAGCTTGCTGCTATTAGGCAGGGCGGCGATGCGGTTATTCGTTGGATCGAGTGCCAGCAACACATCTCTCAGTGTCTTATTGCCAACTTTAAGCGATGGCTGCCAGATCAGGGCGATCTTTGTTGCATCGGGCATCTTGTCGAACTGGGCGATCTGAGTAACCTTGAACTGATTCGCACCCTGATTGCGTCCCATAAAGTCTATGCGCAGAATCTTGGCATCAAGTTTGTTCGAGACGAAGACAGAGTTTCTGTCGTTGATTGTAACGCCCCAGGGTCCGTTGAACAGAGGACTTTTGACAGTGTTCATGAGGGTTCCACGGGAATTAAAAACGAGCAGATCGTTGCCCGTCGAGTTCGCGACCCACAATTTGCCATCCTGGTCAAAGTTGAGCATGGTGGGTCCCAAAGTTCCGTCAGTATTCGGATTGTTGAAGACGACACCTGGCCCCTTCTGATTGGCATATTTGACGATGGTCATGCCCTTTTTATCATTTCCAAGATTCGTAACGAGAAGATCGCCTTTCTTAAGCCCGTTGCCTGCCCAATCGGGAGCAACAGCAACGCCATAGGGATCAGGATTCGCCGTGATCTTGTTGCCGTTCTTATCCAGAATATTCTGTGTGCTACCAACCATAGCGATGTTGTTGAGTCCGTTAATGGTTGTAATGCGGCCCTGATTATCGTCGCGTGCGGCTGCATGCGAGTCGCTCTTATTCTGCGTCGCAACGACGGCCCCGGCGACCATCAGCAGCGCCAGCAGCACGCCCGCGCCGATCAGCAACTGCGGTGAGAATCTCCGCTTTGACCTCTTACCGTATGACGACGATGGAGCCGTCTGTGGCCGTGACTTCAATGGTATCATTCTGTTCTTCCCTTTCCTGCATTGCGTGTCCATCCTGCTTCTACTCGCCAGGAGCTCAATCACGCATCTCTTTCGTATTCAAATATCACTGTAGCTCATACGTATGTCAGATCATACTGTAGTCACACTGAACTACTACAATGATGAGGCCAACGTTCTGACCTTCTTCGAAAATCACTTCTATAGAGTAAAGTAATAGGTGAAATATTGTATGAACAACACTTCTGTCCTTATCTCTTTACACGCTCAAAGTGATCTTCTTTTACCAATCACCCTTTTGGGTGGCTCTCGGCTTGATAGCTAAAATAACATGGAATCCAGCAACCGGGTGCAAATTGATAGTAACACGTTCGCAATAAGAACTCTATCTATGTTCGCAAACATGTAAAAAAGTACTGATCGAGGTTAACGAATCTTAACCTCGACCTCGCAATGTATGAAGAGATGGTCCTATGAAGGTGGGAAGCGGTAAAAATCGGGGGCATTGCTTCTTGAGTTGAGTGATCAACTTGAACATATAGTTTTAGGCTTTGAAGTGAGATGACTTGAACTGCCATCTCACTTTTTTTTAACGTAAAAGCAGCCAGATTATTATACCTAAAAGGATAACAAATACTACTACTGCCACGACGACTATCCAAATCCTCAGATTGATCCTGGCAACATCTCTCTTTGAAGAGTGGTCAGGTAATTTTGCCGTATCCCTCTGTGCCTCATCAGGAGCGAAAGGTTTCCTGGTCAGGCCAGAGTACCTCCTCTTTTGGATTGATGTAATATGATTGATATTTTTCGACGTATGGACGAAGGTCTTGCAAACGATCTGCCGCTCTTTCCACATCGATGCCAAACTCAGTAAGCACTCTTATAAGCGCGAGATCGCGTATGAGATCATCTTTGTAGGAGGAAAAGACTTGCCTATCTTGAATGGCAATTTCTCTCAAATGAACCTCCTGCGGGCTCCAGGATCAGTAAGGGTTAGATCGGCAACTACTGGTCTAGCAAGCACGGGTAATCGAGACGAACGATAACGGTTTTTATGCCTACGTAGCCAGGCACGCGGCCCATGCCGTCCATAGTGATGTGACATAACATTTCTGGAAAATATGGCAAAGAGCATACGAGGTAGCTTTAAAGATAGCAGCAATACGGAGATTTATATCGACAATAGAAGTATAAAATATAAAGTAATAATTTGCAATGGAACAAGAGTTTTAAAAGATGGATAGAGCAAGCAGGGCGCAAATAGTAATTCATGCTTTCAACCGTAATCAATTCATGGTAAAGTAAGAGGGAGAAATTGATTGTTGGATTGAATCTGGCTGACGAAAAGGAGAGGCGAATGGCTAAGAATGCTTCTTTTCCGCGTGTGCTGCGCGAGGATGCTCTAGCAGGAAAAGTGGCGCTGGTGACGGGTGCTGCGCGCGGCATCGGGCGGGCGATTGCGTTGGAGCTGGCGCACGCGGGCGCGGATGTGGCGCTCAACGATCTAAATCCAGGTGAGGAGGGAGATGAGCTTCTGCAGACGATGACGGCTCTTGGTCGCCAGTCGTCGCTGCACCAGGCCGATGTCGCCGATCATAGAGCGGTGGAGGCGATGGTCCGCGACGTTGTAGTGCGGTATGGGCGGCTGGATATTCTGATCAACAACGCCGGCATGCAGCTCTGGGAGCCATTTTTAGAGATCACTGATGCGGTCGTAGATCGCACGCTCAACGTGGATTTGAAGGGCGTTATTTTCTGTGGACAGGCGGCTGCACGCCAGATGTTGCGCCAGGGCGGAGGCGGCCGTATCGTCAACATCAGCTCGGTGCACGCCGTCTATAGCATCAAGACCGCCGCCGTCTACGATGCTGCCAAAGCCGGAGTCAAGCGGCTGACAGCCACGATGGCCCTGGAACTGGCCGAGCATAATATTACCGTCAACGCCATCGCCCCCGGCTGGATCGACACTCCCATGAACGAACCTCTCTTGAGCACACCGGAAGATGTCGCCGCCGCCCTGGCTACCGTCCCCATCAATCGCATCGGCGATCCACAGGAGGTGGGCCAGCTCGCCGCCTACCTCTGCTCCGAGGCTGCCGGCTATATCACCGGCTCCTTCATCGTCATCGACGGCGGCTATATCCTGGGACGCTAGTTAAGGTAGAGACGATATCCCTTAATAGTCGTATTCTCAGTAGGATGGAAATCGAGTTCCGGCACGCGCACAAAGCCCATGCGCTCATACATCTGCATGGCTGTCTGCATCATATCCGTTGTATGCAGTCCCAGAGCCGGAGCTCCCATCCGCCGCGCCCGCTCCACGCACTTTCGTGTCAGCGCGTTGCCAATGCCGTGTCCCCGCATCGCCGGGTCTACCGCTAACAATCGCATCTCCGGCACCCCTTCCCCCTTCTCAACACTATCTCCATATGCGCTCTGGGCCGGCGGATAGAGTAGCACACTCCCCACAATCTTCCCCACATACTCCGCTACAATATGCTGTGCCGGCCCCTCCTCCTCAATCGCCTCCATAATATTCTTCTTATAGCCATCCCAGAACATAGGCATAATCTTCGCGTACTCCTCGTAAGCCGCCACTGTAACCGTACGCATCGCCTCCCGCTCGTCCGCCCGCGCATCCCGAATAGAAATATCTATCTTTTTCTGTACCATCTTCTTGCTCCTCTGTTATATGGTTACTAGTTAGTACTTATTAATATAGCCTATCATAGACTATTTAGATATGTAAACAAGAAGATGAATGCTACCATTCCGTCAGATAGTATCTGAGCTTAAATGGCTTTCCCATATGTGTACAGTCTGATCGTAGCTCGCCGAGGCTATCCTTTTCCCATTTAATGACCATATAGCTGATTTTACACTAACAGTTTGCAGATGACCTCTATAGGTGAAAAGAGTATCACCGTTACTTGTATTCCATATTTGCACTGTATGATCATCACCAGCAGAGGCTATTAACTTTCCATCTGGCGACCATGCTAGTGATTTTACAGGGCCAGTATGTTTGTCGTAGATGAGTAGAGTACTTCTATTTACGTAGTCCCAGATATGTATTTGCTTGTCGTCTCCGCCTGATGCAATCTTTTTTCCATCTGGTGAGAATGCTGAGCGTTTTACCGCGTCGCTGTGACCACGGTAGACGTAGAGAGTTTTGCCGCTTGCGGTGTCCCACACGCGGACCGTCCGGTCTACATTGCCTGAGATTAGTATTGACCCATCGCGCGACCAGTCTATAGATGATAGGTTACTAGTATGACCTGTGAGAATGATACGTCTTTTGCCAGTCATAGCTTCACATATATGTATTGTCCCTTCCCAACCTCCAGAGGCGAGCCACATTCCATCTTTTGACCACGCGACAGCTCCAACGAGGTCTTTATGTAGGTAGGTGTAAAGCTTATTTCCGGTCGTAGCATTCCACACCTGCAAACTTGCCTCCTTGCCTCCTGATGCAATCCACTGACCATTGGGCGACCAGGCCAGTGTCTCAACAAAGGAACCTGGATGGTTGATTGTTTTTGAATTGGGGAGGGGTACGTGGCCTTCGTATGTGAAAAATTTCTTTCCGGTTGTGCTATCCCATATCTGAATAGTTTGATCATCGCTACCCGATGCGATGTGCTTCCCATCAGGAGACCAACCTATCGTCCAGACGCCGCTCGCGTGACCTCTATAGACCAAAAAAGTCGTTCCTGGTGTAGGATCTGATTGCATAGGAGGACTGGCAATCCTTGACCATGCGAAACCACCAACACTCAGCGTCGCGAGTGTTATTGCCCCCGCTACGAGCGCACGTCGTGAGACGAGAGGAGCCGAACGCACAGGGAGTGACTTTAGGTTTTTCTCTGGTGACTGAGTGGTTATCATCTCCGGATTAGGAGAAAGAGGTCCATAGGAACGATCAGGGCGAGGTGATTTTGAAGGTGCAGGATCGATTTTAGCTAATAAAAAGGGATCGATTGCGGTTCGCTCGGAGGGCTCGGTTGGAATGGATGTTTCTGGAGGAGAGGAGGGGAGAGGGTGGGTGGTATAAGAGACAAAATTGGTGCGTTTGATGCGGGGTTGCGTTGACCTCTGTGCATCCTCCAGGGCGAGTGCTTTACCTCGAATCTGCTCAGGAGCCATATAGAGGGCCGTACCAGTAAAGTTCTGCTTGCTTACAGACTCTGTTGTGTGTGCGGTGACTGCAATCCCAAAATCGCTCAGCACTATTTTATGTGAGGATGCGACCAGCATATTTTCTGGCTTCACGTCGCAGTGCACGATCTTTTGTGTATGCGCATACTGAAGGGCGGAGGCAACTTGCTGTACATATGATACAACTGTTTGCAGTGGCAAGATCGATCCACGTGGATGCACACGACGCAGACTCCCTCTAGAGGCATATTCCATCACGAAAAAGGGTTGAGAACTGGGGGAATCTATGCCAAAATCTAATACACGAATAATATGAGGATGATCAAGCTTTGCAATAATTTGAGCCTCTTTAAGAAAGCTCTGTAAATCCTGCGAGTCTATACGCACTTGCAGCAATTTAACCGCTGCCTGTGTCTTCAGGTAGAGATGTTCGCCAAGATAAACAGTAGCAAATCCTCCCTGCCCAAGCAACCGAGTAAGGTGGTAGTTCCCAATCTGTTGACCTATGTATTCCGGCATCATTCATACTCTCAAGCGTAAGCTAGCTGATTAATTATAGAAAAAGTCTTTCGTAAGAGAATGTGCTAGTTCCCTCCATTTTATAAATATAGGCTATGAGATAGCAAGAACACAGCAACGTTAACTGATGAAATACTCGAAAAGGTTATAAGAAGTAAGCTCAAATTATCCATCCTTCTCCACTTAATGTAACATTACTCTATCAAACTTTTCGGCTAATTTACATCCATAGTACTAATTTCTTCCTGCACTGTTCATGACTAAAACTACTTCACTTACAATACAACCCGTGTAGCAACAATCCCTTGCGGTTCTCGTCAGCATTAGACGAGAACCGCAAGGGATTGTTGCTACACGGGCGGCGACGATCGATTTGGAAACGACTTTTGAATCGACCCGGTAGCTGTGTATATGACCTCTTGACGCACACTCTGAAAAGGTGTGTAATAGAAAATATCAATCTTTCATCACCTGCATATCCCCGTGCTTGATAGGTGAAAGAGCTCTGACCGAGAGGGATGCAATGAATGACGCTAAACAGGACGAGATAGCTTCTGCACGCGATGTCCATACTAAGACGATGTCTGAAGAGCCGAGTGCATTTCTGGATATGCAGCTGGCCGAACTTATCAGGGATGTAGGCTTGGCGCTTATTCAGAGTACTACTCTCGATGACATGGCACAGCAGTGTACAGAGGCGCTCGTTCGCCATTTCGATGCCGCCTTCGCTCGCATCTGGATTCTCAACGCCGAAGAGAACGTCCTAGAGTTAAGGGCGAGTGCCGGGATGTATACTCATCTTAATGGTGCGCATAGCCGCGTGCCGCTGGGATCGCTCAAAATCGGCTTAATTGCCTCTGAACGCCTACCTCATCTTACTAACGCTGTTGTCGGCGATCCGCGTGTTAGCGATCAAGCTTGGGCCATCCGAGAAGGGATGGTCGCGTTTGCCGGCTATCCACTGCTTGTTTCCGAGCGTCTTGTTGGCGTCATGGCATTGTTTGCCCGCTATCCCCTCTCTACATCCACCCTGGATGCAATGGCCTCGGTTGCCAATACTATTGCCGTCGGCATCGATCGCAAGCAGGGAGAAGAGACGCGACAACACCTGTTAGAGGCGGAACAGCAAGCTCGGCGTACGGCTGAGGCTGCTCAGGAGCGTCTCACAAGTATCCTTGATCACTTGACCGATGGCCTCATAATTTTCGATCAAGAGTGGCGCTACCGCTACATCAATCCGCAGGCCGTACCCTTCGCAGGCAAGCCTCCAGAGGAGCTTCTGGGCAAGAACTTATGGGAAGAGTTTCCTGCACTGGTTGACTCTACGTTGTATCAGCAGTATCAGCATGCAGCGACGGCGCAAGAACCTGTTGCCTTTCGCATGTTTTCTCCGTTGCTCCAACACTGGTTTGATGTGCGTGCATATCCCATCCTCGATGGCCTGGTTGTCTACTTCCGTCAGATCACTGAGCTTGTACATGTTGAGGAAGAGAAGCGACAGCTTTTAGAAACGGCCCAGCAAGCGTATAGCGAGGCAGAAGCCGCCCTTTCGGTACGCAACACGTTCTTGTCGAGCGTGTCGCATGATCTCAAAACACCTCTAACGGCCATTAAAGCCAATATGCAACTGGTGCAGCGACGTATAAGACGAGAACCTATGAAAGAGGGCGCGTGGATCAGCGAGCGTTTAGGATTAATGGAACGAGCTATTACAAAAATGACAGGTATGATTGATGATCTTCTGGATCTCACTCGGTTACGAGCATCATATCGTTCAGAGGATAGCTTTGTTCTCCTGGACCTCTTGCCCATCATTCGCGCGGCCGTCACCGAACAGCAAGCAACCACACGGCGACACCGTCTGTTACTTAGCACGAATGCCGAAGCTCTGCCTGTGCATGGCAATTCGACGCGGCTCGACCGCGTCATAACCAATCTGCTGGGCAATGCCATCAAGTATAGTCCAGGGGGAGGAGACGTCATCCTCATCGTGACCAAAGAGCAGCAGGACGAACAAGCGTGGGCACAGTTATCATTTACGGATCAGGGCATTGGAATTCCTGCATCCGATCTTCCACACATCTTCGCCCCCTTTCAGCGTGCCAGCAACGTCACGGACAACATTCAGGGCACAGGCATCGGGCTAGCAAGTGTCGCCCAGGTCATTGAGCAGCATCAGGGAACCATCGCAGTCACAAGTGAGGAGGGGCAAGGAAGCACTTTCACAATACGCATCCCACTAGCCATATGAGACGTACTACAAGAAAGATTGAGAAGAGAACAGATGAAAAAGGAACAAGGATGAATAAACAGGAGTACGTGGCGGAAAGCGGAAGACAGCAAGAGAGCGACACTCATATTCTAGTAGTTGATGACGACCCCACATTATGTCAGACCATCCAGGTCGTCCTTGAAGAGGAAGGCTTTGTCGTAGCGACTGCGATGGACGGAGTAGAAGCCCTCGAACAAGTAGAGCGCACGCGGCCCGCAATGGTCGTCCTGGACATGGGCCTACCCTTGCTCGATGGAGAAGCCGTCGCCAAAAGGCTGCGAATGCGCTACGGCACTACAGTTCCCATCGTGCTCATGACCGCCGACGGACACGTCAAAGAAAAAGGCAACCGCGTAGGAGCCGTCGTCGCCCTCGGAAAACCTTTTGAAATCGATGACCTGGTGACCGCCGTCAATCAAGCCCTCTCCTCACGAGGAGGCGAGGCCAGCCCATTGTAAGAGGTTCTTACATCAATCTTCACGTAACTGCTTTCCTCCGAAGCGCACTCTGTCGTCATCAGAGGTGCCGTATTCATCGCGCGCAGACCGGCTTGAGCCGGAGGGCCACGACCAGCTCCCCCCAAACATGAAAAAGGTCGAGAGAAGCGAGCGACCTCCCTGCAATGATTATGCTGTCGCAAAGAACAGAAGTTCTGTCAGGGAGAGAGGCTGAGTTCAAGGGGATTGCTGTAGGTGAGGTTGGGTGGTTTCAGGGCGAACATTCTAGTGCGGGAAGATCTACGGACGCGATGCAGTGGGCGAGCCTGGGAAGCGGCGGCATGAGGCAATCTGGTCCGTACATTTTGTTGAGCTAAAGGGCAAGGTACAGAAGGACGTTTGGGAAACAATCAAGCTTTATTGAGAGTCAAAAGCGAGGAGTGCTTCGGGGGATGTTGATGTTGGTCAGCACTTTTCTGGCTTAAGCCGGTCTGTGCGCGACGAATCGGTGCATTTGCGAGTAGAGAGCCGCTGTGATGATTGATAGTGTAGTACTCGCGTTTCTCTTGATAGCTGACGGTACACTAATAGAGCAAGGGCAATGTGTGCGACTTCAGTATAAGTTTGCCTTGATGGTACAGAATTATGTTCCTCGTAGCGACAAACCCTTGTGGTTGTCGTGGTGGACTGGCCTGAGAAGCGGGTGGACGAACGACAACCGCAAGGGTTTGTCGCTACGCGGTATAAATGATTGAATTGGGAGGAAACTAGCCGAATGCGAACTTCTTTCTAGCTTTCTTCTGGGCCGGAATGTAGATGTTGTAGAAGTTGATGTTCAGGTTTTGCTGGAGCCGAGTGACGACTTCGGGAGCCAGGAGGCATGCCGTCTGCTCTTTCATGATCAGGAGGATGCCCTGAGACTCGGTCTCTTTCAGTGTGGCGAGAATGGTGTTTGGAACATCTAATGTGAAGGCTTCGTGCTGCTCTACTGTAATGCCATACATGGTGGCGCGGGCGGCGATCGTTTCCAGGAAGTCGGTTGCCTGCTCGACGTGTTCGGGACGGAGCTGCTCTCTGTATGATTGATCGGGTGCAGACATGAGGGCGAGGGCGACGAGAGTTACGTTACTCGCTTTGGCGAAGCGAAGTACATTATCAATCGCTTTCTCGTCGATGCCGTGTGTGAAAGGCAGTAGTAATCGCTTCATGGTCTGGAAGGTCTCCTCATTAAACAATGGAACTGGCAAAATCTCTATGTATGTTTTTCGTTTTTATTATAGAAGAGATCTTCTCAAGAAATGCTATGGTGGCCCACTCTGTCAAGACACAGAAATAGGTTTCGATAAGAGCTACTTTTCTCCTTTTCACTCTTGTATTCTCAACACCGTTGGATCAGACCTTGTGAAAATACACTTCGGCTGGCGTCTG
>JAABUQ010001966.1_pt1 | contig 42159 bp, 41 predicted proteins | sample 5560001 | NCBI WGS metagenome assembly JAABUQ01 (sample SAMN10711888, study PRJNA513371) | rock metagenome | isolation source: Antarctica rocks | place: Antarctica: Victoria Land, Finger Mt nord | collected 2015-12-18
CTCAGGTCTCGCCAGTGCTCTTCGGGGTCCTTGTCCATTTCTGCCTCCTGTGTTTGCTCTTCCCATCCTATCCCTTTCCCTCTTGGTTGTCTACCCCCTCTGCAAAAAGATGACGGGCACCCAAAGATGCGCAACTGCTTGAAAAAAATAGGCCAATGTGTTATACTACAGACATAATAGTTGCATATCTGTACAGGTATTCAAAATAAGGAAGAATGTGCTATGTCTGCTCGATCTGTCAAAGTAGAGGTGGTGGGGACCGATGTGTGTCAGGAGCGTACTGTTCACACTGAACATGTCTCAGAGGTAAGACGCAATCTTCTCCCCACTGAAGAGGCGGCGCAGATAGCTGCACTTTTTAGTGTACTAAGCGACCCTACGCGTCTCCAGGTGGTTCATGCCTTACTGCGTGCTCCTGCTGGTGAGCTTTGCGTCTGCGACCTTGCGACTGGACTCGGCAGGGACGATACTACCATTTCGCACCAGTTACGCGTGTTACGCAATCAGAAAATCGTTGCGATACGTAAAGTTGGTCGTGTCGTCTACTATCGGCTTGTAGATGAACATGTTCGACAATTGCTGAGAATGGGTATCGCACACGTGAGCGAGTCTTCGCCAGTACTATTCAATCAGCCAGTGGAGGTGTCGGCATGAGCAGTATTCATAGCCATGCTGGACACAGTCAGGGACATAATCATACTCATGGTATGGCGACACAAAGTTTGCGCCTGGCCTTTCTACTCACTATTATTATCCTGCTGGCAGAACTGGTAGGAGGCTTATTCGCGAACTCTCTCGCTCTGCTCTCTGATGCAGGTCATGTTGTGACTGATCTATTCGCGCTGGGTCTTGCATGGTTTGCCGCTGTACAGGCGGAACGCCCATCCGACGAACATAGAACATTTGGCTATCACCGTGTGGGCATTCTGGCTGCGTTGGTCAATGCCGCGACATTGATCGTCATTGCACTCGCCATCTCCTGGGAGGCGATTCAACGGTTCCAACATCCCGAGCCAGTGCAACCACTCATTATGTTCCTCTCGGCTTCTATCGGTATCGCCGTTAACCTGTTCATTGGATTTGGCCTTCAAAAAGAGGAGCACACTATTAATACGCGCGCAGCAGCACTACACGTCTTTGGTGATGTAGGCGTATCCGTCGGTGTCATTGTCGCAGGTGCGCTCATTCTCCTGACAAAGTGGACACCCCTTGATCCCATCCTCTCTATTGGCATCTCGCTTCTGATTGCGGTAGGCTCCTGGTCTATCCTTCGTGAGACAACGGACATTTTGCTTGAGTCCACTCCCAGGGGAGTTTCCATGTCACGGCTTGTAGACGACATGAGGCGTGTGCACGGCGTACAAGACGTACACGACCTCCATGTGTGGAGTATCACCAGTGGCATGTATGCGCTGTCGTGTCACGTGCTCATCGACGATCTACCACCCAGTGGTAGCTCACCCATTCTGCAGTCGCTTACAATCATGCTTCGTGACCAGTACCATATCGACCATTCAACCATCCAATTCGAGTGTAGTGCTCAAGGTGCCTGTTGCGAAACGGGCGATCTGTACTGCTGTATAAGAGGCGTCAAAGAGCTGTGCTGTGAGCACGAGAGTGCGCCGTTGACTATTGAGAACAAGAAATTGACACTAAGACACGAAGGAGTGCGTTAATGGCGCGACAGGTCGAGATGATGCAAACCTCTTCCCGCGCAGGCCGGGTCCGCCTGGGCATATGGATTGAACTGGCCGCGCTCCTCTGGATGGTCATTGAGGCGCGTGTTGCTATAGTAGTCGGTTTCGCAACACGCAGTGTCTCGCTACAAGGCTTTGGCTTTGACAGCATCATTGAGCTGATAGCAGGTGGTGTGTTGCTCTGGCGTTTAATGCTCGAACAGCATGGAGGTTCGCTTGAGGCTGTAGAGCGGGCAGAACGTCGTGCCTCGTGGGTTGTCGCGTTTGCTCTCTTCGCACTCGCCATATACATCGTAGGCGATAGCGTCTTCTCTTTCTTTACCAAAAGCAGACCAGAGTCTTCATGGTGGGGAGTGGGCCTGGCAATAGCAGCGGCAATAATAATGCCTGTACTATGGCAAGGGAAGCTTCGTGTTGCACGTCATATTGGAAGTGCCGCTCTCAAAGCCGATGCTGTGTGCAGTGCAACCTGTGCCTATATGTCCTTTGCTCTCCTTGTAGGTCTCTTGCTCAACGCCCTCTTCGGCTGGTGGTGGGCCGACCCGTTAGCCGCGCTCGCCCTCGTCTACTTTATCGTGCAAGAAGGCCGAGAGGCTCTACACGAGGCGCGAACTGGTGAGATGTGCGAGTGCTGCAAAACATAATGTTATTTATCCCTCTTTTAGAACAGGAAATGTATCAAGTGCGAATACTAGTTCCAAATCACATAACACAGATCAAGGCGCATGCGCCTTTCCCTCGGTAATGCGAAAAAGGTGCTATGCTCTACAGGCACTACTCGCCATATAGAGTAGTCCCTTAGGATCTGCCCTTCTATACGTTACCGGAGCGCAGTTTGTAGACCTTGATAGCAATCTGCAGTGTGAGCCAATTGCCTCGCTCCTGAAGGTCCATGTTGTCACAAAGCGATTGCAATCGGTCTAGCCTCTGAATGAGAGTATTACGGTGAACAAAGAGACGCTCTGACGTCTTGGTCAGGTTTCCAGCGCATTCCAGGTAGGTTTCCAGGGTATTCAGTAGATCTGTATTCTTGCGACGATCATAACCGTCAATGTGTGCAATTTGATCTTGGTATACATCACGCAGCCCATCCATACGCGCGATTTTGTACAAATAGCGATAAACCCCCAGATCGTTAAAGTGGGTGACGATAGGCTGCGTGCTTGTCTCACTTACCTCGTCCTTGTGCAAATTCTGTCCCATTTGCAGTGCTTCGTTTGCCTCAGCAAAACCTCTCCGGTAATCACTGATATTTTGACATATATTTCCAATGCCGATAGAGAGTTGGACAATATATTCGTTGCGTACCTGGCGCGACGAGTCGTACAACCACGTTTTCAGTCTAGCACCAGTGGGGTCTTTACTGAGCGAGATAATGCATGTAAGGATATTTTCGTGTTCATACAAGAGCGAACCAGGATAGTTGTCCTGAATACGACGCCGAAATATGCCGCTCACTCGTTTGCATGCAGCCTCTAAATAGGCCCCTTGTGCGTATCCATTATCCTCTGACGATGGCTCATGAGAACGGCGGTTGTCTTTGCTGTTTGAGTTGACAATCGCTGGAGCATCGCCTGTGACTTCATCAATGTAAGAAATCTCTATGACGATAACCGCGTGAGGTCGAGTGAGATCACAACCGAGAAAGTTCGCACGTTGTCTAAGCGAATCTTCTGAGTCCAAGGTGCCATGCATGAGATCATCGAAAAACCCCTTAACCAGATTCTTCTGCGCCAACTGGTTGACCAGGTGGCTATTTTTGATAGCAATAGCTGCTTGGTTCGCAATCGTTGTGAGAAGTGTCTGATCCTCAGCCGTATAGCGTCGCGCCTTGCTAGAGTAGCAGTTGATGAGGCCAAGTTGCTCTGTGCCAGCAACGAGCGGAGCCGAGATCAACGTCTTGTACGGTGTATCTTTAATGGGATTCAGCCGCTCAAGTACAGCGTTGCTCATCTCAGTATCCTGATTATTTGGACCTCGTGTGCTGTCTCTACGAAGCGACGCCTCATTCAGCTCTCGTAGCTGTTCCAGAACATGACGATCAACATCTATGGCCTGAAAACTGGTCCGATCATTAAGGGTGGGTGAGGTGGCGCGAACGTTGAGCCGTTTGGACTTCCGAGATAGTTCTGCCTCTCGCTCGCGTCCCTGGTCCATCAGCATAATGATGCACAGGTCCACTTCCATGATCTGGACGATCAGTGTCGCCAATGAACGCAGCATATCGTCGAGGTAGAGCCCAGAGCTAATCGTTTGGCTCAACACCGAAAGCGAGGTCAAGATACTTAGCTTGCGCTGCGTATTTTCGTAAAGCTGTGCGTTCTCTATCGCGCTCGCCACTAATGCCGCCGTGTTAGTGACGAACCGATGATGCTCTTCAGTGAATTCATGAGGGGCGACCGCTTGTAACGTGATGACGCCGATAAGATGACGATCTTTGGCGATAATCGGTACCGTCAAAATTGACTGAAACTTTTCCTCTTCTAGCTCTGGAAAGTAGCAGAAGCGCGGATCGTCCATCGCTTCATCTTTCAGAAACACGGGTTTGCGATGCAGGGCGACCCACCCCGCGATACCTTCCCCTAGTCCCATCTCGATTTTGCCTACGAGCCTCTGATATTTTTGAGTCGTGCTGGCAAGGACGAGACGCTCCTTCTCTTTGTCATACATGTAAATAAATGCCATCTGGCAGAATGTAGCGCGAACAACAGTGTCCACAAGGTGATGCAGCACTTCATCTAGCCTCAACGTTGAGCCGACAGTTGAGATTATCTCGTTGAGCAGAACATTTTCTTGTGTCCGTATCTCAAGAGCATGTTGTAGTTCAGCTTTCTCCCGGCGAAGCTGCTCAGCGTCGAGTTCCGCTTCACTGGTTTTAGAGGAGAAAGTTTGCTGATCGGTGTCGGCCTTACAAGACATACAACCTCCTGATTTCATGGAAGCTATCACAAATATGTACCTTTGTTCTTTCTTGTTACCGCCCCACACACGGTAAGCGAGGAGATACACCGTTTTAAGCATGATTATGCTATGAGCGACCGACATGGTGACACTAACTTCACGTCACCATATCGGTCGCTCCTATGCGCCCGGTGGTCTATGTGGATACTACGTACATATTTACCTATGAGTCATTGTACACAGTTTCTCACTTATCGTCTAGTACCTTATGTTAGAGCTGTGCCTGTAGGGTCCCGATTCATCGCGTCCGTAGGGTGGGGCAACGTGTTCCCCGCAGTCCCACCCCACGGACGCGATGAATCGGGACCCCCATGAGTACTTCCTCCAGGCGTTGATAATCCCAAAAAGTGTACCTGCAATGGAATGTCTCTACGTGTCTAATTTAGAGGACTGGTGATAGCACTGCTTATTTGATATAATGGAAGCGTTCCATTTGTTAGAGCGTACAATGCAGTATGCACATGCTTCATACTGGCTATTTTATTGTACGTTTTGTCACACAAGGAGAAGAGCTGAATGGCTTCAGAAATCGCCACTATTCCACAGCTTGAACAGGGCATTGAGACGCACGGTATTGAGCGCGTCTCACCCAAGACCCGTTCTCATGTCCGTATTTTCGACAACTTCACCATGTGGCTCTCTGCCAATCTCGTGATATCTACCGTCTCGCTCGGTGCGCTGGCTGTTCCAATTTTTCAACTGGGATTTTGGGACAGCGTTGCTATCATCATCATTTTTAATGCGCTTGGAGTGCTACCCGTTGCTTTCTTTTCCACACTCGGACCTAAGCTGGGATTACGTCAGATGACGATTTCACGTTTCTCATTTGGCTGGGTTGGTAGTATCATCATGGCACTCTTCAATGTTGCCGCGTGTATTGGCTGGTCTACAGTCAATGTCATTATAGGCGGTCAACTCATTGCCGCGCTGAGCGGAGGACGAATTCCGGCCTGGATCGGAGTACTCATCATTGCGGTGCTCACTACAGTGGTGAGTATCTATGGCTACAAGTATGTACACGGTTACGAGCGCTATGCCTGGATACCAATGGCGATTATTTTCGCTATAATACTGATTGTATCGGCTCCGCATTTCAGTATCGTCCCTACGCCCGCGCTGAGTGGGGCTACAATTGCTAGCTTCCTCTCCTTTGGCGGTTCGGTCTATGGCTTTGCCACAGGCTGGAGTTCGTACGCCGCTGACTACAACGTGAACCAGCCCGAGGAGACTCCCGCTAGCCGCATCTTCTGGCTCACCTTCCTGGGGGTGTTCATCCCCTGTGTCGTGCTAGAAATACTCGGCCTTGCCCTCACCACTGTTGCATCGCTCAAAGGATTGCTAGGGGGTGATCTAGTTGCAGCTGCTGTCAAACCTCTGGGTGCTCTCGGAACGTTTATCGTAGCATTGCTGGCTCTCAGCGTGATTGCCAACAACATTCCTAATGATTACAGCCTCGGCCTCTCGATGCAAGTGCTTGGGCGACCCTTCCAACGTGTCAATCGTGCAGTATGGACACTCATCGGTGCTGTGATCTATGTTGCCATCGCCCTTCCGGCTGGTGCTAACTTCGGCGAGACACTCAGTAATTTTCTGCTTCTCATCGCGTACTGGCTTGGTCCCTGGGCTATCATACTGGTCATAGAGCACTTCGTCTTCCGTCATGGCCGATATAATCTCGACGATTGGAATACGCGTAGTAAACTTCCTGTTGGGTGGGCTGCTATTGTGTCTATGGGGATTGGCCTGATCGGTGTTGCCTTTGGTGCCTCGCAGGTAGCCTTTACCGGTCTTGTTGCAAAGGCGTTGAATGGTGCAGACATTGGCTTTGAATTAGGGGTCATCCTGGCTGCTGTCTCCTACCTTATCCTGCGTCGTGTGGAACTCAACGCTAATAAGCGGTAACACAAAGAATCGTCAAGTAGGAAGACCTCTTGTGTGTCTCCTCTCACCATGAGAGGAGACACACAAGAGGTCTTCCTACTCAGGAGTACTTCCTGCGCTGGTTATTTCTACTCTTGATTGTTGTAAAGGAACAATGTATGTCATACGATCTACTTCTTCGGCACGTGCAGCTTCATCGCAGTCAAGGTCTCGTTGATATCGCTATCGAGGGTGGACGCTTCGCGCGCATCGCAAACGACCTCTCTTCGGAAAGCGCAACCCGCGAACTGAATGTTGCTGGTCGGCTTGTAAGTCCCCCATTTATTGACGCGCATGTACACCTGGATGCTGTACTAACTGTTGGACAGCCGCGCTATAACACGAGTGGGACGCTGTTAGAGGGTATTCAAATTTGGAGTGAGCGTAAACAAAGTCTTACACACGAGGATGTGAAGCGACGCGCTCTTGAGGAGATTCGTTGGGAGGTGGCACAAGGTACGCTGCATATTCGTAGCCATGTCGATGTGTGTGACCCGAGACTTATCGCTCTTCGTGCCCTGTTAGAAGTACGTGAAGAGGTGCGAGACATATGCGATTTACAGTTGGTCGCTTTCCCCCAGGATGGCATTCTCTCTTTCCCTAATGGACGCGAGTTGATGCGTAAGGCGATGGAGCTAGGCTGCGATGTGGTGGGTGGTATTCCTCATTACGAGTGGACGCGAGACATGGGTGTTGAAGATGTGCATTATGTCTTCTCACTAGCGAAAGAGTTTAACTGTGACATTGATTGCCATTGCGATGAGACTGACGATCCCTTGTCGCGCTTTACAGAGGTGATGGCTGCGGATACTATTGAGCAGGGCTGGCAGGGGCGAGTGACTGCGAGTCACTGTACAGCGATGCATTCTTATGACAACGCCTACGCCTTCAAACTCATTCGGCTTCTGGCCCGAGCACAGGTGAATGTGGTGGCGAACCCATTTGATAATGTCGTCCTACAAGGTCGCTTCGATACCTATCCCAAACGACGAGGCATCACGCGTGTCAAAGAACTGCTAGCTGATGGCGTCAATGTTGCATTGGGGCACGACTCTATCATGGACCCCTGGTTTCCCCTTGGTAAAGGTGATATGCTGACCGCTGCTCAACTTGCACTCTTTCTCTGTCATATGAGCGGCTACGAAGAGATCAACGATGTGCTGGACCTGATAACCACAAACGCGGCTCACACACTGCGCATTCAAGATCAATACGGTATAGAAGAGGGAAAATCTGCCGACTTTGTTGTGCTCGATGCTCCATCTGCATGCGAGGCATTGCGTCTTGTTCCTGCCAGGTTACACGTCTTTAAAAATGGACGCGAGATCGCATCCACCACACCTGCTAAAAGTGTCGTAAGAAGAAATGGTGAGCATGAGGGTCAGGAGATACCATTCCGACCTCAAAGTACATAGTATGCTAGCCGCCCAGGATGTTGACAGCACGCGCCGCTAAGAGCGCAACAATGAGAAACGAGATGATTGCCTCGATCATCATTAATGTCTTTGCTTGACGTGACAATGGTGGGGTATCGGTTGGGCTAAACGCGGTTGCGTTTGTGAAGGCCACAAAGATGTAGTCTATGAAGTGAGGTGCCCAATGCCCTACGTTTCCGGTCGCTTGTTGTGGAAACAAAAAATCTGCCGCTTGTTGCCCCGATAGGTGACGTTTGAGTGGACCACCGCCGTCAATTTCCCAAAACCACAATCCAAAGATGATAATATTCGATACCCATAACAGGGCAGCATCGCGCAACAGATTCACCGATTGGTGTGGATCTCTGTGTGGTAATGTGTAAACTAAGAGAGCAATGCTGCTGACGAGGGCAAGCGTTGCAACTCCTGACAAGATGTAACCAAGCATTTGTATCAGTTTGTGTGGAAGGTGCCGATGCCTCATCATCGCGTAGACGAAAGGAAGAATCAGTACAACTTCGACAGCTAGTGGAAGCCAACTTGGACCGAGAGTCAGATCTTGTGAGAGGAACAAGTAGAGAATTCCGAGTGCTAGAATACCAACGATAGCTATCCATCGCTGAATCATAAGCCCTCTAAGCACACTGTTCCAGTGAGCTTTCTCTTTACGTTGGGCTTGCGGCGGTACAGTCTGTACTAACTGCTCGTCGACTTGTTGAGACCCGTCTATCTGTTTTCTCTCTTTCATTGCAGTCAAATCCTCTTAATAATTTGTATCTATGCCATCATTGTATCGTGATATCGCAAACGAGACAAGCTATTTTTTATATTCACTCATATAGAACGAAAGAAGCCAATCATCCATTTCTTGTAGTCCTTTAGTATACACTATTCCCATTGTCAACAGTGACAATATTCTCATAAAACGTTGCTTTTGATGCAATATAACGTCCTATCTGATATAGTATGCAAGACGTAAGACACATCAGTATATGGCTTGCGGTGGTGGAATGATGAGGTAGTGGGAGAACGGGTTAAAGGCGACGATGGAAGTGGAACAATGTAGTGAAAGCTTATGTATACCAGATATACTAGCGGCCCTCTTCGATGAATGTAGTGCTGTCACCGACTATCGAACACTACGAGATAGTCTTCCCAAACGCTTAGCACACTTGCTCAGGTGCCGATGTGTGCTGTTCTATCAACGCACTGGAGAAACACTTCAGTTCGCGTCAGGAACCTTTGATGACAAGCCCGGCTGGTCCGCTGCTCTGCTCTCTGTTGTCCACATTAATCCTGTCTCGCTCAATAGCAATGTAGCAGAGGCACAGGCATGGCGTGAGCGACATGTCATTCCCGTTCCCGCTTCCTCTCCAACGCTTATTGCGGCACCGTTGATCTATCGACAGCGCAGTATTGGTGTGCTCGTAGCTATTCGAAGCGGTCTTCCTAGCAATGATCAAAAGAAGTCCCACTTTCCGCAGGTTTGGGGACATGAAGAAGTGCAGGCAGTGGCGGTAGTGGCGAACGTTGTCGCACTGTTGCTTGAAAATACGCGTTTGTTAGAGCGTGACCGAGAGCGTATTCATGAATTATCGCTGCTCAACAGTATAAGCAGCCAGATGAACTACTCGCTTTATGAAGCGGAGCGTGTGAGGAGCATTATCATCCAACGCGTGCGAGAAATTTCCAGGGTTGATCTCTGCGATACAATCGAACCCACAACACCACAAGACGCCATTTCCTGGCTTCCGCAGACGTTACGAGAGATGCTCTTCTCTCATTTCAATGAGCAGCACTCACGTCTTCCGCTCATTCTTGAGCGCCCTGGTGACACGAAGAATCCATACTCAGTAGATTATCTTCAGCATCTACCTGCAACAATCAAGACATTCTTTGCCTTTCCCCTTCTCGGCGGTCGTGCATTTAGCGGACGAGGAAACATATTACCGCGAACGGTGCACGGACGACATAGCTCAGAGCCAAAGATATTGGGGATCGTTGTGGGAGCCTATCATAGAGCACGAAAGGTTCGGCGTGAGGAGTCCATGCTGCTCCAGGTCGTGGTAAGCCAGGCGAGTGCGGTACTAGAGAATATGCAACTTGTGACAGAGGTAATGGAGGCCCGGAACGAGGCGCGGAAGCTATTACGTCAGGTTCTGGAAGATCAACGTCTCAAAGAATTGATACTAGAAAGCATGCCGAGTGGCTTAATCACTGTGGATATGCAGGGATGCATCACTACCTTCAATCATGCCGCACAAACAATCCTGGGCTATCATCCTGGTGAAGTGCTGGGGCACTCTCTCTCTACGTTGCTCAACGCTTGTTCATCTCCTGCTTCCAACGGAGGTTCACACTTTTTCCTCAATTCGGCATCGTCTCCGCTGCCACAAGATGCATTGCAACATGTCATAGCAATGGGCGAGGCCCAAAGTGGGACCCTCATTACGGCAGATCAACAGGGACATGAGGTGGTGCTCGACGTGGATCTGTTACCTCTCCGTGATGATCGTGGGGAGCAGGTCGGAGCGCTGACAACATTTATCGATGTTACGTCAGTCCACCGCTTGGAGGAGGAGAAGCGTCGCCTGGATCGCCTGGCATCATTAGGAGAGATGGCGGCGAATGTTGCGCACGAAGTGCGTAATCCTCTCGCCTCTATCAAAACATCTATTCAGATTCTCATGGACGATCTGACAGAGGGAGTCGGGATTGACGTAATAGAGAGTGGGCAAGAAGGCCAGAATACAAGAATCGATTGGGCTCAGGAATCAACAACGATCATGCTCAAAGAGGTAGAGCGTTTAGATTCTATCGTACATGATCTCCTCTTGTTTGCCAAACCTCGTCAACTGCACTATGTGAAGTGTAACCTGGTGGAACTCAGCGATCATGTCCTACAACTTATGCAAACACAATGCGCAGAGGCCAATGTGGTGGTGAAGCGCATCTATGACGTCGTGTCGCCGTTATGGATAGATATGGGGCAGATAGAACAGGTTCTTTTCAATCTCTACATGAATGCTCTACAAGCCATGCCAGAAGGGGGAGTCTTAACTATTGCATGTCATATAGTCAAAGTTGATGATGAAGCGCATCGTCATGAAGCATTGCCCACATCGGCTCGAAAACCACAAAAGAAGCATGAGACATCTAGCCAGCAGCGTCTCGAATTGCAGGTGGCCGACACAGGTGTTGGCATTGAGCCTGATCAGCTTGAGCGCATTTTTCAGCCATTCTTCACCACGAAGGCACATGGCATCGGATTGGGTTTACCGATCACGCGCAGGCTAGTGGAGGATCACGGCGGTTCGCTTTCTGTAGAAAGTCGCCTGGGCTACGGAACGACAATTTCGGTACAATTTCCTCTCATTAATACTGCCCATGCTCAGGAAGAGGAAGGTGAAGGGCTGCGAGATGAGTAAGAGAAAACATGATGGCTGTCTGGAGGTTAAGTTGTGAGTCTGGCAATTCTTATTATCGACGATGAGCCAAATTTGCCGCATCAGTTCGCGCATTACTTACGTAAGCGCGGCTACGAAGTCTATACGGCGTCAGATGGCGAGGCCGGATTACAGGAACTACAGAAGTATACGGTTGATCTCGTACTACTCGATGTGCGCCTGCCAAGGTTGGGGGGATTAGAGGTTCTGACACAGATTCGCAAGCTCGATCAGGACCTTCCCGTCGTGATGCTCACCGCGTATGGCGATGTGCAAACGGCTGTGAGTGCGATGAAGCTGGGTGCCTCAGATTATTTGCTCAAGGGCTTCGATCTTGAAGAGCTACTGCTCGTGGTGCAACGAGCACTGGGGACGAGCGCAATGTCGCGGGAATTGCGTCAGTTGCGGCGAGAGCGGAGCGACAACTACCATTTCAACTTCATCGTGGGGCATAGTGAGCGCATGCGAGAAGTGTTTGATATGGTGGCAAAGGTGGCGCGGAGCGATACTGCCTCAGTACTCTTAATGGGCGAAAGTGGAACGGGTAAGGAGGTGGTCGCGCATGCCATTCATGAGCAGAGCAATCGTGCCTCTGGTCCGTTTCATCCACTGAACTGTGCTGCCATTCCGAACCACTTGTTAGAGAGCGAACTCTTTGGGCACGAACAATATGCCTTCACAGATGCCAAAAAGCAGAAACGCGGCTTACTGGAACTTGCTGAAGGCGGGACGCTGTTTCTCGATGAAATCGGCGAGATGCCTCTTGATATGCAAGCGAAGCTCCTACGAGTGCTAGAGACACACTCGTTTTTTCGCCTGGGCGGAAATAAAGAGGTCAAGATCAACGTGCGCGTTCTGGCTGCAACGAATCGCGACCTTGAGCGAGCCATGAAAGAGGAATCGTTCCGTTCCGATTTATTCTTTCGTCTCGCGGTGCTCAAAATTTTGCTTCCATCTTTACGCGAACGACCGGGTGATATACTGCTCTTCGCCTCGCGCTTTGTAGAAGATTTTAACAAGTCGCTGGGACGCAATGTACGGCGTATTGACCCGGAGGCCCAGCGTCTCCTCCTTGCCTATAGCTGGCCTGGAAACGTGCGCGAGCTGAAAAACGTGATCGAGCGAGCGATGATTTTGAGCAACAGCGATGAAGTGTTACCTGATCATCTTCCTTATGAAATTGTGGGGTCTGCCGATGCTCGTGGAAATCGGCCTGCCGATCCATTAGAACAGTGGTTGGACATGCGCCCACCTGGTCCCGTTTCATTTGAAGAGGTAAGCGGACGCGTCGAACGGCATCTTATTCGTTGGGCATTAGAGACGGCAAAACATAATCGCACTCGTGCAGCCGAGCTGCTGGGCTTCACGAAAGTAGACCAGTTGCGCTATCTTATGCGCAAGCATGGCATAGAGTGAGTCTTATAATGCAGTCAGTACATCTCTATTCACTTATGGGTTATACGCCTCTACGGTGTCGTCTCGCAGAGAGAAAAGCTCCTCTTCTATCTCTTGCCACACCTGTAGTTCAATTTCAGGGTTGCTTAGGCGATAGTGTTGAAGCGAGGACTCCTGAAATCTCTTTGTGACGCGCTGTCGAAAGGTCGCAATGATCGGACGTTGCACATCTGGTCGCGGCATAAAGCGCAGCTCTAGAAGTTCCGGTTTGTAAAAATCTCGCTTGTCAAACGCGAGAGAGATAAGGTCACTGAATGTCGAAAGGAGCGCGAGTCGCTGCTGAGAGAAATAAGCTTCCTGTGTACTAGAGGCAAGAAGACAACCTGCAATACGTCCCTCCAGACGAATGGGATGAGCTGCTGCACTGACCTCGAATTCTCCTTGGTATGCAGGAACCGTCTTGCTCTTACGCAGATCGTCATCGCTTACAACGTGACGCGACTCTGTAGCGTAGCCCGATAAAGACTCTAGTCCAAGGAAAAGAACGTCGTGCTCAAGGTCAGCTGTCCAGGGCGCAGTTCCTTTTCCGGCTCGCTCACGTATGCTGCGAATCTTGCCGCCTTGAGCAGGAGGCATACACTGTATCAGTTTGACAGCCATGCCAAACTGGTTAGGGTCTAGTTGTAAAAGGGCTTGCTTCAGAACCATGTCGCTAATACGCCAGAAGCGCAGGCTTTCCGTCGTCGTTGTGCGAACGTTTAATACCTGTGCAAAGAAGTCGGAAGGAATTTGATCAGCAGTATCATCTTTCAGCCATGACTGAATGTCGGGATATTGCTCTTCAAGAGCACTGATGATGTCTTCTCGGTGGTGTGGTTGTAGTATCTGCACGAGGCGAAGCAGGTGAGGCCGCTGCGGGTTAGACTCACCACTCGACCAGCGTATGAGTGTCATGTCAGACATTCCGAGGGCTGAAGCCAGGCGTTTGCGTTCAGCGCTTGATTTGATGATTCCCTGTAAGACACGCGACCAAGATGGAGGGTGATGGTTGACCATATATTCCACCTCTTGCACTAGTAGTACGTTTTTCAGTCCTACATCATATGATAGCAGAGGTGGTGTATTGCGTCAATCATTAATCTCAGAGTTCATAAGTATGAAGAATGTTCAACAACACAACATCTGTTGTAAAATAATTGTGGTTACGGCAAAAACTCGCTATTATGATAAATAAACAGCGTAATAAGGATACCAAACCAACGAGAAGTTTGGGAAGACGGTGCAGATGCAATATGCCAAAGCGTATAATAGTGGTTGATGACGACAAAGAGGTACGAGAAATCGTCTCGTTTGTGCTTGGTCGCAATGGTTTCGAGGTAGTTACCGCCTGCAATGGGCAACAACTTCATCAATTGCTTGCTCAGAAACTACCTGATCTCATTATCCTGGATGTCATGATGCCAGGGGAGGATGGCTATCGTATTTGCCATCATCTACGCAGTGAGTCACTGACACAGCACATTCCTATCATGATTATGACTGCCCACGCTGAGGATATATACCAACGTATTAGCGTAGACCTGGGAGCGGCCCAACATATAACGAAGCCGTTTCATCCACTAGAACTAGCGGAGAAGGTCAAAGCTCTTCTTGAGGTGAAACGAAAGCAAAATTGAGATACAAACTACTTGTCTATACGCCCAAAAATTGGTATCATTACAAGCAAGAGCGTCCTGGCAAGTTCAAGGAAGCAGTGCGGTCATGCCAAATAGATACGAACGCGAGATCGAAGAGATTTTGCGCAACCTGGAGCAAACAGATCCCAAAGCAAGGGTCGGACAGAAGTTTGGTGGGCGGCTCCGTCGCAAACCTGCCCCACGTGTGCGTCCGCGTCAACGGAGCAATTTTTCCCTACGCCTTACCACCCCGGACTGGTTACTGGTAGTGACTATCGGAGTGGCGCTTATTGCTGGTGGATACGCCTACATTACGGGGCCGAATGTGGTGACAGGCTTTCTGGCAATTGTCAGTTTTATCTGTGTGCTCCTGGTCGCGTTCTCGCAATTTGTGTTCCGTCCGCGCCGTCAATCGGCAAGGTACGGGAACGTCACTATCACACCGCTACGTCGAGGACCCATCAATGGGCTGAAAACGCAATGGAACCTCTTCATGCTCAAAATACGTTATCGACGACGTAAGCGCTAGCATATAATGTAGGAACGCCGAGGTAACGAATGAGAGTAAAAGTACTTGACAGACCGCTAGAAGAATGCTATAGTTCAGACACGTTAGACGGGGTGTGGCGCAGTTGGTAGCGCGCCTGGTTTGGGACCAGGAGGTCCGCAGTTCGAGTCTGCGCACCCCGACTCTTGCGGGAGTAACTCAGTGGTAGAGTTCCTGCCTTCCAAGCAGGCTGTCGCGGGTTCGAGCCCCGTCTCCCGCTCCACGTAAACAACCGTCTCTCTGGGAGAGCTTCATACGCTGTTTGAAGACAAGCAGGCAGTGATGGAGACCAGAGCAGGCGGTTTTGTTGTCTGCACAAATGCGTGCAGCGACTATCTGCCTCAATACCGTTGCGACTATCTGCCTCGGTGCGTGTGCGACCATCTGCCTCGTCGCTCACCACGCCTGCCTGTCTCCTGCTGAGTCATAAGGTAAGGAGAGAAACCAATGGTATCCGAGCAATCCAAACAACCGTCGAAACAGGTGACGGAGGCCCGCGCGGCTGCACAGCGAGCGAAACTGAACGCACAAGCAGCAGAGCGGCGACGCACCGCTGAGAAAACCTCGAAGACGAAGCGCGCGAACGGGAAGCAGGGACAGCGCGACCTGCTGACCAAACGTCGCGCACAGACGACCGTGGAGCGCGCCATCGAGGACTATCTGGCCGATCACGAGGGCAGCAATCATAGCCCGAAAACCCTGCAATGGCACCAGACCGCGCTCGGGCTCTTACGCACCTTCCTGGAGCAAGAACGGGGCGTCACGCTGGTGGGCGAAGTCGATGCGGCCGACCTCTCCGCCTGGTTTGCCTCCCTGCGCAAGACTCCCGGCAGTCACGGTAAACCCAGAGCCGAGCGCACGGTCCAGACCTACGCGCGCTCGGCACGGGCTTTCCTGCACTGGCTGGTGCGGCGCGAGATCCTTGAACGCAGCCCCTTTGACAAGCTGTCCCTGCCCAAAGTCGGCAGGCCGCTTATTCGCATTATTGAGCCGGAAGAATTTGAACGGATCTTGCAGGCTTGCACGCCCCCGGGAGAAATGGGACCGCTGGCCGACCGCACGGCAGCTCGCAATCGTGCCATTTTCTGGCTGCTCTATGATACCGATATTCGCCTGGTCGAGTTATGTAATCTGCGCCTGGAGGACTTTGACCGCAAGCATGGCACCATTATCGTCAAGGGCAAGGGGGCCAAGGAACGGCGCATTGCCCTGGGCAACAACTGCCTGCGCAACCTGCTCTATTACCTGGATCGCCATCGGCCAGATGAGGAGGAGTTAGTGCAGTGGGGCAGTGCCGGAGAAGATCACCTCTTTCTCTCCGAAACACGTCTGCCACTGACGAAAAATGGGGTGAGTTTGCTTGTCAAGCGGGTGCGGCAACGCGCGGGGATCACCGACAAGCGCATCAGTCCGCACATCTTCCGCCATACCTTCGCGGTCCGTTACCTCATCCTGGGCAATGATCCCTTTTCGTTGCAAGAACTATTGGGGCACGAGTATCTTGCCACCGTGCTGAATTATATGCACATGAACGATGAGACCAGGCAGGCCCAGAAGCGCAAGTACAGCCCTGGGGATCACCTGCCCACCCGCATGCCGGGACCGCGAGAGGATCGACGCAGAGGCTTCCGCAAGCACCCTTCCCGCAAGCAGGATGGGAGGTGACATCATGCCCGCTCTCCGCTCCTCTTTACTCACCGCCCGGGCGCTTCGCTCCGGTGTCCGGCCCACCCTGTCTCTCTCGACCACGATACCTGAAAGAAATGGAGTGGGCGTGCGGCCTGCTGCCTGGATCAGAAGGGACGCATGAGTCAGCGCATTGGTCAGCAATTGGGCACGTATCGTCTGCTACGCGTGCTTGGGGAAGGAGGGTTTGCCACCGTCTACCTGGGGGAGCATGTTCACCTGGGGACGCTGGCCGCCCTCAAGTTCCTCCACCTGTCCTTCTCGCCCGAGGACAGCGAGGCCTTCCGCCAGGAAGCGCAGCTCATTGCCCGCCTGGAGCATCCGCACATTATGCGTGTGCTGGACTATGATGTGCAGGCAGGCACGCCCTTTCTGGTGATGAGTTTTGCACCAGGTGGGACGCTGCGCAGCGTGCATCCCAGTGGGACAGTGCTACTACTCTCCAAAGTGGTGGATTACGTGGCGCAGGTGGCCGAGGCGCTCCAGTACGCCCACGACCGACACGTCATCCATCGCGACGTCAAACCGGAGAACCTGCTGGTAGAAGCGCGTCAGGAGGTGTTGCTCGGCGACTTTGGCATCGCGGTGCTGACTCAGCACTCGCGCAGCGTCAGCACGCAGGCGGTCGTCGGAACGGCGGCCTACATGGCCCCGGAGCAGTTCCGCGGGAAGCCCTGTTTCGCCAGCGACCAGTATGCGCTGGCCGTGGTCGTCTACGAGTGGCTCGTGGGCGAGCGGCCCTTTGCGGGGTCGTTCGTGGAACTGGCCAGTCAGCACCTGCTGACCCCACCACCGGCGTTACAGGAGAAGAACGCAGGGGTCTCGCCGGCCGTGGAACGCGTAGTGCTCACCGGACTGGCTAAGGAGCCTGCGCAGCGCTTTGAGAACGTCGAAGACTTCGCCCGAGCACTGGCACAGGCAGGTCAAGTCGATGCGTCCACCGGCTACCCGCCAGGCGCGTTTCCTCGCAGCGTACCACATCACTCCACCATCGCTCCAACAGTGGCCGTGACTTCGATATCGCCCGCTGTGCAACGCACCGAGGTCGCTCCGCCTGGTGACCGGCCTGCGGTCTCCATCTGCACCTGGCCGCATCCACGTACTCGGCGAACGGCCGTCATCAAGCGGCTCTGCCTGGGCCTGCTGCTGGTCAGTATCCTGCTCTGGCTCCCCACCGCTGCCAACCCGGCGCTCCACCCGGTGTTCGCTGGCGTGATCCTGCTCGCGCTCATGCTCTGGACCGCGGCGTATGCGGATCACCGCCGTGCAACCGAGAGGCCCATTGCAAAACGGGCCTCTCCATCGAGAAGGGGGGAAAGAAAGTGAGCTTTTTGAGTGGTACGGTGTGCTTGTTGCTCAGTACCAGACGCAAATGAGACCTCAGCATCCTCCGAGCGCCCGCGGCGGGTGAACAACTCGTCGCCCCGGGTGGCCGCCGACTGTCGAACGCCGAACAGGTCTCAACCTGCCGCGAGCACGACGGCCTGCCTTTGCTGTCGATGGACAGTCGGGATCCGCCGTGCCCCGGCATGGGTTGCGGTTTCCGGGCCTCACGTGGCTCCTTTCGGCGAAAGTGACCATCCCGCAGTCGCCCCCGGTAGTCGCGTACTGTTGCATCAAGCCATGCCACTCCAAAGGCGGCAGGGCGAGATTGTAGCGCCTCGCAGTCTATTCGAGCAGCGCCGATAAAAAAGGAAGATACGCACACTTGCTCATAGTGTAATACTAGTTAACGTTTTACGTTGCGTGAGGCATGTTCTCAAGCCATTTCAAACTATGCCATTTTCTGCCCTTTCGCCTCTGCAAGCGGAAGAAGCTATCTATAGGTATGCTTTGTTGTTCCACGTTGTTCAAAAAAGACTTGACGATCACTTCTGTGTAAGGTATACTCTGAACAACGTGGAACAACAAAGCAAGAGCAAGCTTGAATAAAGAAGGTGAAGTATGGCTGAACAACAATTCAAGGCAAGCCTGAACCGGAGTCAAGGACGTAACGCTTGGTGTGTGATTTTCCGTCATCCTCTTCGGAAGGATGGCCAGGGGCGTGTGGGGTTGCGTGTGCGACGTGGCTTAGGTACGAGTGATCTTACGGAAGCTGAACGGCTCAAGGATGAAATGAACGAACTGCTCTCGAACCCGGCGTGGTGGACTCCCGCCGCACGAGAGAGTGCTGAGCGCATGTATAATAGCCATATCGTCAGTGCCTTCTATGATTACTTAACACCTGCGGAGTATGATTTTTGGGGCCTACGAGAACGTATCATTCCCTTTCCTACACCAGACCACGGGTATATTCGTGTCCTCTTCGTTGGCACAACGGGCGCGGGGAAAACGACTGTCGTCCGACAACTTCTCGGAGCCGATCCTATCAAGGAGCGGTTCCCTTCGACCTCAGCTACGAAGACGACTATTTGTGATCTTGAAGTTGTTTTGGCCAAGGGATCATTTCAAGCTGTTGTGACCTTTCTGCCTAAAGATCGAATCCAGATGTATATCGAAGAGTGTGTTATTGCAGCAGTACAGGCCGCTCTAGACCAGAGAGAGACGCAGGACATTGCGCGAAAACTGCTTGAACACGGTGAACAACGCTTTCGCCTCAGCTATATCCTCGGCGTGCTTCCATCGGAAGAAAAGGGGGATGATGAAGAGGAAGATAATGAAGAAGATGAACAAGAAGGTGCAACTGAGCAGGATGCGCTCTCACCTCAAGAGCATCTGAACATCGTTACGACCCTTCAGAAGTTTCTTCACAACGTGCGGTCTCTGGCGGCAATCATTCGTGAAGACCTCACAGTCCACCCAAATTATCCAGGGGCGGCTGCCAGCAAAGAGGATCGGGATGCATTGATTCAGGAACTGCTGGAGAACGAGCTATATAAGTACGATGCCTTTCAAAGGCTTGTCGATGACATCGTTGATGCTGTTGAGGAACGGTTTAGTCTTCTCCAGCAGAAAGGTCATACCGTGTTTGACCAGGGGGGATGGCCATCATACTGGACGTTCGAGATCGAAGATCGCGAGGAGTTTCTCAAGACGATCAACCAATTCTCCAGTAATTATGCGCCACTCTTTGGTAGACTGCTAACACCGCTTGTGCAGGGCATCCGTGTCATCGGACCATTTCAACCCGCCTGGCGGGGCGAACCGTCACCGCGCCTTGTCCTCATGGATGGAGAAGGACTTGGTCACACCTTGGATACGGCGACGAGTCTCTCCACCGAAGTCACGTCCCGCTTTGAGAAAGCTGATGCGATAGTCCTTGTAGACAGCGCGTCGCAACCCATGCAAGCTACATCAAGTGTCGTCCTCAAAAGTGTCGAGACCGGTGGCCATGTTGCAAAACTCCTGATCTGCTTCACGCATTTTGATAGCGTGGAGGGGGACAATCTCCCTACCACTCGTGCCAGGCGCAACCATGTACGCAACTCGTTAGAGAATGCTATTACTGCTATCGGCAGAGAGATGGGGCTACGTGCGAGTGCGGCCTTGAGCAACGCAGTGAAAGATCGGATATTCTTTGTCTCCAATATTCAGAAGCCGCTTCCGCCTGAAGAGAAAGCGACTCGGGCAGAGTTCAATAAAATGGTCGATGCACTCGAAAAGACATGCACACCAGCGGCCCCAACGGAAATACGGCCTGTCTATGATAAGATACATCTCTTCCTCATTATTCAGCGAGCGGTGAAATCCTTTCATGAGGCGTGGCGGGGTCGTCTTGGTCTCACTGTGCAATCAAGCAGGTACCCTGAACACTGGACCAGGATCAAAGCCCTCTCGCGACGACCAGCACGGTTAGGCTTGGATGAGTATGATACCCTCAGACCTGTAGCGGACCTAATTCGGGAACTTAGTGAGCAGATCAGAGCATTTCTGATGAAACCCCAGAAATGGGAGCCTGCTGACGGATCAGAAGAAATACAACAAGCTGCTATTGATAGTATCGCTCGCGACATCTATACGCGGCTTCACACGCTTGCCCGAAAACGGCTGATTCGGGATCAGCTGTTGAAGTGGGAAACGGCGTACACCCGTTGGGGAACGGGATCGGCAAAAGAGCGTGCGAATGATATTGAGATGATTTATAACCTGGCCGTTCCTGTAGCTGGTGAGATCAATGATGATGATGAATTTCTCGTGAAGGTCACCGAGTTGGTAGAAGATGCAGTGCGAGCAAAGGGGGGCGAATTATGGTGATGAGGCAGAGAAAGGCTTCTGAGGAACAACAAAACCAAGAACAACGATAAGCAAATAAAACGACTTGGGAAGTGGCTCAAGCCGAGGATCGGGAAACGGGAAGGATTACCCGGTCCTCTAAAAGCGCACGCATGCTCCTGCGCTCAAGCTGCTTGCAGAGGCGAAAGGGCGGAAAGAAGAAGCCTTATCCTTGTTTTGCCTTCTGTTGTTCCTCAGCGGTCCGGTAAAGCAGATTGTTTTATCGTTGAGCATTCATATTTTTGGCTCATAGTCTAGAGCCGTTTTGACGACTTCTCTATACAGATTTTGGCCTTCATTGTAAGGTCACACATGGGAGTGGCTACATTATGCCTATTCTTGCGCTTGGTAAGCACTTCGACTCCTTCTTCGGACAGTTGAATCCTGGCTCCTCGTTTGAGCAGCGCGCAGCCAGTGAGAACCAGTCCATTATTCGTTTGATCGAGGATGCATCGGGGCTAGCCGCCAAATTCTCTCCAAAATGCTTTCTGCAGGGCTCCTACAGGCAGCAGACTGCTATCTATACCATTAATGATATTGACATCGTTGCCCGCTGCTCTCTCCCTTCTCTCTCAGTAGCACTATGGAGGGAGCAACGTTGGAGGCGAGACGAACTTTTTGAGACCATCGCTGCTCCACTCCGCGCCGATCCGCGCTACAAGGACAAGGTTCGCTACGAGAGCGCCAGCATGTGCATCAAGGTGGACCTCGGCATCAAGATCGAAATCCTCCCGGTAGTGTATAGGCCGTGGCGCTCCGGCGCTGATGATGAGCCATTTCTCCTCTATCGTCCTAAAGCAGGTTGTTGGGAAAACGGATACGCCCGTCGTCATCAGCAGCACTTATCGGAAAAGAATGCGCAGGCGAAAACGGGTGGCAACTTCATCCCTGCCATCAAGGTCCTGAAGCACCTCCGCTCATACCATAAGCTCGATGTGGTCTCCTTCCATCTCGAATGCCTCGTGTATTCCTTGCCGAACCATCTGTTTCGAGGCAGTGCAGCGACCTTTATCGCGACAATACTCCATGTGATAGCGGGCAGGTCTGCAGAGACATGGTATAAGAGTGCCATCATGACGCCGTGCGGGGAGCGAAGCCTTTTCAGTGACACTGAATGGAACTGGGAGTGTTGGAAGACCTTCCACGATTGGGTGGTGTTCTTCGATTTACTCGCTCAAGCTGCGTGTCGTGTGCCAGACAAAGCGATGGCGGTCCAGACCTGGCAGCTTCTCCTTGGCCAGGACTTTTTCCCTACAGAGGTATCGGCATGAAACGAATCCTCTCTATTGACGGCGGTGGCATCAAGGGCGTCGTCCCTGCTGCTTTCCTGGCGCAGCTAGAAGAAGCGTTGGGCGAGAGTATTACCCACTACTTTGACCTGATCGCTGGCACCTCGATCGGTGGCATTATTGCCCTGGGACTGGGGCTGGGCCTATCAGCCGAAGACATCGTGCACTTTTACGAGCGCCTGGGACCCGCTGTCTTCGCAGGAAGCCGACTTGGACGCGGGCTGCGCCGCATCGGCTTCGCCAAGTACCATGCTCTGCCCTTGCGCCGTGCATTGGAAGCCACGTTCGGCGAGAAAACGCTGGGCGAGAGTCGCACCCGGCTGGTGATCCCATCACTCAACCTGGAGACCGGTGAGGTGCATGTCTATAAAACCGCGCATCACCCCCGCTTTGAAATCGATTACAAGGAGCGGGCAGTCGAAGTGGCACTCGCAACGGCTGCCGCGCCGACCTATTTTCCCACACATCGGTCGGCAAAAGGCATCCATTCATCGATGGGGGGATGTGGGCGAACAATCCTACTGGGTTGGCCGTCGTTGAGGCGATCGGGGTGCTGGATTGGCCGCGCGATGCTATATACATACTGAGCCTGGGTTGTGTCACAGAACCCCTCCACGTTGGCCTGGCGCGGTCGTTGCCGCTTGGGCTGGGCTACTGGGCGATGAAAGTTACTGATATCTTTCTGACGGCCCAATCTTACTCTTCGCTTGGCACCGCCTATGTGTTGATTGGCCACGAGCATGTGCTGCGTATCAGCCCGTCCATCGGTCGAGGACGATTCAGCTTAGACAGTGTGAAGGAGATCGTTTCCTTGCGGGGATTGGGTGCCTCGGAAGCCAGGAAGGCGCTTCCGCGCGTCCGTGAGCTGTTTTTCCAGATACCCGTTGAGCCGTTCGTGCCCTTTAAAACGCCGTAGGACGCCGAAGACCAGATGTTGGTATCCCTGGACCGCGGGAGTCGTCGCTCAAAATGGTGAACTGAAAAGGTCAAAATAAGTGAATGAGAGGCCATCTTCATCGCAGATCGCTCTACTGCTCAAAATTGGTAACTATTCAGAAGGGTCATGTAAAAACGGGAAGAACGGGATGACCTGAAAAGGTGTGATTGAGTGCAGGGACCAGTTTGATCCCTTGCTTACGCAGAGTCGACAGGTAGCTGCGGATGCGGCAGAACATCACCACCCCCTCTTCGGTACGGAAGCAGCCAGAGACCTTTTGCTGCACTTTGATCATGCGCAGGTCTCGCTCGGCGAGATTATTGTCAAACGGCACCGCAAAATCGAGCAAGAATCGGAGCATGGCCCATTTGCTCTCGGAGAGTCGATTCAGCAGAGTGCGAGCAAGGCTTTGTTTGGGTCGCCCTGGTGTTCGCTTCGACTGGTCAGACTTCCTGGGTACTGGAGGAGGGGGATTGGCGAGGTCGCCCTCGGTGAGGAGTTCATCGTAGCGACGGAGGAAGCAAGCCAGTATCTGCCCATCCAGGTCGTGCTGGCCTGCTGCTTTTGCGTGCTCGACCTCGGCTTTCATCTCCAAGAGGAGGTCTTTCATCGTGCGTGCCCAAGCCTGCTTGAGTTCTTCTTCGACAAAAGTCAGTTCGCGCAAGTGATGCACGTTGCACAACGCTTGCGTGAAGGAGTAGCTCTGATAACTCAGCAATCCATCGTGAACACTGGTGCCACGAAACTTGGGAGCAATGCCAATGGCATCAAGGGCCACACGCCCTCGGCTGGGATGAGCCGCGTCGTGGGTGAGTCGATCCGTCGAGCACACGTGGACCCACCATCCAGCAACCCCGACTCGCAGTCCTGTTTCATCCTGGTTAAGTACGGGAGCCTTCACCAAAGCCGCTTTGAGCCGAATTTCCACCTCAGCCAGTTGCTGATGACAGGTTGTGACAAAGCTAGCGATGCTGCCCGCCGAGAGTTGGACTCCCAGCAGTTCCTGCAACAGGTGACTGGTGCGAGCGTAAGGGACTGCCTGACCTTCTATGAGATAGGTCGCCAGCGTCTGGATGCTCGTCCCATACTGTGCTGAGGCCTTCACGGGTGTTGGCAAGGACGCTCGTGTCAGATGAAAGCACCTGGGGCACTGCTTTTCTTCGACCCGATGTTCCGTGATCCAAAGACGTTTGGTCGGTAGGTCGATCACTTGGCGTCGCTCAGGTATGTTTGCTGGTAGGAGGTGCAGATCGTGGTGGCACTGCCCGCAGCAGATGACGGGATGAATGAGCACCTCATCAGGTGTCTCCACTTGCCGGAGGTGATGCCCACGATGTCCTTGTTGTCCACCGACCTTCTTGCCACTCTTGTGCCGCAAACTCTTAGGGGGACGAACAAACCGATCAGAGGAGGGAGGCAAACTACTAGTATGGCTATCCTTCGCCTGCTGCCTTTCAAGCGTTTTCACGCGCTCTTGCAGCCCTTCGATCTGCTCCCTGCCACGTCTCTCCGAAAACACATGAAAAGTAATCCCAATCTATGGTATAGTCATCCATAACGAGTCGAAACGTGTGGACCTTCTTTCGTGAGAAGGAACCTGGGCAAAGGACGCAAAGCAGTGAATAAGCTGGAATTAGAGGCGTTACTGGAGGAACTCGATCTGTTGTCTCAAACACTGGAGACGCTGTTTGGGGGAATGACGCGTCTCCCCGTTTTCACCAGAGCTTCTCAAAAGTCGTCCTCGGAATTAAAGGACCCAATCGAGGGCTTCGTCAGGATGAGAGACAAAACGACGAATTTGACGAGCAACCTTGGGAACCTGATGAAGATCCATGAGTGAGAGCACAACGGTATTGAGAACCGCAAGCATCTGAGCCACTGGCGGAAAGCGTATGCCACAGCGATCGTCGCCCAGCGTCGCATCGCGACGCCAATGGAGCCGATTTTCCACTGCCCAGTGATCACGAATCAATTGCAAGAGACGCTCTGCCGAGCAGGACCGCCGATCAAGGCTGGTCGAGCCATAGACCACCTCGGTACTCCTCTTCTGTTTGCTTGCCCGCTCTCGTTGCAAGCGGAAGACCTGCCCTACCTCGCCCCAATCGCGGCGCGAGACGCGTCGTTGAGATCAGGACTCGTGATGATGTGGCGTCGTTCCAGGCGTCCATGCCCTTTCTCCACTCGTGTATAAGATTGCCACGTGCTTTGATCGGCCCCAGTATCTTCAAAAAAGAGTTCCCAATCCGCCCTGGTAGCTGGAGTGTTATCTTTGATAAAGACAATCACATCTCCCCCTGCTCGTTTGACGAAACGACCAAAATCGTGATAGCTCTGAGCGGCATCCGCTGTCAGGATTCGCCCTTTACACAGCACCTCAGTCAAGAAGGGTTTGAGGGTACTCACGCGCATTCTGCTCCCAAGCAATCGGACACTGTTGCAAGACAAGACCAGTTTGCACCTCATACACATGTAACACTTGCTTTTGCGGCTCTTCTCCTCCATACGCTTGTTTTCCCGTGCCCTTGAGTACTTTCCCATCAATTGCTACATGGACGCCCTGCTTTTTCTCCTGAGCTACCAAACGGCTTGGTTCCTCTCCGCAACGGCTTTGTGCTTCGCAACGAACCAACCACGCTGAAATGTGGGCGTTTACCTCTTGGCTGTCGAGGTGTGTGAGTGCATACGTCTAGGTATTGGCACACGGCATGCGTTTCCAAGACAAATGCAGACGCTGACATAAATGTTCTTGCTGATCAGCTATCCAGTCACTTGCTCCCAACATGCTCTTCATGCCTGCCAGTTTCGCTAGTATCAGCACCACCAGCAAAGCCGCTAACTCGTATTGTTTCCCTTGTGCTGCTCTTCCGTCTACTATCTGCTGACAGACTTGGTACAGCGAAGAGGTGGCTTTCTCTGCCTCTTCTTTGACTTCCTTGCCCTCTGGGAGCAATGTGGTATATTCCATTACGAGTCTCTCCTGAATGAAGTAGGTTTGTTTTTTTCATTCTACTGGATAGACTCTTCTTTTTTCACCTCCCCTGACTTTTGAGAAGCCCTGATGCCTTTCTTGATAGCTATTGACGATTGAACAAAGTCGGCATTGTTCATAATCATGACAATACCTCCTGCTATCTAGCGTATAGACTTTTTTACCTGATATGCGTGATCTTATTTACCGTTCAAGCGAGCGACAACGGGTGCGAAGTTCTCTATCTGTCCATCGAAGACTTGAATGTAGGAAAAGCCATAACGTTGACGCTGTTCAAGCAGATACTCGACAGCCTGATCAGTACTCATTCCTCTCATCTTCATCTGAAAAGGTGCTGTACTGGCTACTTAGGATATCCGTTCAAAAAAGCAACGTCAAAGATCGTTTTATCCATTCCTTTTCTTCGCCATCTACGGATTAGGTATGGAGCGTTTTCTCTGTTGAAGACGTTTTCATGTCCGTATGAGAGTGTTGCGTGTTGCTCGTATGGCACCGCGCTGATGAGGTGTTTTGAAGTGAGCCGAAGTAAGTGCGTAAACGAAACAGACAAGAAGTGCTCAGGGAGATGTTCAAGCACGTGAAGCGCTGTCACGGTCTCGAAGGGTCCTCGTCGAAGAAAGGTCTCATCAAGCAGGTCTTGTACCGTAAACGTGACGTGAGACGTTCCAGTGATCTCGGCTAGGTCGGTAGAAAAACGGATTGCATTGGGATTCGCGTCGCACCCCATGAGTAATGCTTCTGGCATGCGTTCAGCTAACAGCACGGATAAGAAGCCAAAACTGCACCCAACATCGAGCAGGCTCCGTCCCGTGTAGAGTTTAAAGATACGACGGTATATCGTCACAACTGGAGCCTCTCTGAATTGGTATGGTACAAGGTCGCACCCACATTGTGGGTCGAGCCGAAGCGATGAGGACGCCCTTGTACTAGATCGTTGCCTGATCCTAACCAGCCAAAACGTCCGCGAGGACGCCCTCGCAAAATTCCTTTGAGCACGTTTACCGTTTAATGGTGCTGTACCTACATTGGTGGGTGCCATAGACAAGGTGGTTTATGTGGCTTTGCCTATGTGCGCAGCATCCTTCTGTATAATACGGGCTATCTTTGCGGCTGCCCCCACTTGAGGAGTGTGTCCAATACCAGGTAAAAGAAAGAGTTCAGAGTGAGCTATTCCAGAGTGAAGATCGTAGGCGCACGCTAGTGGTAGGAGACGATCCCGTGTTCCCCAGATAATCGTTGTCGGAACCTGCACCTGTGGCAGCACCGCATCTAATTCCACTTCCCGATCATATGTCTGGATGAAACCAGCGTAGGCGGGTCGTTGTGAATTCTGTACCATCGCATCCAGTACAAAGCCAGGAACAGGTAACGAATAGCTCCACATACGCCGAATCGAGCGAAGTGCAGCTTCGCGGGTAAGTGCATAGGGAGAGTGTGCACCTTTACGCTTCAAGCCTGCACTGTTGAGTAGATACAAATGCTCCACACGTTCAGGATGCTTGACTGCAAAGAGGGTCGCGATCCACCCACCGAGTGAGTTCCCCACGAGCGTCACACGCGGATAACCAAGAGCATTGATAAATCGCTCCATATAAAGGACATGAGTATAAATATCCATTCCTTCGGGGACCAAAGGCGTTTTACCAAAACCGGGTAGATCAAGAGCGTATACCGTGTATTTTTGGCTCAATAGTGGAAGGAGTGCTACCCAGCCCTCAGCGGAGCCACCAAGACCATGAATAAGGATGATTGGAGTTCCGCGCTGTCCCGCACGATAGTAGTGGAGGGGGAAGCCATCGATATCACATATTTCTTCACGGGCACCAGTGAGCAGCATTCCTGCACGAAGCACGCTAATCATCGTCGCCCACGGGCGCCGATAGACTTGCGCTACAAGGGTTGCTATGCCCCCAGCAGCGGCAAGCATTCCAAGAGTAGAAAGAAACTGAAAAGATTTCTTCAATGGATATATACCCATCCTTTCTTTAGGAAGACCAACCATGACTTGCTTCAATCCTCATTCCGACTGACAACGAACATTCTTAACTCATCTTGCCAATGAACAATGTTCTTCCTCTTAGTCATTCTGCAATGAGGCTATCGCCTCTAGGCTTCCGCAATCCGTATTCCGAGCACCAACGAACTGTCGTTCTACCTTTGGTCAGGTGCTCGGAGCGGAAGCTCAGCAGAATACAATGAGTGCGCTTCACTCAGGCAAGATGCAAGGAAGACTAGCGTTCTAACTACGTTCCGTCAGCCGGAGAGGAATAATCCTGTATCAGCAAACCTCTAAGGACCTTACCGACTGTGTTTTTCGGCAGTTCGGTGCGAAACTCGATCTGGTGCGGCAGCTTGTAGGCATCCAATCGCTCACGGGCATAGGCAAGCATCTCCTCGGCAGTGGCCCGTTGGCCGCGTTTGAGGACGACGAAGGCCTTGATGAACGGAGACGCTGGAATACTGGTGATGCCGCTATCATCCTTGCCCACTGACGAGAGTATACTGATGACGGCAACCTCCAGGACTTTGGGGTGCTCGTACAAGACTTCTTCTATATCACGCGGATAGACATGGAAGGGTCCAGAGAGAACCAGGTCTTTTTTGCGATCGATGATGGTAAAGAATCCGTCTTCATCCATCTGTCCCACATCTCCTGTGTGCAGCCAACCATCCCGCAGTGCTTGAGCGGTCTCTTCAGGCAGATTCCAGTAGCCCTGCATCACTTGTGGCCCACGAATGAGCAGTTCCCCCGCTTCTCCAGGTGGCAGCGGCCCGCCTGTCTCCAGATGGACAATCCGTGCTTGAGTACTGGGCAAGGGGAGACCAATACTGCCGACACGCCGTTCGCCCTTGTAGGGTTTCGCGTGCGTCGCAGGAGAGGCTTCCGTCAAAGCATATGCCTCCACCAAGTGTCCTCGTGTGAGTTTCTCAAATGCCTCTTGCGCCTCAACGGATAATGGAGTTGAGCCACTCACGCAGATGCGAATGGCTGCGACTCCGTACTTACGCACATTGGGATAGTTCGCAATTGCGAGGAAGAGTGCTGGATACCCGATGAACATACTTGGTCGATAACGCTGAACCGCTTCGAGTACCTGATCAGTGCGCGATGTCGGCACCAGCAGAAGTGTGCCAGCCAGAGCGATCGCTGCGTTCATCCCTGTGGTAATACCGTAGATATGGGAGAGAGGGAACATAGAGAGGATTACCTCCCGTCCCCGCGCAGCATCGGTCATCCAATGGCACCTCTGCAGCACATTGACCACCAGATTTCTATGGGAGAGCATCACTCCCTTGGGAGGACCAGTCATCCCTGCTGTATACTGGATCAGGGCCAGATCACTCGATGTTGTTCCACTCTCCAGCGGTGTAGTTGACTGGCGGCGCAACAGGTGCTGAAACGAGAACGCACGGAATGATGCATGCCCGAGAGGAGGAGTTGGCTGGGAACCTTCAAGGACTCCCTCTCCTGTGGAGGATGAAGTATCGGCAGGAGGGCCGGCAGCCTCTCTGACTTCCTGGCCAGTGGGCAAAGTGGCATAGGGTAAGAGAGTATGGAGTGCATCCTGCGATACCAGCGAGCCTCCTTCTATGAGACTTACCAACGATGCACGCCGACGTAGAGGGAGGTATTCACGGACATCAGTATATATCACCTGTGTAATGCCCGTGTCAGCACACACGCGCTCAGCCATACTACGATGGGACTTCAGGGTGAGGAGTAGCTGAGCCCCGGAGTCACGGAGCTGGCGACGAAGCTCCTGTTCATCCAGGAGTGGGTTTCCAAAAACAACGATGGCTCCAGCCTTGAGCGCACCATAAAAGGCGATCACACATTGTGGAATATTGGGCAAGACAATCGCGACACGATCTCCCGGCTTGATGCCCAAGCCGCGTAACGCATGAGCAAAGCGAGTACTCAAGCGGTCCAGTTTACGGTACTGAAGCTTTTTCCCAAAGAAGATGATGGCAGGATGATCAGGAAACGCATGAGCACTGGTGCTGAGCATCTCGTGGAGGAGCTGCTTGGGCTGCGGAATCTGTGCTGGTACACCGCTATCGTAGTGGTTGAGCCAGGGCATTTCGCTCCGCTGGGCAGAGAGCAGAGTACTTCGAACTCCACGCTGTGACATGCTTTGCTGGGTCTCTCCGTCACGCCCAACCACCTCAGCATCCGATGGTTGTTTCTCGAGAAAGCGGCTGATGGCTCGATTGACGGCATCAGGACGTTCGAGTTGCACGAGGTGGGCTGAGACAGGGATGTCGACCAGCTGTGCGCCCACAATACAGCGCAGCACATCTTCATACTGCGCACGCAGGAAGACCCGATCGCGCTGTCCGAGCATGACGAGCGTTGGGACAGCGAGCTGCTGCATGTGCCAACTGGATAATATACCATCAAGCATCCCCTTAAGCGTGCGCTGTGGAGCAAACAGTGCAACTCCCAATTTTTTTGCCGCGAAGCTAAAAAATGGATCGGGAACGTTGATCAGTCTACCCAGAAGTGGAGTCATGGTGAAGCGTGTTGTCACACCGATCAACACCAGACTGCGCACCTTTTCAGGGTAACGAGCAGCATATTCAGTAGCAAAGGCTCCCCCAAAAGAGTGGGCGATAAGATGTATTGGTCCCTGGACATCTAAACCTTCCAGGACTACCTCCATATCCTGGACCAAGCCATCCATCGTGTACGTGAGTCCCCTGGGATCATCGCTCAAACCATGCCCACGCAGATCGGGGGCAATCACACGCATGCTTTGCCCAAAGAAGCGCAACTGGTAGAGCCACTGAGTGACGCTGCCCCCATAGCCATGTACAAAGAGGAGGGTGCGTGTGGCACCCTCAGGATGGATGTCAATCACGCTAATGCGCCGAAGCCCTTGTTTCCTTCGTGCGGAGGGCGCAGAGATAATGCGTCGGTACAGTTCGATATCAAGTGCCATATGGTCCCTCCTATCCAATTTTTGATATGTTAAAAGAGTGAGAGATGTAACGGCTCCTATAGGTTGCGGCCTCTGTCTGGGAGACAGATATTCGGGCTTCACCCCGACAATTGCTTGCTACTCGGAGGCCGATCGTAGTTTGAACCGTTGAATCTTCCCCGTTGCCGTTTTGGGAAGTTCAGGGAGGAACTCAATCCAGCGCGGATACTTAAACGGAACAAGTCGCTCCTTGACGAAGGTTTTCAGTTCGTTTGCCATTGCCTCGGATGGCTCATAGCCCTGCTTGAGAACGACGTATGCCCGAGGCTTGACCAGTTCACCCGCATCTGTGTCGCCTACTACCGCTACCTCCAAAACCGCAGGGTGGACGATGAGCGCATTTTCAACCTCGATTGGCGAGACCCATTGACCTCCTACCTTCAGCATATCATCTGAGCGACCGCAATACCAGAAGTAGCCTTCTGCATCCTGGTAGTACTTGTCACCGGTATGAATCCAGTGCCCCCGTATGACATCTTTTGTCTTTTCGTGCTTGTTCCAATAGTATGCTGCCGTGCTATCTCCACGAATGTGGAGACTGCCGATGTCCCCCTGTTGCACTGCCTGGCCGCTCTCATCAGCAATCAGGGCTTCATAGCCGGGCACAATCTTCCCCGAACTGCCTAACTTAATCTCTCCAACACGATTGCTGATGAAAATGTGCAAAATCTCTGTGCTGCCAATGCCATCGAGAATATCGACGTGAAACTTCTCCTGCCAGCGTCGTAGAATATCGGCGGGTAGTGCCTCGCCAGCGGAGGTACAGAGACGCACGGAGGAGAAATCGAAGCGTTTCTCTGCATCTTGCAAGGCAAGCATATTAGCATAAAGGGTTGGAACACCAAAAAAGATCGTCGGGCGGTAGTGCTCAACCACTTTGAACATATCTTCTGCTAGCGGTCGTCCAGGGTAATGGACGACACTCGCTCCTACACTAAAGGGAAAATACAGGCCATTGCCCAAGCCGTAAGCAAAGAACATTTTGGCGGCAGAGAATGCGATATCATTCTCGGAAATGCCGAGAATAGGCTTGGCGTAGTATTCAGTACAGTAGGTCATATCATGCTGCAGGTGCACACAGCCCTTGGGGAAGCCTGTACTGCCGGAGCTATACAACCAGAAGGCACTATCATCTTTGTTTGTCTCGACAGCCTCAAGCTTCGCAGGTTCCTTGTCTGTCCACTTTTCAAAGTCGTGCAGAGTGGACGTTTCCTGATCGCCTTCTTGTTCCAGCCCGACGACAATAACATGGCGCAGATATTTGAGTTGGGGAAGAATCTGCCCAATGGACTTCCACACGGTGGCATGAATGATTAAAGCACGTGCCTTGCTGTCATTGAGCATATAGACATAGTCGCTGGGGCGGAGACCAGTGTTCAGAGGAATGGGTATGGCCCCCATTTTGATAGCTCCGAAGAACGCTGCGGCAAGTTGTGGGGAGTCGAGCAGCACCAGGGCTACACGCTGCTCTAAATCGACACCTAGGTCGAGCAGGCCATTCCCTACACGGTTGGCAAGTTCTGCTATTTGTGAGTAGGTGTAGGTGAGCCCTTCAAAGTAAATAGCGTTTTTTGCGCCACGTCCCTCGCTCACGTTGCGGTCCAGGAAAGCAGCGGCAACATTGAATTGATCAGGCAGGATGATCGAAGGGACGGTTATTCCCATGTGTCGTACCTCTTTTCTCCGTTTCTACGAACAAGTTGACAATATCCTAGATAGGAATACGACGATAGACCTCATCATAGGAGAAACTGACACCGATGCTTTTGAGTTCGATCTGGTCACCTTCACGATAATGGTACGGCCTCCAGTCGTTTTCACGTCGGTAGATCTCAATCATCTTGGATGTGCTGCCGACCAAGACATAGTCTTGCACAGATAGCAACGTCTTGTACGCTTCGAGTTTCGAGCCGCGATCGCGCTTCTCTGTTGCTGGTGATAAGACTTCGATCACCACCACCGGATTATTGAGTATCTGACCGCTCTCATTGTCACAAGCAACGCTTACATCTGGATGAAAGTAGTGACGCGGCGATGTCATCTTCACTTTTACATCGCTGGTATGCACCAGGCATGGACCATCACGAAGAGCCTGATCAATGAGAGACGCAAGACGTGCGCAGAGTGCCGAATGGGCAATGCTTCCACCTGCCATGTCGATAATGGGATGATCATCATAGGCAGAGGAGGGCGGAGACAACATAACCACGTATCCATCATAAAACTCATAGTTGCCATCGGTTGCCTCATCCAAGGCAAGATACTGCTCCTCTATCATATACAGCCCATTGCTTATTGCTGCTCTATCGGCTACCATGGTCTCTGCTCCTTGATTTTCCGCTGACCAGTGAACTGACTGCTCTTCTCCTATTGTACCATACGTTCGACTGGACACATAAATTATTAAATGTCAATCGCAGGTTCTCTCGAAAATCTCCCTGTGCTAGCTACTTGGGGCACCCGTTCGCAGAAAACGATGGATTTTACGAACGGATGTCCCAAGTAGCCAGCACAGCCAGCAGTGATGCGATCTCTCGGCGACACCAGTATCTGATAGACGATAGCCGTCAATGGTGCATGGATTCGTTTCATTTTACGTTTGTCTCTTCTTTCTCGCTCTCCACTGAGGTGGGTTTTCGCCGCATGAGAGCCGCACGGCGGCAATGCGCTACAAGCTCTCCACGCTGATTATAGGCACGATGCTCGAAGGTGACAATACCTGCATCAGGCCGCTTCTGAGAAGGACGTGAGGCAATGACTGCGCTCTCCGCTCGAATAGTGTCTCCATGAAAAACTGGTTCAGGAAACTCTATTGACTCGAAGCCGAGATTAGCAATGGTCGTACCTAATGTCAGGTCGTACACCGTCACTCCAACAAGAAGGCTCAGGGTCAACAAACTGTTCACTAGGCGTTGACCGAATTCCGTCTGAGCGGCAAAGGTCTCATCCAGATGGAGCGGTTGCGGATTCATCGTCAAGCTGGTGAAGAGAATGTTATCGGTCTCGGTGATGGTGCGCGTAATAGCGTGTTTGATAGAAAACCCGACAGGTAGCTCCTCGAACCAGCGTCCTGTCACGGGACGTTCTTCATTCATACGTTATCCTTCCTTTGCACATTCAAGCTCTGTGCGAGGATGGTTTGTGCTCGTTTCACCATCGGGAGATCAACCATTTGCCCCTCGAACACAATCACGCCTTGATTGTCGGCTTGCGCCTGCTGATAAGCGTCGAGGAGCCGTTGTGATCGCTCGATCTCGTGCGAAGCGGGGCGAAGATACTGATTGGCGAGCGCAACCTGCGAGGGATGGATACAGAGTTTTCCGGTGTAGCCAAGCGTACGTGCCTGTGTAGCCTCTGTAATGAAGCGTGAGTCGTCGTGAAAATCGGTGACGACCTGATCCAGTGTGGCGATACCAGCAAGACGAGCGGCGAGTGAGACACGTGAACGTGCATACAGCACTTCCAGACCTTCCGTTGTACGCTCGCCCCCCATATCCGCGATGAAATCTTCCGCCCCAAAATACGCTGCAACAATAGGAGCCTGGAGCGTTTGTCCCACCCGTTCTACGCCTAAAGCGGTCTCGATACCAACCATCACGACAAGCTGTTCCAGTCCCTGCTGCTCAAGCGCATGGCGGAGCACCTCAAGCTGCTCCAACGACTCATACTTGGGTAGCACGACCCCGGTAAGCGATGGTGTCAGTGCCTGAGCAACGTCATCGACAAACCAGGGCGTGCCAACAGCATTGATACGCACGAACACGAGAAGCTGTGGGTGAGATGGAGCCAATTTCTCGGCGGCACTACGTGCAATGGCTCGCGCAGCGTCTTTTGCCTGAGCAGGCACTCCATCTTCCAGGTCGATAATCGCGGCATCGGGTTGACTACGAGGAAGCTTTGCGAGAACATCGGCACGAGTAGCGGGTGCGAAGAGCGCACTACGTAGCAGCAGTGGATGTTGGTTTTCGAGCATCGGCATCACTCTCTGTCCCCTCTTTTCCTACTCGCTTTCACCGCTCTGCTTCTTTCTCCCTACACCTGCCATTACACTGTCGATAGCTTCGCGGTCCTCTAATCCTGTCGTGTCACCGGAGACATGTCCCTGCTCGACCACTTCTCGTAGCAGTCGCCGCATAATCTTCCCCGCACGCGTTTTGGGCAACGTATCGACGATATAGACCTGGTTCAGATGTGCATAGCGACCAATGCCATCATCAACGAGTCGATTCACCTCCTGTACCACTACCGCCGGGTCTGCACCGCTACGCACGCAAAGAAACGCAACTGGAACCATGCCCTTCAGTGGATCAGGAACTCCTGTTACCGCTCCCTCGGCGACTGCTGGATGAGCCGTTACAACGGCCTCAATCTCCATCGTACTCATGCGATGCCCCGCGACATTTATCACGTCGTCCGCTCGTCCCAGTACCCAGAGTTGTCTATCGGCATCCTCGATAGCTTCATCGGCAGTCCAGTATTTCCCAGGGAAGCGACCATAATAGGTTTGCACATAGCGTTCGTGGTCTTTCCAGATGGTCCGCGCGAGCGTTGGGAATGGATGTAAGAGAACCAGGTTGCCCTTCTGACCGGCTGGAAGAGGTTGCCCTTGTTCGTTCACAATCATCGCATGATGTCCAGGAACAGGAACACCACACGATCCGGCCTTGAGTGCATCGACGCCGTAGACTGGATAGGTCCACGTTGAACCCGTTTCGGTTTGTCCATATGCGTTGATAACGGGAATTCCAGGTCCGAGAGAGGTGCTGGCCCAGCGAAACGTCTCGGGGTCAAGCGGTTCGCCTTGCACGCTGACCAGGCGCAATTGTGGCATGGGATGCCGCGCCGCGACCTCATCCCCGACCCGTCGCAGCATACGCAATGCAGTGGGGGCGGAGAGTATCTTTGTAATACCGTGTCGTTCGACTATTTCATAAAAGCGTTCGGGCGAAGGGAAATCGAGCGCCCCTTCATAACAGACGAGCGCCCCGCCATGCGCCAGACCACCAATCACTGCCTGAATAGGGAATGTCAACCAACCGACATCTGCGGCGCACCAGTACACATCGTCGTCTTGCAGCCCAATCTGCCATTTGACGTTTGCCCATGTTCCAATGAGAAAGCCTGCCGCACTATGCACAAGTCCCTTTGGTTTGGCCTCTGTGCCGCTGGTAAAAATAAGAAAGGCAGGCTCATTCGCTTCGAGTGGCACACAGGGACATGTCTCGCTCTGGCTTTTGAGCAGTTCTGCATAACTGACCTCGCCACGTCGCAGTGATGCCGTCTCTCCGCTTCGCGCAACGACGATGGCATGTTCAACACTGGGAACCCGCTCGCGTGCGCGTCGAAAATTTGCGAGCAGAGGGACTTTGCGTCCCCGTCGGAAACTGACATCGCTCAAAATGACCGCTTTTGCTTCTGCCGCCAGCAAACGCAAGGCCACAGCGTCAGAGGAGAAACCAGAAAAGATCACGGTGTAAATAGCACCAATGCGGTTACAGGCGTGAATGGCAACGAACACCTCTGGCAGATTCTGCATGTAGATGGCTACCACATCACCTTTTGCGATACCTAAAGAGAGCAAACCATTCGCTACGCGACTTACTTCGTTGCGGAGCTGTCGGTAGGTCATGGCTCTGACCTCGCCCGGCTCTCCTTCCCAGATAATTGCTGGCTTTTCAGCATGTTTGAGGTCATCGGCGTAGCGGTCTACACAGTTCTCGGCGACATTGAGCATTCCACCAACGAAATAACGGAAGTCGGGGAATGTTCCTTCACGCAGCGTGTGCCAGGGTGAGGACCAGTTGAAGTGTTCCGCCGCCCAGGCCCAGTATTGATCGGGATGCACAGCTTCGCGTTCGCGTGCAACCTGGAGATCAGCTTCCTGCTGAGGCGATTGCCATGCAGGTTGAAGAGGAACGAGTGCCTCCCTGATGAGGGCTTGAAGGTTTTCATTGACAGCCACGAGAGTTCTCCTTACTGCTGACGTCGCAGCGATGAAGCAATGAAGCGATGAAGCTACGAAACTGTAACTAGACCGGGGCGACGGAGTGATGCCGACGATGGCCCTCTCGCTCCCAGCTATTACTGGCTTGCAAACGCAGGATAAGTTCCTGGCGCAGCGACTCGTCGGGAACAACTGCATCGATATACAGGTCAGAGGCAAGACGTAATAAATCGAGATTGGCTTCATACTCCGCACGCTGCTGTGCGATGAAAGCCGTGCGCTCTTCCGGGTCGGAAATCGCTTCGATTTTCTTTGTGTACATGGCACTCACCGCCGCTTCCGCCGACATCGCTCCGATTTGTGCTGTCGGTAACGCGATAGTTGCTCGCGGCATAAAACCGGGACTCGACATGGCATAAAAGCCAGCGGCATAGGCTTTGCGAATGACGATGCAGAAGCGCGGCACCTCTGCACTCGCCATCGCGCTAATCATCTTCGCACCGTGTCGAATGATTCCAGCACGTTCAACCGCGACCCCCACCATGAAGCCGGGAACATCGACCAGGAACAGCAGAGGGATGTTGAACGCATCACTCAGGGTGATAAAACGGGCGGCTTTATCGGCAGAATCTACGAAGATAGAGCCACCTTTGACGCGCGGCTGATTAGCAACGATTCCTACCACCCGACCATCCATGCGAGCGAAGCCTGTAATAATCTCCGCGGCGAAGGTAGCTTTGATCTCAAAGAAGCTTTCGGCATCCACCAGACGTTCAATGACGCGGTGCATATCATACGCGGCGCGTGAGTTCTCCGGCACAACTCGTTGCCAGTCGAGCGTTGAGGGTAGTTCAGGAGAGAGTGCTTCCGGGCACATGTTCCATGCCTGGGGGAGATAGGAGAAAAGTCGTCTGGAAGCAGCGATAGCAGAAGCATCGTCGGGGAAAAGCTGATCGCCGCAGCCCGAAATAGTGGTATGCATACGCGCTCCCCCCATCTCTTCCAACGTCGTCTTTTCGCCAATCACTATCTCAGCAACACGCGGTGAGGCAAGACTCATCGAGGCATTGCCATCGATCATGCCTACCCAATCGCAAAAAGCAGGCATATATGCGCCCCCGGCTGCGGCGGGGCCGAAGAGAATACAGATTTGCGGTACGCGGCCCGAAAGACGAACTTGCAAGTGGAAAATGCGTGCCGCGCCACGCCTTCCAGGGAAAAAGCCGAGTTGATCGCTGAGTCGCCCACCGGCAGAATCGACGAAGTAAAACACAGGCAGAAGATCGCTATCCGCCCGTTCGAGAAGACGAATCTGCTTCTCAACAGTGCGCTCACCCCAGGAACCAGCTTTCACCGTAGGATCATGCGCGATGACCGCGACACGACGTCCCTTGATACATCCCGTTCCGGTGAGTACGCCATCAGAAGGATACCCGCTGGCGAGTGCGTGGGCAAGCAGTCCATCTTCCACCCAGGAATTCGCGTCGAGAAGCAAATCAAGGCGTTGGCGTACCGGTAATTTCGTCCCTAACGACGCAGGATTACCACCCGCACGCGCCATGTTCGACGCTTGATCAAGCCTCTCGTGCTGTTCGTTGTTCATAGACCCAGCCCTTTAGCAAGAATCTCCATTTGCACTTCGTCAGTCCCTCCACCAATACGGAGAATACGGGCGTCGCGGTAATGCATAGCGACATGACTCTCTTCGATAAATCCGTACCCACCAAAGATTTGCACGGCATCATCGGCGACCCGATTCGCAACTCGTGCCGCGAACAGCTTTGCCATAGCGACGACTTCGGCGGCATCGAGACCTGCATCGAGGCGAGCCGCAGCCTGATAGGTCAGGAGACGGGCCGCCTGAATATCAGTTGCCATTTGCGAGAGAAGATGCCGTACCGACTGAAATTTGCCGATAGGTTGACCAAAGGATTGCCGTTCCTTTGCATAGGCAAGCGCATCATCGAAAGCAGCCTGTGCCAGACCGAGTCCCATCGCGGCAAGCACGATCCGCTCAAGTTGGAACCCTTCCATGATCTGGTAAAAGCCGCGTCCTACTGTTCCAATAATACGATCTCGCGGAACGAAACAGTTATCGAAGATGAGTTCGCGCGTATCAGAGGAGTGCCAGCCCATTTTACGCAAAGGACGACCGACGGAAAAGCCCTCTTGTCCATTCTCAACGAGAAACATGGTGATGCCACGATGTCTGGCTTGAGTGTCTGTCTTGGCCGCAACGATAATGACATCGGCAACACCGCCATTCGTGATAAAGAGCTTGGTCCCCCGTAGCCTGTAGCCATCCCCTTCAGGCACAGTGACCGTTGTAATAGCAGCGACATCTGAGCCTGTACCCGGCTCTGTCACCGCGATGGCGGCAACTGTTTCTCCTGCGACAATAGGAGGAAGAAAGATGCGTTGCTGTTCAGCAGTCCCAGAGCGAACGAGATGAGAAGCCGCCATGTACGAGCTAACCAGAGGAGTAACAGCAATTCCGCCAGAGGTTTTGGCAAGCTCCTCGCTCAGGAGGGCGATAGAAAGATTATCGCCTCCACTTCCACCAACGTCATCAGGATATCCCAATCCAAGAAAGCCATGCCGACCCAGGAGTCGCCAGAGCGCGTGGGGGAATTCGCCAGACTGCTCAGATTGCTCGACAAGAGGACGAATGTGTTGTTGTACAAAGGCCCGGCATACAGCCTGAAATTCTCGATGCGGTTCATCAAGCTCAAAAGTGCTGCTCTGGCGTTCGACATCTCGTTCACTGGGAATCATACATACCTCTTCTTTTTCGTATTCCGAATGATGTAGTGGCGTGATAAATCATGCGCGTCCGCATTCAACGTGGCCTACGGGCTGATACATCACGACGCGGACCCTTGCTTCATAGCAACTTGACAAAAGGAACTGTATGAAAGTATAGTAGATGCTGAGTCTATATGTCAACTATCTATAAAAAAATGGAGCCTTTATAAAAAAATATGGAATTAGAACAAAGAGATACAGAGAAGGGTCTGAACCGCCGCCAACTACGCATGAATATACGCCGACAGGAGATTTTGAAAGTGGCTGCGCGATTGTTTGCCGAAGTGGGGTATGAGCGAACGACGTTAGAGATGATCGCCAGCGAACTTGGGCTGTCGCAGCCTGCACTGTACTATTATGTAGCGAGCAAAGAAGATGTGCTTGCACAGCTTTTTGAGGATATTTTACAACGTATCATTGGGCGTACAGAGGAAGATATCTCATCAGTCAAGTCCGCCGATCACCAGCTACAACTTCTGATTAAGGCGCATGTAGCATCTCTCTGTCAATATCCAGAAGGGAAAGCTTTCATCCTCTATGAGAGCCATTTGCTGAGTCTACGTACTCCAGAGATACTAGAAATGCGGGATCGTTACCAGCAAATCGTGGAATCTATTCTGAATACAGGCATTGAACAGGGCATTTTTCCCGTGACGAATGTCAAACTGGCGACATTCGCGCTACTTGGCGCGCTCAATTGGATTCCCCGTTGGTTTTCAATTGACGGTAGTTCGTCACAGGAGATGATTGGAAACTTCTACGCACAGTTTCTGACGAACGCATTGATAAACTCGCCCGAAGCACTTACTCTTCCATAATGAACGTTCTTGAACGGCTTCACGAACACTTTTTTCAAGGCTTTTTGCTTATCCCTGCTCACCGCAGCAACCTGGCACGCAGCAATTGCAAGGCTTCGTGTGGATGAGCACAAAATTGCCTCATAGCCGAGGCAACATTTTTGATCTGCAACCAATCTGCTAATGCTAGCACTCCCCCATTGAGAGCAGATAACGCCTGAGGAGAACCAGCCATGCGGATCTGGCTCTGGTCCTCCTCCAAGGTGACATCGCGCCCATACTGGTGGAGAGGGTTGCCCTGACGCCCGCTGTACTGGCTACTTGGGCCACCCGTTCGCAATATCCATTGTTCTTCACGAACGGGTGGCCCAAGTAGCCAGTACAGGCTTCCTAGGGAGAAAGCATTGCACCTCGTAGGCTTTCCCATCGTGAAAATCAACCCCTTGATTCTCTCCCTGCTTGAGAAGCTGGTTGGAAACATACAGAAGTCCTTCCGTTCATTGCGTCCACAGCCGTAATCTGATACCCTTAACCATGCTTTGTTGGAGCAGGCCTGGACGTACCTCAACCAAGGTCGTTCTACAAACCATAGGAGTGCATCATGGCAGCAACGGTTATTGCTCACCAACGACTCTTGAACCAACGTATTGATGGTGAGAAATTCAAGAAGCCCGAAGAGGTGGTGAGATGGATGGGGGCCCTTCAGGCACAGGATTATCTGCAGTCATTGTGGGCGATTGGCCTACGTACGCAATCCGCGACATCGGCAGAGATCGAGCACGCTATCGCTGACAGAAAGATCCTTCGGACCTGGCCCATGCGTGGGACGATTCACTTTGTGCCGCCAGAAGATGCGAAATGGATGCTCAAGCTTTCCTCGGCACGCATGCTCGCGAGGGACAAACGAAGGCTGGAGCAACTCGAACTTGATGAGACCATCATTGGACGCTCTCAGAAGCTTTTTTACGATGCGCTAAAGGGTGGCAAGCGATTATCTCGCCCGGTCACTGATCCGCCGTAATGACTCGACAGCTGTATACCGATGCCAATTGTAAGAACTCATATGCTGACTCCTCTCTTATGCGAAAAGATCGTCTACTATGTATTGTATCTTAGCAGTCAGATACTGTGAAGGTATATACTGCTGTAAGATATCCAAAACCTGTTGGAGATGAGAGATACCTATGTGTCGTATTTATGAACAAGTTGACAATACTGTTGCAATTCATGAATCAAAAGCACACGTAATCCACTTTAGGGATAGGCAAGGGCTTAGTCCAGGGGGTCGAGCGGGACAAGGCAGCAGTTGGAGCGGGCTGACTCTTCCTCAGAACAACGGCCTGGTTGAGGGGAAAGTCAACAAGCTGAAACTGATCAAACGGATGGATATGGCCGAGCCGGATTCGCGCTGCTACGCCAAAGGGTTCTTCACGCCCTATGACCAAGCGAGCTTCACCCAGA